>JAABUM010000278.1_pt1 | contig 98918 bp, 87 predicted proteins | sample 5559161 | NCBI WGS metagenome assembly JAABUM01 (sample SAMN10711868, study PRJNA513369) | rock metagenome | isolation source: Antarctica rocks | place: Antarctica: Victoria Land, Siegfried Peak nord
GTTGTGGGGCGCGAAATACGTGTTCAAGTCACAAAAAACGCCCCGCTCACGGAAAGTGCGCGGGGCGGATTTGAAAACCAGAACAGAGAAAAGCGGAAGACGAGACTCGAACTCGCGACCCTCACCTTGGCAAGGTGATGCTCTACCAACTGAGCTACTTCCGCATTTTTTGACTACCCTCTCGCAAGGGCGCAGATAATTTTAAAGGAGTTGGTGCCAATTGCGCAAGGGGTGAAAGGGAAATTTCTTTTGTAGCGCTGCGAGGCAACACAAGACAATCAAACGCACAACACTTGGCTAATGGGGAATCTAAAAGAATCCAACGGTTGTGCGGGAGCAGTGCTGGGAGCAGGAGCGGGGTGCGCCATCACCCTTTGGCGCGCGCTCAACTTCGTGCCGACTGGCCGCGTTTACGGAGACGGCATGGATCGAGGTTTCGGCATCATGGGCTGGGTATTCGTTGGCGTGATAGTTGGTTGCGTGCTGGGCGCAATCACTGGTTCCTTCATCAAGACGAAATAGCCTGCATCACGTCCAACAGTTGTTGCTTGTCGAACCACTTGCGCGAAATCCTTACACTGCGCGCGCCTCATCAATGAAAAAACTTCTCGGTCGCGGCGGGCCACTCGGCGTGTTTTTTGAGTTCCCTGCCCTGCTTCAACTCGCTCTGGTTTCGACGTGCGCCGAAATGACGTGGGCGACTTTGCTTATCGTTCTCGAATATTATTTCAAAGACGAACTGCTCGTGGGCGAAACCCCTCAGTTCGTCGCATCCAAAGTCGCGCTCGCTTTTCTGGCTTTCACCGGGGCTGAAACTCTCTTCAAATACCCGATGGGCACGCTCGCCGACCGTTATGGGCCGCGCCGTTTCGTGTTGCTGGCGCTGTCGATTTGCACGGTTACGCCGATTTTGATGGGAGTATTTGGCTCGATTTTCCGGCTTTCGCATTATTCGTGGGTGCCGTTCATTCCGCTTCGCGCCCTTGATGGTTTCGCCGCCGCCGCGCTCTGGCCCGCGATGTCGGCCTTGATGAGCCGCGCTGTGCCGCGCGAAGCTAAAGCGACGGCGATGAGCGTGTTCAACGCGGCGTATGTGCTGGGTTTGGCGATTGGGCCGCCGCTGGGACTGTTGATCGGTCACTTGTTGCACACCAACTTGTATGTTTTTCCGTTCATGGCAGCCATCATGGGCGCGGGACTTGTGCTAGCCATTCGCACCGTTCCTCACACCGCGAAAATGGACGGTCACGGCGAATCGATGGCCGATGATCGCGCTATGCTGCGTGGCAAACCGATGCTGCTACGCATGATGGCGCTCTACGCGTTGTCGCAAGTGGGCGTTGGGCTACTCGCGCCCACGCTTCCCCTTTACTTGGGCACGCAGTTCGGTATCGGTCAAGGCGACTTACCGAAATTGCTGCCAATCCCCGCCCTTTTGGTGTTGGCGATTGCCATTCCCCTGGGCCGACTTCCCGACACGCTGGGTCAAGCCAAAAGCGTGTGGATTTCCTATGCCCTCGCCGTTGCCGGAATGCTGGGCATCGCCGGGTCGAGCCTGTTCAAACCAACCCACGGTTTCAATCAACTCTCGCTGTATGTTTTCGGCCTGGGTTTGGTGCTGATGATCGTGTCTTACATCCTGGGCACTCCGGCGTGGCTGGGATTGACCTCGGTTCAAGTGGATGACACCAAACAAGCGCAGGCGCTCTCGCTCATGCAAACGGCACAGGGCGTGGGCGTGGTCATCGCTTATGTGGCGGTCGCCTCAGCCGGTCATTTCCTGAGTTCCTTTGAAAAAGTGCGCGGTCGGTTCCACAACAAAACCATCGAGCACTTCAGGCACTACGACACCGTGCCACTTTCGATGTGGTTCTGGCTGGCACTAGGCGTCTTCGCGCTGTGCTTCCTTGGAACTTTGCTTTACGTGAAAGAACCGAAGAAGCAAATGCCTTCGAGTCAAGAAGAGAACCGATTCAACTCAGCGGTAGTGTGAATGCCTCCGAAAGCGGCTGACCTGCCAACTTACGTCAGAAAAATTTGAATTCCCGCCTAGCCTCGCTGCAACGCGGCTCTATGCACAATGCAGACCTCGCGTTCGTTTGGTGGAGTGTCACAACAGCAATAGGAAGCCTTTTTTCGCCTGATGAGGCGTCACAACATCAATGTGGGCTCCACAAAGTCAATTTGACCTGACGCAACGCCAATGTAGCCCGACACAACATCAATGTAGGCCCCATAAAATCAACGCAGCACCCAAATTGACGTTGTAAGGCGACGCAACGGCACTAAGCGGCCCTTATTGTTATAGACGCCGCGATTCTTTTTTATCCCACGTGAACGCCGGGCCGAAGCGCGGGGTTGGGTTCGGCTTCGCGCAAGACTTCGCGCGTCACGGGCGGCACGTCGCCGCCGCCAAACAAGAGGTAGCGAAACATCGCCGACACGGGGTTTTCTTCGCTCCACGAGAAATAGATGTGCGGGATTCTGCCGCTGTGCGTGTCGCGGATGTGCAGGAGTAGCGCGGCGAGGGCGTTGGGAACGGTCGTCGCTTCGACACGCAAAACGCGAAAGCCAGAGCGCTCTTCGCCCATCACTTTGACAACGCCGCCGAAATCCGAAGCGTCGCGCACCGTGACTTCGACGAACATCACCGAATCGTCGGGCGAAATGCGGTTGTCGTGTTGTTGCTCTTGCAGTTTTTGTTCGTATTCGAGGGCATCGCGCGCGTCCGGTTCGTTGGCAATCAGTCGAACGACACCGCGTTCTCCTTCGCCAACTTCGGCCTCGTCAATGAAGCGCTGGGCGAGCGGGTCGATGTCGAAGTGCTCGACGCGAAGTTCGGTCGTTCGATACACGCGCGACAACACCGACACGAGCACGATGAGACCGATGAAGAACGAGGCGACGATCAAGCCTTCGGGCCGCTCGTGGATGTTTTGAATCGTGGTGTAAAAGAACACAAGAGCCACAACCGCGAAGAACAGCGCCAGGCCGTTTTGCTTTTTCGATTTGGCCGACAGCGCCGCCGCGACCGAGGCCGACGAGATCAGCACCAACACGCCCGTCGCGTAAGCCGCGCCCTGCGCGTCGACATTCGCGCGGAAGTGAATCGTCACGACGAACGCGATGAGCGAAAACACAATGGCCAGAGGACGCGAAGCGCGCGCCCAATCCGGCGCCATGCCGTAGCGTGGCAGGTAGCGCGGAACGAGGTTGAGTAGCGCCGCCATCGCCGATGCGCCCGCGAACCACAAGATCGTGATGGTTGAAACGTCGTAGGCTGTGCCGAACCCGTCGCCCAGGTATTTGTGCGCGATAAAAGCCAGCGCGCGCCCGTTGGCCTGGCCGCCGGTCTTGAACTGCTCGGCGGGAATCAGGAAAATCGTGGCGATGCTGGAGCCGATGAGATACACGCTCATGATGATCGCGGCGTAACGGAGCAGCTTTTTGGTGTTGGCGACGCGCCCAGCGATATCGCCGCCTTTCGAGTGCACAAGCGGCATCACGGCCACACCGGTTTCAAAACCGGACAACCCCAAAGCCAGCGCTGGAAACACGACGACCGCGCGGCCAAACGCCGAAGGCCACGAGTTTTGCGAGACCAACACCGCGTTTTTCCAGTTCGAGATCAGCGCGGGATTGTGGATTATCTGGCTCAGAGCCACGCCGATCACCACGAAATTCAAGGCCAGATAAACGAGGACAAGCACAACGGCGATGGAAATGGCTTCTTTGAACCCTTTCAAAAATACGCTGCCCAAAAGCGCGATGAGGCCAAGTGTGAAAAGCACTTCGTGGCCCGCGACCGTGTTGTGGGCAAAGGGATTTTCGGCCAGGTGAGCCACCGCATCGGCTGCGCTGAGCGTGATGGTGATGATGAAATCGGTCGCTGCAAAGCCGAGCAAAACCAGCACGAACAGCTTGCCCTTCCAGCCCGACAACAGCCGCTCCAACATGGCGACCGAGCCTTCGCCGTTGGGCGATTCGCGCGCGACGCGCGAATAAACCGGAACGGCGCCCAGGAGCGTGATTATGACCAGAATCAGCGTGGCAATCGGAGCGACCGCGCCTGCCGCCAGAGCCGCGATTCCGGCTTGATAAGCGAGTGAGGAAAAGTAGTCCACGCCCGTCAAACACATCACTTTCCACCAAGCGTGATCGGCATGATGATGTTTGGGTTCGACGTAAGCGCCCTGATAATCGCCCGCTGTGATGGGCGCGTTCGAGTGCGAGGACGAGTCGGTTTCGAGGAGCCAACTTTTGAGAGACATAAAGCGGCGCCAAGTGTAAGAAGGTAGAAGGAAAGGACAGCCCCAATCCCACCCTTTTTAAACCGGTTCCAACGGAAAATCCGGGCGGGGTGAGAAAGCCCTCTTTCCGAGGGGAAGGGTGAAACCGAACTTCGAGCCGCGACCAGGTTCGCTTTGCGCCCAGGTGTCGCCGCCATGAGCGCGGGCGATGCGGCGCACCGAGACCAAGCCCAGTCCGGTTCCTCCCGCCAACGCGCGCGCGTTGTCCAAACGCACAAAAGGCTGGAACAGGCGTTTCAAGTCGGCGGGCGCGATGCCCGCGCCTTCGTCTTCGACTTCGATTTCAACGCGCTCTTCCCCGCGGCGCAGATGCAACGTCACGGTTTTGCCAGACGGCGAGTATTTGGCGGCGTTGGACAAAAGGTTGGCCAGCACGCGCTCGATGCGCGGAGCATCGGCATCGAGGAGCAGCGTGTCGGGGCCATCGAATTCGAATTTGTGATGGGGAAACGCGCTGTGGCACTCGCTCAAGGCTTCGCGGCCCAGAGCGGCGAGGTCACAGGAGCGCAGGTTCAATTGGAGCGCGCCAGTTTGCCCTTGCACGGCGTCGGTGAGGTCGGCGATGAGGGCTTCCATGCGCAGCGCGTTGTTGGCGATCTTGCCCAGCCACTCGTCGCGTTGCGGGGGCGACAAATCGTCGCCGTGCCTGCGGAGCAACTGCGCGGCGCCGCCCACGACGACAAGGGGATTTTTCAGGTCGTGGGCCAGGCCCGCCACAAAACGCAACCGCTCGTTTTCGCGCTCTTGAATGCCAGCGGCCATCGCGTTGAAAGTCGAGCCGAGCGCGCCCATTTCGTCGCCCGGCGGCAAGGCGGCGCGGGCGCTGAGGTCGCCCTCGCCAAATCGTTTGGCCACGCGCGACAACGCGACGATGGGGCCGAACACGCGCTTCCATAGTTCGCCCAGCGCCAGCCCAAGCGTTAAAAAGGAAAACAAAGCCAGTGCCCCCGCCGCACGTTTGGCCCGCGCGCCGAGTTGGTCACTGCGCTGTGTCACGTCCTGCAAGTCGCGCCACTGCCCGCTTCGGAACTCGCGCATGGAGTCCAAAAACGCGCTTTCATCGGCGCCCACAGCAGAAGGATTCACATCACGCTTCATCGCCTGGTAACGCCCGCGCGCCCGCTGGATCGTTTCGGCGCTCGCGGAGGCTTGCTCGGTTAAAGCGCCCATCAAAGCATCGGGCCGCGTCCAGTTCTGCCCCTGGGCCGGAGCGCGATTGATTTGCAGGGCGAGGGCTTCCACTTCGCCCGCGCGCTGCAACTGCGCCGCGACGCGCCCTTCGTCCCGGATGTTGGCGTTCAGTTGAGATAAGGCTTCGAGCAACCCGCCGCCCAGCCCCGCAAAAGCCACCGCGATGGCGAGAGAAACCGCCACAACCAGAGTTCGCAAATTGCCGCGCCACTTCATCGCGGGGAGTTTGCGTTTCCCTTGGCCGCCGCGCTTGACTGTTCTGCCAGTTCGCGGAAGCGCTCATCGCAAAAGCGCAACGAGTCGAAGTAGTGGGCGTGCAAAAACTTCCAATCGTGCGCGCCCGCGAACACGTGCGCTTCGAAATCGACATCGCGGGCGCGCAACTCGGATTCCATCTTTCTGAATTCGCCCAAAAGTGGATCGTCGCGCCCGCAGTCGAGATAAAAGTGCAGCCGCTCGCCGCGCGGCACACGACGCGCCAGTTGAATCGGCGAGTTGTCGTCCCACAACTTCGAGCGCGGCCCCAGGATGGACTTCATCACCGGCACATCGTCGTCGGGATCGAAAAACCCGGCGTGCGAGGCCATCACGCGAAAAACGTCTGGATGTTTGAGGCCCAGGTTCGCCGCGCCAAATCCGCCCGCCGAAAAGCCGACCAGCGCCCGCGATTCGGGCCGCGCCAGGGTTTTGAAATGCCCGTCCACCCAGGGCACAAGCGCGCGCAACATCCACGATTCCATCTGGTAACGCCCATCAAGCCGGTCGAGGTAAAAGACCGGATCGGTGAAACCGCGCGGCCCCTGCCCATCCCAGCCCACCAGAATCATCGGCTGAATCTGCCGTTTCACAATCAGTTGTTCCGCGACGCGATGCACGCTTGCATTGACGAACGGGTCGCGCAGGCCGCCCGGACTTCCGTGCAAGATGTAGGCGACTGGATAACGCACCCGCGCCCCGTCGTAACCCGGCGGCAAATACACCCACGCCGAAAGGGAACGCCCCCCAAGCAGTTTTGAGGGCGGAAGCGCAACGCGCTTGAGTTGCCCTTTCAAGCCCGCCACGAGCGCCCCGTCTTGGGCGAGCAACCGCTTTTGATGCTCGCCTGGCGCCTGCGCCAAACGGTTCGGCGCGAGCAGGCGCGACGAGTGGGCGTGGCGCGCGCCCACAAGAGCCGATACCCCGGCAAAGGCCAAAACAAAGGGCGCGGCTAAAACAAGAGAACGAGATTTCATCGAACGAGCCGATTGGCTGGAGTCGGCGGAACCTTCGGTTCCGCACGGGTTGGCTGCGCCGGAAGATCGTCGCCAGAACGCGAAGAACGCGTGTCAGGAAAAGCGGTGCCCGCGCCCGAAGCGTTGGCAGAAACGCCCGAAGCGCGTTCGGCGCGAAACCGCTCGTCGGCGAACTTCAAGGAATCGTAAAAGTGCGCGCTCCAATAGCCCCACGTGTGGCGACCGGGGAAAATGTGCGCCTCGTGGTCGATGCCGCGCGACTTGAGAACGGCAACGAACTTTTTGAATTCGGGCACCAAATCGTCGCCGCGTCCGATGTCGAGATACAAGTGCAGGTCGTTTTTCGGCCCGAAACGCCCCGCGTTTTTGACTGGATCGTTTTCGTCCCACTTGGGGCCACGCGGCCCCAAAATGTCGGTCATGTTGTTCGCATCGTCGCCAGGCGAGAAAAATCCGGTGTGCGACGATGCCACGCGCCAGATGTCGGGATGTTTGAACAACAAATTGGGCGCCGCATAGCCGCCCGCCGAAATGCCATCGAGCGCGCGAAAACGCGGATCGGGAATCGTTTTGTAAGTCCGGTCGACATACGGCACGAGTTCGCGCGTGATGAACGATTCCATCGGATAGTCGGGCCGGTTCAGGAAATCCGTCACATCCGCAGGGCCGCCCGGCCCCTGCCCGTCCCAGCCGACCAGAATCACCGGCCCGATTTGCCCCGACTGAATCAGTTGCGCGGCGGCGTCCTGGATTTGCCCTTTGACAAAAGCGTCGCGCACCTCGCCCGGCATTCCGTGCATCACGTAAACAACGGGGAATCGCTTGCCCGCCTGGGCGTAACCCGGCGGCAGATACACCCACGTCGTGATTTTGCGCCCGCCCAAAAACTTCGAGGGCGGCATGGACTTGCGGATTAATTGGCCCGCGATGACCTCGCTCAGCGCGACGGTTTCCTGGCGCGTGTGAAGCCACTGCGACGCGCGCGGCAACACAAAAGGCAAAGCGGCGCACACCAGCAACGCGAGCGGCCCGAACACCAGACCAAAGCGGCGCCAGCGCAAACGTCGCACCGAGGCTTCAAAAACCGATTCGTGCAAAAGTTCCTGCACGTCCTCACGCGCCGCGAGATGCACCCAGCGCTCGCGGCAGGCGAAGCCGAAAACCGCGAGAAACAACAAAGCCGCGCCTGCCGCGCTTTGCCCCGCGCCGTTGAGATGCGTCGGATAGCGCGTCCACAGCGCGTCTTGCAATTGAACGAGGGGTGCAATGGCCAGCACCAAGCGGCAAAGCGCCAGAAACACCGTCAGGCGCGCCGAGGGAAACACCGCAAAGCACAGCGCGAGCGCGATTTCGAGCAGCCCGACGAACTTGGGCGCCGTCTCGAAGATGATGGCGCCGTTCGAGAAAATGGACAGCGCCTGTCCCGCGAAATCGCTCGGCCCACCGCCCAAAACCGCGTGCGACGAAACGAGCGACAGCAACCCGCTTCCCAACAGCGCCAGCGCCAGCAACCAACGCGCAACGGGCGCCATGTGCGAGCCGAGCAAGCGGAACAGGCGGGCTTCAAATCGTTTCATAAACACACGGTTTTGAGATTTCCTTGGAATGGTCGAAAGCAAGCGCGTGCCGGTTTGGGCGCGTTTCTTGTGTCGCGGGTCATGAAATTCTCTTTCTGTGAAGGAAGCCCAGATGTAGGGGCTTTTTCGTCTTCGCCCTCTTGCAGTTCGGTTCACCTTTGAGCAGTTCTGTTTTTCAAGCAGTCAGAGGGCGAAGACGAAAAAGCCCCTACATCTGGGCTTCCTTCACAGAAAGAGAATTTCATAACCTCATCCCCGCTCGCCCCGCAATCCTTTCAAAAAAGCCCACCACGAGTTCTCGCCAGAATCGGCGCGCACAATCGAGGCCGCAACCAAAGGCAAGTTGGTCGTGCCATCGTAAGTCAAGTAGAGCGCGCGCCAGCGGGGTTTGAATTTTTCTTTAAAAGCGTGCAAACCTTTGAAGTTGTAGAACTGGTCGATGTGTTCGTAGATGAAGTGAATGGCTTTTTCGGTCGTCGGATCTTCGGCGTGTTCGCCCACCATCGCAAACGGGCTGGGGCCGATGTTGAACCGCTCGTAACCCTTGGCTTTGGCCCACTCGAACAGCGAGGTGAAGAGCAGTTCCATCGCGCCCGACCTCGCCTGCGCGCGGCGGCGCATGAGGTCAACCGACACTTCGGGCGCCTGATAGCACGACACGATGTTGGCAAAAGCCATCACCTGTTGTTGGTCGTCGAACACCACCATCGCCGGATTCGCTCTCACGTAGTCATCTTCAAAGCCGCCCAGCGAAAAGGTTTTTTCACCCCCGCCGCGCGCCGCCAGCCACTCATCCGACACTTCGCGCAGCAGTTCGAGCGTTTCGTTGGAAAGCGGCGCCTCAAATACGACGGCTTTGTAACCCTTGTTTTTGATGGTGTTCACGACGGAGCGCAGGCTTTTGTTGACGCCGCCCAAGAGCGTCCAATCTTCTAAGTCCACAACGGCATCGTGAGCGATGCGCAGCGTTTGAAGTCCCGCCGCGCGATGAAATTCCAGCGCATCGTCATAGACCTCGTAGAACGCCGGGCGCCAATCGTTGCGCCGCGCGAACTCGACGAAGCCGCGAATCGCTTCGGCGCGATCCGCGCGCGGGCCAATCGGATCGCCCATCGCAATGGCCGCGCGGCCCACAACGGCATACGCCACCAAACTTCCGCCGGGAGAAAACCAGTAGGTTTTGTCGTTCATCAGGGCGCAAAACGCGAACGCCGTGTCGCCCTGCGTTTCAACGATGGTCTTAGCCCGCTCTCGCACTTCGGGCGCGACGTGAGGCCGCGTCACGACGGGCCGCAAAATCGAAAACAGCGCGTAACCGATGGTCGAGGCCGCGACGAGGTAAATCGAAGTGCCAAACCACTGACCGTAACCTTTGATCGGTTCCAACCCCGGATCGGAAAAGGAGGAAAACATCGCCACCGTTTGCGCGAGCGCGGCCTGCACGTTGTAGTGGACGCGAAAGTAGGAGTCCAAAAAGTAAAAGCCAATGGCGCCGTAAAGCAGGGTAAAAACAAACGCTAAAGCCAGCGTCGCTAAGCCGCGCTTGATGGAAGGCGCATCCGAGCGCGCGAAAAACTGGCGCCGCGCGGCCCACAGCCACATCGCCAGACCCAGCGCCAGCGTCGCTTCTTCCCAGTCCAACCCTTTGAGCAAATGCGTGAACACCGACAAAAGCAGCACGCCGATGGAAAGTCCCCACGACGCCCTTTTGCGTCGCCACAACCCTTGCGCCAGCAACAGCAAAGCGAACCCCGCGAGCGTGGTCGCCAGATGCGAGCCGCGCCCAACGTGAAACGGCAGTTCGCGGATGATCTGCACGCGTGGCGCTAAACCCGGCGTCGCCGCCGAAACCAGGTTCACGACTCCCATCAGCGCCACGAAAAACGCGGGCAGAGCCACGCCTAGTTGCGAGCGCCATTGGCGAAAGCGCGACGGCGTTGGGGCGCGAGGAGAAACGAACAACGGTTGCGCCTCATCGAAGAGCGGCGCCGTTTCATCGGCAACAACCGGTTCGCCGCCTGGCTCAAGCGCGGCACCAACGCCTGTGGCGCTTCCGTTAGCTCCAATTGCAATGCTTCCGTCCGCTCCATTGGCGACCCTTCCGCTTCCGTCACTTCGGCTGGCTCCGCTTCGATGTGTTCCGTCGAAGAGTTGGCGCCCGCCAATTGGAGCGACAAAAGCCTCGGAAGCGGTTGCATCTGCGGCGAAGGGAGTCGCCGCGACTCCCTGTGTTCGGGCGTTCGGCGCGACAGGGGCGAGATTTTCGGAGGGTGCGGCGGAAGAAGTGCCGCTTTCGTCGGGCGAAGCGGGAGGTTCGGAATGAGGTTTCATAGAAGAAGACAGCGCGCTTTTCGACGCGACAAAACCAAAAAGCAGCGGCAGCCAGAACGACAACCCGCGAAAGGCAATCACCACCAGCGCGGCTCGTCCAACTGGCGCGCCAAACGATACCAAGACCGCGCCCAGAACGCCTTCGACCACGCCCAATCCCTGCGGCGTGACCGACACCACCAAAAACAGCGTGGCGACCGCATAAGCCGCCACAACGAGCGGCCAGCCGATGTCACCCGCGCCGGGAAACGCTTCGAGACACGCCGCCAAAACGCCGATTTCCAGCGCGTCTACCCAAAACGTATGAAACAACGGGCGACCCAACCGGCCTCGATTGGCGCGCAGAGTCGCCATCGCCGCGCGCGCTTCAGTTCCCGCACCGCGCGCGGCTTCGACGGGCCAGACATCGCGTTTGAGCAACGGGCGCGCGAGCCAGTTGATGGCGCGCGCCAAGGCAACGAGCGGCTTTTCCAGCGATTGCGGCCGCAGGCCAACCAAAACGAGCGCAACCATAACGGCGAGCAAAGTCGAAAAGAGCGTCGTCGCAGCGGCGACTTCAAAGGGGCGCAGTTGGCCGCGTTGCCTCAACGCCCACAAGCCAAAGGCGAGCAGCAAAGCGAACCACGCGAAGTTGAAACCGAAATACAGCGTGTTGGCCAGCGCCACCCGCGAACCCGAAAAGCCGCGCCTCCGTCCATCGGCGAGCAGCAAAGCCGTCCCGCCCAACCCAGCCGAAGGCGTGGCGACGTTGACGAAATGCCCTGCCCACACGATGGGCGCCAATTCGCGCCAGCGAATCGGCAAACCGAGCATCTCATACAGCGATTGATACAGCGCCGGTTGGTTGCAAATGGCGAGGATTTGCAACCCCAGCGCGAGCGCGATCCACTGCCACCGCCCGCCGCGCAGCGTTTGGCCCAGCGTTTCAAGCCCCTCGACGCGCCCGCGCAAGACCAACACTCCCGCGACTCCAACGATGACCAACGGCAACCACTGCTTCAAATCTCGCATGAGCTTTTAAAACGCGCGGCGCCGTTTCACCGGAGGCGCGCTTCGTTGCGTGAGCGGTGCGCCTGGTCGAGGCAACACAGGTTCGCTGGGCGCGGGCGATGCAAAGCCAAACGAGCGATCCATGAACTTCAATGAATCGGCGCACCGCTCCTGAATCAATTTCCACGAATGCACTCTGGGATAAACCTCGGCGTCGAGATCGATGCCTTTGGCCTTGAGGTGCGCCGTCATCGTTTGGAAGTCGGCATAGTCGTGCGAGGTGGGCGAATCATCGAGGTAAACGTGAAGCGGCGCACGAGCGGGCAAAGCCTGAACTTCCAACAGCGGCGAATTGTCGTCCCACAACTTCGACGGCTCGCCCAACACGCGCTGCATGATTTTGGCATCGCCGGACGGCTGATAGAACCCGGCGTGGCAGGCCAGCACATGAAAGGTGCGCGGCGAGTGAAACCCGATGTTGAGCGCGGCGAACCCGCCCGCCGAATAGCCCCACAACGCGCGATGATCGGCGTCAGCGAGGGTGCGATACGTCCGGTCGGTGTCGGGCACGAGGTCGCGCTCGATCATGTCTTCGGTTCGATAGCCATCGGCGCGGTTGCAAAAATTGGTAAAATCGCGCGCGCCCTTCGGCCCGCTTCCATCGAAGGCCACCAGAATCATCGGTTGAATCGTGCCGCTTGCAATAAGCCGATCCGCCATCACTTGCACCTGGCCCGATAAAAAACAATCCGTCCACGTTCCCGGTTCGCCGTGCATCACATAAACGACCGGATAGCGCCGGGCCGCGTTTTTCGGCGCGAAGTAGCCGGGCGGCAAAAACGTCCACGTCACGATTTTGCGCCCGACAGACGGAAAAACGGGCGTTGAACGCAACTGCAACTGCCCTTGGATTGGTGGCATCGAGCGCAACACGCTCTGAGGCAAAGCCGATTCCGCGCGCGCGCCGAGCGGAAAACAAAGGGGAAGCAGGAGCAGCCAGCGTTTCATTCTGCTTTGAGTAGACACACACGGCCAAGGGGCGGACTTGAGAATGGTTCCAGACGCTCGCGCTCAAAGTGAGCGAACGCGCATCTCATGCGGAAAGTCGTGCGCTCCGGCGAGAAAAGCATCTTCCCACTCGCACCACTGCTTCCAATGAACATCGCCCGCAACGCGCAAACCGTGTGAGTTGATACGGGCAAACAGATTGGCGTCATGGATCGCCATCTTGCCCGTGTCCAGGCCGTAGTAATTGAACGTCGTCTTCCAATCGGCGCCAGAACCCATGCTTTGCCCTGCGCCTGGAAGCGAACCCATCACACCTTCGAACCGCTCGATTTCTTCGCTCGTAAACACGTCGAAGCGAAGCCGCGCCAGAAATTCAACGTGGACGAAAAAGCGTGGCGCATCGCCTTGAGCGAGAACGAAAGAGCGTTGCAGCCGCTCGTGATGCCACTGCCCCTCGTGGAGGGGCGCGTTCATGGTGAACGATTGGCCGCCCGTTCGATTGGTTCGCTCGGAGCCTGCGATGCGCGTGAAACCCAGGCCCTTGTAAAGCCGCACGGCGGGCGAATCGGCGCGCACATTGAGCGACACGCTCAGTGGTGGCAACTGCTCGGCCTCGACTTTTTGTGGGGCGCTCACCCACTTTTGGTGGAGCGCGTCCCAGCGAACATCCAAGGCGATGGCGCGCAAGCGACATTTCAAGGCTTCGATCAACCGCGCGCCGACACCTTGATTTTGTAACTCCGATTTCACGGCGGCTGCCAGTTCGGGCGTGAGTTCGTCAACCCAACCAAAGCCGCGATTGTCCGGCGTCCAAAACCGCGCCCAAGCCATGCCCACAACTTCGCGCGTTTCCTCGTCTTGCGCAACAACAGCGGTGTCGCCCTCTCGCCCCCACCCTCCGACATAACGCGCCAAATCGAGATGGGAAAGCACTGTTTCGACGTTTTCTTCGTGCGCTACCAACGCCAGAAACTGCGGCAGAAGCGGTTCATCTTCGGGACGAAGGGCGCGGATGTGAATCACGTTCTCAGCTTAAACAAAACAGCGCGGCGCCCAAGAGAACGTCGCGCTGTTATGGAACTGAGCTGCTCAATTCATCTCGATGGCTTCCAAATGACTCGCCGACTTGTCGCCGATGATTCGTTTGTAGGCTAACTCCGCTGAGATGAGTTGGATCGGCATTCCAATTCCCGGATTGGTATCTCCGCCAACATACAGCAAGTTTTCGACTTTTTTCGAGCGGTTGTTGGGGCGTAGAATCGCGGTTTGGTTCATGGTGTGCGCCAGACCGAGCGCTGTTCCGCCTTGCTTGTTGTATTTCTCGGCGAAATCTTTGACGCAGAACAGTTTCTTGTAAACGATTTTATCGCGCAGGCCGGGGCAGTTCATCTCTTTCTCGATGATTTGTAGCATCCGGTCGGCCTGTTGATCCAACTCTTCGGGCGTGTATCCCGTTCTGGCCGCGATAGGAACCAGGACAAACAGGTTCTCGCATCCTTCAGGAGCGACATTGGGATCGGTTTTGGAAGGCACACAGATATACAGCGAAGGGTCAGTTGGCCACTGCGGAGCATCGAAGATCTCCGCAAAGTTCTTTTTCCAATCTGGCGAAAACAACAGGTTGTGATGGGTAAGAGATGGAATCTTCTCATCCAAACCAAGATACATGATCAAGGCGGAAGGAGCGAGCGTGCGCTTGTCCCAGTAACGAGTTGTGTGATCCCGGTAAGGAACGGGTAGTAGTGATTCGGTGTGAGCGATGCCCGCATTGGAAACGATGATATCGGCATCGAGTGTTTCGCCATCTTCTAAGACAACGCCTTTGACACCAGGGCCACGTCGGGTTTGAATGGAAGATACCGAAGTGCGCGTGCGATATTCGACACCTAACTTTTCGCCGATACGAACCAGGGCTTTGGGAATCTCGTGGATGCCGCCCATCGGATAGAACACGCCCATATTGAAATCAATATGGCTCATGATGTTGTAAAGCGCGGGCGTGTTATATGGACTGGAACCGAGGAAGACCAGCGAGTATTGCATCACTTTTTGCACTTCATCGGTTTTGAAGTGCTTGTTGACGTAATCGCTCATCTTGGAGAACACCTCCAGTTCGCGGCCTTCTGTTGCGACTTGTTTGTTCAAGAAGTCGAACACGGTATCGTTGTTTTTATACATGAAACCGCGAATGGCAATCTCATATTGATACTTCGACTTTTCGAGGTAGTTTTCTAACACCGGCGTTGAACCAGGTTCAAGTGCCTCGAAGGTCGGCGCGTCGCGTTTGATGTCCGAGTAGAAGTCAACCGAGCGGTCGCGGCCCTGGAAAAAGATGCGATACGACGGATCCAAACGCACCAAATCGAGGTGGTCTTCGACGCGTTCGCCGAGCAAATCGAAGTAGTTTTGAAACACGTCGGGCATCAGATACCACGACGGCCCCATGTCGAAGCGAAAAGTGCCGACTTCGGTAGGCGCTTCGAACCAGTTGGCGACGCCGCCCAAACGCTCGTTTTTTTCGAGAAGAGTGACTTCGTGCCCGCGCTTGGCCGCGAGGTTGGCGAAGGCGAGACCGCCGATGCCGCCGCCGATGACGATGATTTTTTCCATTAGAGAGGCGAAGTAGACGCACCCGTGCCGCTCGCGGATGAAGAAAGGCGAGAATGCAACAATGCGACGCGCGGGTTAATTTGGCACAAAGTAGAAGCGAACACAACAAAAGCCCGATGCTCTTCGCATCGGGCTTTTGTTCGACGGTGGTTGGTTCAACAGCAGTTAGTTCAGCTGGCGGGCATGAGCACTGTGTCCACGACGTGGATCACGCCGTTGGACTGGTTAACATCAGCGATTGTGATGTGCGACACGTTGCCTTTGGTGTCGGTAACTTTGACGCCTTTGCCATCCTTGCTAAAGGTCAGCAAGTCGCCTTCGACGGTTTTGAGGTGAGCGATGCCGCCGCCCTGTTTAACAAGTTTTTTCAAGTCCTTCGCGCTGTATTTACCGGCGATGACATGATAGGTCAGCACGGAAGTCAAAGTGCCTTTGTTTTCCGGCTTGAGCAAAGTGTCTACGGTGCCAGCGGGCAACTTGTTGAACGCCTCGTTGGTCGGGGCGAACACGGTAAACGGGCCGGGGCCGGACAAGGTGTCGGTAAGTCCTGCTGCTTGCACGGCGGCGACGAGCGTTGTGTGGTCTTTGGAATTGACAGCGTTCTCGACGATGTTCTTCGTGGGATACATCGCGGCGCCTCCGACCATTTTGGTCTTGGTCTTCGCTTGAACCGGGGTTGGCGCCGTCAAAACAAAAGCGCTGCCCGTTCCCAAAACGGCCAGCAAAGACAGGGTGGAGCGTAACTTAGAAATGTTCATGTGGATTTTCCTGGAAGTGCAACTGAAGTTAGAAACTATGCCTGAACCGTTGCACTTGAGAGAACAGGCAAAAACGCAAATGACATACCTTGACGGCGCGGGCGGCAGGACTTAGGAATTTTCTCACTCATCTTGGTGCCCTGAGTCAAAGCGACGGGTTGAAGAATTAGTGAGTCGAAGTGCGGCTCAGTGTTCGCGCATGGCGCATCAAAACCAGTTTGTGGCCCAAGCTTGTCGAAGCGCGGCGTGCAAAGGGATTGAAATCCTGCTGTTCCAATTTGCGCAGAATGGCGCGGTAGAGCGTCGAGGCCATCGAAACCGCGAACCGCCCTTCGGGCTTGAGTTGGACGATGCCGGGATTGGCGAACTCGTAAAGTTCGTGCGCGCGGTTGACTTGAAAACGCATCAGTTCGCGGAAGCCATCGGAAAAACGGCGCGCTTCGATGTCCTCGCGCGTAATTCCGAAACGCACCATCTCGTCGCGCGGCAGGTAAACCCGCCCGCGCGTTTGAAAATCTTCGTCGATGTCGCGCAAGAAGTTGGTGAGTTGCATCGCATAACCCAATGCTTTGGCGCGTTCCAAAGTTTGCTCTCCCTCAAAACCAACCAAATGGCTCATCATCAAACCGATAACCGCCGCCGAACCATACATATAGCTTTCGAGGTCTCCATAAGTATCGTAATCGGTTTTCCAGGTATCCATAACCATCGCATCTAAGAACGAACTCGAGTAACTAAAAGGGATACTGTATTCGTGCCAGGTTTGCGCGGCCAGTTTTAAAACGGGCGAATGGCTTTGGCCGGAAGAATAGGCCGCGTGCCAATCGGAACAGAACTCTTGAATGCGTTCTTTGATGATTTCTAAGTCTTCGGGCGTTTCTTGGGGCGAACAATCGACGATTTCATCGGGCAAGCGGACAAACGCGTAAACGGCCCACGTCGCTTCTTGAAGATGGCGCGGGAACAAACGGGTCGAAAAATAATAGGATTTTCCGTGATGCCGCAAAATCGCGCGCGCTTCGCGCAAAGCAGCGACGCGTTCGGGAAACGGTTCAAAAACGGGGACGGGAGCGGTCATAAAATCGAGGTGCCCGCAGTGTTCAACCAAAGCCGAGCCGTTTCAAGCGCCAGAACAAATGGCCTCCTGCCAAAGTCGCGCCTAGAAGATGAACCGGCGTCCACCCAAAAGTCGGAAAATTCCACAACAACACGCCCCACGCAAGCGCAAACGCCCCGCACCAAAGCGTAGCCGATAGCTCTTTGCGGCTTGAATCGGACACCCACAAACACAATAGCAGACTCCACGCGGATAGTGCCCAACTCGAAAGGAGGGCGGAAGCGACTTCGTAAACCCCGTTTTTGTCGGGCCAGTTCCACGCGAAAAACGCGACCAAAGCCAGAAGGGGAAGCGACAACAACGCGGGGATGAGAAAGCGCGAGAGGAACTTGCCCCACCACATCGCGCGGGCGTCGATGAGCGTTAATCGCAGTTCCGCCAGCATTCCAGTGCGGCGCTCGATGACGTAACCCGTCGCGCCGTAGATCGGGCCGCAGGCAAGCGCGCCCCACCACAAAATCCAGTGCAAATCACCCCACGTCTCGCTTAGCGAGGAGACATCGCCGCGAGAACCGCCGAGCGAGTTTTGAACCCAGCCAACGAGCAAAAACAGCGTGATGGAAAGCAGCAGGGAGCCGCCGAGCGCGCCGAGGATGAACAAAACCGGCACCATGTTCGAGTCGGGCGAACGAAGCGACAAACAGCGCGTGAGATCGAGCCAAAGCACCGGGTTGAGTTCCTGCCAGCGCCGCGAAACCGGCGCGCGCATGCGGTGGGTGTTCTTCTTCGGCTCGTGTTGCGCTTCGTCTGGAGAAGGTGCGGGCGCGAAGGTTTCTTCCCAGGTCGGCAATAAATTGGAAGTTTTAGAAAGCGATTCGCGCCGTTCCTTGGCCGGAAAAACCGCAAGTTGGGCGGGCGAAAGCGTCCAACTCCAAGTGCGATAAAGCACTTGCCACATCATCGGCAACAAGGCGGTGGATAGCGCGATGCGCCGCGTTTGGTTCAGGTCAAAAGGAAAGGGAGCAGGCGCGGACGACGGGCCAAAAGGTGACGGCTGTTCACCTATCACGGGCACCGATTGCGCGCCAGTTGTCTGCAATTCAACTGGCGCCGATTGAACTGATGTTGGATGGCGAGGCGCCGCGTTCAAAAAGGGCGTGTTGTGAGCCGATTGCGGCGTTTCAACTGGCGGTCGCGCTGGGCGCGAGGCGGGCAGAAGCGGTTGGGTTGGCGCGGGTGGCGGCACGATCAACGGGCGTGGCTTTTCAGCGCGCGAACCTGAGGCACCGAACAGCGGCGGCGCGGTCTGACTCGTTGGCAGTTCCCCGAACGGCGCAGGCACACGTGGGTTGGACGAACGAGCGGGCATCGGGCGCGCCGGATCGGGGCGTGGCGGGTCGGGTCGAACTGAGGCGGAACGAGCGGGCGTCGGGCGAAACGGATTGAGCCGGAGTTGGTCGAGCCGGCTTGAACGGATCGCGGTTGGACGATTGGGCAAAGGCGCCGAAGGAGTGAAGCCGCGCGAGTTGGAATCGACGTTCGATGAGGCGGGCCAAAAGTCGCGCGTTGGATAGTCGATTTCCCACGCGCTCCACTTGAGGAACAGCACGATGCCCAGCAGTTGCCCCACCAAGATGCCGATGGGCACCAGCCAAGGCCCGATTTCAGGCGAGGAGAGGAGCGGAACGCCAACGCCCGTGATGCCCGCGACGAGCGACAATGCCCAGCACGAGAGCAGAACTATGCCATGCAAAGCGAACAGCCAGACGCTTCCCAGGAACGCGCCCAATCCGGGAATTGGAAGCAGAAATACAACGCGCAATACCAGCCCGCCGACTGACACAAAGCACAGGCCGATGATCGCCATCAGCACGCATTGGCCGACCAACCGCCCGATGCCACCCAGCGATTCGACCAATCCTTCGGCAAGCGTTTGTCCGCGCAAAGCGCCCCAGAATCCCAGGGTCGCGCCTTGAATCGTGAGTAGCAAGTGCGACAACATCACGCCCCCGATTTCAAAGGGCGATGCGCCAAAACAAAGTCCCGCCACGAGCAAAACCGGGAGCAACGCGAGTTGAAGCACGACCAAAAAAGCCGCGCCCGACGCGATTTTGCCAACCGATAGGCCGCGCCCGCCAACGGGACAGAGCAGCAGATGTTCCCACGTCGCTCCACTTTTCTCGTCGGAAACGCTCGTCGCGCCCATCAAAAGCGCGCCGCACCAAAACAACAGTCCGCCTGCCCATCGGTAGATGTCGAGTAGCGCCCGCCCGTCGCGCCGCCATTGAATCACGGTAAGATCAGGATCGAAGCGCGCCCGCCACACGCCCAGACACACGAGCGATAGGAGTAACAAAACTAATCCGCCGAGTTGAAGATATGAGGGCAAGCGGCGGAATCTTTCGCGCCATTCGCGCTCGAACAGCGGGTTCACAGCGGGCATGAAGGCAGTGTGACGAGGACGCCCATTGCTCTCAATCTCTTTATAACTCCGGTTTCGCCGAGGTTTCGGGTTGACCGTGCGCGCTGAAGACGCCAAAATTTACGGTGCTTTTCCCACGTTTCCCTCATGCCCCAACCCGACAAACCCAAATCAAGTGGTTCTAAACCGTCGAAAGTGCCGTTTCTGATGCGCACTCAAGCGATGGGTTCAGGTGGCTGGGAAGGTTATACGGTGGGATTCACGCTTGTGGGTTGCATCGTGGCGGGCGCGGGCGCGGGCTTCTTGCTCGACTCGCACTTCAAAACGAGTTACTGGCTGCCGATCCTGTTTCTGGTCGGCGTCGGCGGCGGGTTTCGGGAAATGTGGATTGTGATCAAACGAGTGCAATCCCAGGAAGACCAGAAACGGCGCGAAAAGGTCGCGGCCACAACTCTGGCTCCAACTCCAACGCGGGTTGAAGATTCAACGGAGTTGCCACCAGAACGAAAGCGCATTTTTCAGGTGCCGCCTCCTTCATTCGAGGAAGCGATTGGTGCTCCCGAAAGCGTGCAAAAAGAGGAAAGCGTGGACGACATCATGAAGCGCCTACTCGCTGAAGGCGACGACAACGCAAAGCAAAACGAACCCAGAGCGTAGGCGACGGGCTTCAATAAAAGCTACGCGGCTTGGATGAAAGCCATAGTCTTCAACTGAAGTAACACATGAAAACCCTGGTTCCGCCCCCGCCGCTTTTTGGCGCTCCGGGCGAAGAAAAACCAAAGATTCAAGTCTCGGAGCCAAAGGCGCTCTCGCCTTTCGACGCCGCTTTTTTGCGCCGCGTTTATCGCGCGATGTTCGCCTTTGGCGCCTTGCTATCGCTACTCGTTGCGTTCGGCCTGAAATCGGTTCCGGCGACGGGATCGTTCATCGGTGGGATGGTTTTGGCAGCGCTGATGCTGCGCGCTCAGGAAATCGCGGTTCGCTCGTTGCTGCGGCCCGCGACCGAAACGGGCGGCTTCGACACGAAATTGGTGATGCTGTTGGCGCTTCCGCTCAAGTTTCTGGGTATCGGCACGCTGTTGTGGATCGCCAATTCGCAGGGTTGGTTGAAAGTTGCACCGTTCACCGTTGGATTTTTCGCCGGACAGTTGGTCTTGCTTTGCCAGGTCGCCGGATGGCTACTCAAACGTGTGCTGGCTCGTAAATAAAATGATTCGATCTCTTCGCCTTTCGATTGTAGGCGCACTTTTACTGGCGTGCGTGACTTTTGCCGCGCCGCGTGTCGTCGCGCAGGATGCGCCGGGGTCTGCGCCCGTTGCGCAAACGCAAGGTCACAGTGGAGATGCGGTTGCTTCTGCGGATGAACGCGGCGGCGAACAGAACACGCACGCCGAAGAGCCGCGTCCGGTGTTCGAGCCGGAACACGGGACATGGTTCAACTCGATAGCACGCAACCTGTTCGCAACGTCCGAAGAAAAGGAACACATGAAACACGCAGAGGAAACAATTCCTCTGGCGGTTTCTAAAGCTGAATCTGGCCAAACGCCAACTGCTACTGAAAGCAAAGACACCGTGTTCTTTTCGGCCTACGAAGCCGCGATTTTGCAAAAACAAGGCAAACCGCTATCTGAAGAGCAAGCTGCCGCATTGCACGTTCACTACGTCACCAAATACGACTTTCTGCTTTACACGCCGCTGTTGTGGGCTTTGCTCGCCATCACGCTCGTGAGTGCGGCACGCAAGATTCGCATCCGGCCCCAGGGCAAACCGGGTTCGGCGGCTAACGTTGTCGAAGCGGCGGTCGCGGCGTTTCAGGATTACCTGATTGGCGTCATGGGCAACGATCTGGCGCGCAAATACACGCCGCTCATCGCCTCGTTCTTTTTCACGATTTTGGTTTCCAACTGGCTCGGCCTCATTCCGGGAATGCTGGCGGCTTCTGCTCAACCGGCCATCCCCATCGCCCTCGCCTTGGTCGCGTTCATCGCGGTTCACATCATCGCCATCAAGGAAACGGGGTTGAAATCGTGGTTCTTGCACTTCGTGGGCGAACCGATCTGGCTCGCGCCGCTCAACTTTCCGCTTCACTTGGTGGGCGAGTTGATCAAACCGTTGTCACTGTCGCTTCGACTGCTCTGTAACGTGTTCGGCGAAGAAGCGGTTGTGGCGACTTTGGTCGGTTTGGCGATTGTCTTTTTGCCGTCGTGGTTGCCTATCCCGTTTCAGTTGCCGATGCTGTTTCTGGGCACCTTTTTCGGATTTTTGCAAGCGCTGGTGTTCTCGACTTTGCTATCGATTTACATCTCGATTTTCGCAACGCACCACGACGATGGTCACGGTCACCCTTCGACCGAACACGCGACCGAGTCGAACGGCGACAAACAACTCGTTGCCCATTCAGCAGAACTGACGGTGGGCGCGTAACTTCGGTGGGCGGGCCTGACTCTCTTCCAATCGGCTTATTCGCGTTGATTGGCAGAGGGCGTTAGCCCGCAAAGACAGTCAAATTTGTTTTTACCGCGCCTTGTGCGCGTTAAAGTCCCGGCTTTTAGCCGGGTTTAGAGAAAGGAACATACACATCATGGAAAATTATTTCGGACATCTCGCACTGGCCACTGGCCTGGGTTTGCCTATCGCCGTCATCGGCGCGGGCCTGGGTCAGGGCATCGCCATCTACGGCGCCGTTCAGGGCATGGCCCGCCAACCCGAAGCGTCGGGCACCATTCAGACCGCGATGATCATCGGTTTGGCTTTGATCGAGTCGCTGGTTATCTACGCGTTGCTGATGTTCTTCATCTTGCAGGGCAAATTGCCCGCAGCCGCCGACGTTTTGTCGCACATCGGTTCGGGCGGCGCTGGCGCTCGCTAAGAGCGATTTCGGGCGAAAAGCGCGGCTTTTGTCGCGCTTTTCGCCGCGTTTTGAACTGCCTTCGGGCGCCTCTTTTCAATGATCTCTTCGATTTTTCAAACCCTCGGCATCGACCTGCGTTTCATCGTGATTTCGCTCGTCGGCTTTCTCATCTTGCTCTATGTCTTGATGAATTTCGCGTTCAAGCCGATGGTAAAAACCCTCAACGCGCGGCAAGACAAAATTCGCGGCGACCTCGATGAGGCCGACGCCGCTCGCTCTCGCATGATCGCTTTGCAGCGCGACTACGAACACAAACTCGCCGCCATCGAAGACGAGGCGCGCGACAAAATCCAGGGTGCGGTGCGCGAAGCCCAGGCCGCGCGCGACGAAATGATCGCCCGCGCCCATCAAGACGCGGCAGCCATTATGGTTCGCGGCCAAGCTGAAATCGAAGCCGAACGCGCTAAATCGCTCGCCGAAGCGCGCAATCAAATCGTCGATCTGGCGACGATGATGGCGCGCCAGAGCACGCGCCAAAACCTGAGCGCGCAAGGCCAATCGGCCCTGATTGACGACGCAATCGCCAAAGTGGGAGCGCTGAACTAAGCCCATGAACGGCGATATTTCCGTTGCCCGTCGCTATTCGGCGGCGCTGTTTGAAATGGCGAAAAAGCGCAGCGAAGTGGACGCGGTCGCCGCCAACCTCACCGAAGTCGCCGACACCGTGCGCGGTTCGCGCGAACTGATGAGCGTGATGCACCACCCGCTTTTGACGCTCGACAAGAAAAAATCCATCTTGCGCCAGGTGTTTCGCGGACAGATTCATCCCGATGTCGAGAAGTTTTTGTTTCTGGTCGTCGAGAAAAAACGTGCCGTGATGCTTCCACAAATTGTCGCGGAGTTCGACCGCATGGTGGACGAATATCGCGGTCAGGCCGACGCCGAAGTCGTGACGGCCACGCCGTTATCGGCGCAACAAACCGCCGATTTGCAAGCGGCTTTGCAACGGCGCTTCAACGTCCAAGTGCGCCTCAAAACGCGCGTTGATCCCGAAGTGCTGGGCGGCTTGCAAGTGCAAGTCGGCGACAAACTGCTCGACGCGACGGTGAAAACGAAGTTGGAGCGCATGAGCGAACAGTTGAAGCGCGTAAAAGTGACTTAAACTGAAAGCATGACCAAGTTGCTTGAACAAGCGTTTGCGCGCGCGTCGGCTTTGCCGGAAAACAGGCAAAACGATTTCGCTCAGCACCTTCTGGAACAACTGGAAGGCGACCAAAAGTGGGATGCGTTGTTCGCTGATCCACGCTCGGACGCCTTGCTCGAACAGTTGGCGGCAGAAGCAATGCTTGAAATCGAACGCGGCGAAGCGGAAGATTTCGATGCCGAGTTGAACGCACCAGATGAAATCCCGAAGAACTAAGGCATTCCGCAAATTGTTGGAATCTTTGATAGAAGATGTTCAACAACAAGCGCGAGCTTCTTATCGAGCCTGGGGTAAAGATATTTGAGCTTCTCGCTTCAAGTTCAAGCAAGTGCATTCGTCCAAGCCCTTCCACCCGGTTCGTGTCGATTATCGTTATCGTGCTGTTGGTATTCGCAACGCTGATTAAATCACCTGGTTCTGGATCGGTTCTCATGCGGCTTATGACAAGCTGCTCAATCAATTGTAAAAGATAATCACATGGCAATTCGACCTGAAGAAATTACCTCTGTTCTCCAACGCGAGTTGGAAGGCGGCCTCGATACCGACATGCAAATGGTGGATGTCGGCACTGTTTTGGAAGTGGGCGACGGCATCGCGCGCGTTTACGGTTTGCAAGGCGCCAAAGCGGGCGAACTGCTCGAATTTCCGCCCAACCCCGAAACCGGACTTCCCACGATGGGCATCGCGCTCAACCTCGAAGAAGACAACGTCGGCGTGGTGATCGCGGGCGATTACAACCACATCGAAGAAGGAACGCAGGTGCGCACCACGGGCCGCATCGCCGATGTTCCCGTTGGCAAAGCCCTGCTCGGCCGCGTCGTAAACGCGCTGGGCGAACCCATCGACGGCAAAGGCCCAATCGTTACCGACCAACGCGCGCTCATCGAAGTGCGCGCGCCCGGCGTAATGGAGCGCGAAGGCGTCAAAGAGCCGATGCAAACCGGCATCAAAGCTATCGACGCGATGATTCCCATCGGTCGCGGGCAACGCGAACTCATCATCGGCGACCGTCAGACGGGCAAAACTGCTGTTGCTATTGATGCCATCATCAACCAGAAAGGGCAGGACGTTTACTGCATCTACGTGGCGATTGGCCAGAAAGCGGGCACCATCGCGTCGCTTGTGGCGACGCTTGAACGGGTCGGCGCGCTCGAATACACAATCGTCGTTGTGGCTTCGGCCAACGATTCGGCGCCGCTGCAATACATCGCGCCCTTCGCCGGAACCGCGATGGGCGAATACTTCCGCGACAACGCGATGCACTCGCTCATCGTTTATGACGACTTAAGCAAACACGCCGTCGCCTATCGCTCGATGTCGCTGCTCTTGCGCCGTCCGCCAGGCCGCGAAGCGTATCCGGGAGATGTGTTCAACTTGCACTCGCGGTTGTTGGAGCGCTCAGCCAAGATGCACAAGAACCTGGGCGGCGGCTCGCTCACAGCTTTGCCGATCATCGAAACGCAGGCCAACGACATTTCGGCTTACATCCCGACCAACGTGATTTCGATCACCGACGGCCAGATATTTTTGGAAACCGACTTGTTCAACGCGGGCGTTCGTCCGGCTATCAACGCCGGTTTGTCGGTTTCGCGCGTGGGTTCTGCTGCGCAAATCAAAGCGATGAAACAGGTCGCGGGCAAGCTGAAGTTGGAACTGGCGCAGTATCGTTCTTTGGCGGCGTTCGCTCAGTTCGCTTCGGATTTGGACAAATCGACGCAAGCGCAATTGTCGCGCGGCCAGAGACTTACCGAACTGATGAAGCAGCCCAACTACGCGCCGTATCGCGTGGACGATCAAGTGATTTCCATATTCGCGGCGACCAACGGCTTTATGGACACGGTGCCCGTCGAAGACGTGCGCCGCTTTGAATCCGAGTTTTTGTTGTTCGTTCACGAGCGTTATCCCGAACTGGTTGCGGCGGTTCAGTCGGAAAAAGCGTTTTCCAAAGAATCGGAAGCCACGCTCAAAAGTGCGGCGGGCGAGTTCTTGGGTCAGTTCAAACCGAGCGCGTAGGAAGCAACCAAATGGCATCACTTCGAGACATCAAACGCAAAATCCGCGTTGTTAAAAACATTGCTCAAATCACGCAGGCCATGAAAATGGTCGCCGCCGCGAAACTGCGCCGCGTGCAAGAGCGCGTGCAAAAAGGAAAACCCTACGCCAACACGATGGCTGAACTCGTGGGCGCTCTGGCGCCCAACGTCAAAGACTTTTCGCATCCGCTGTTGACGGTGCGCGAGGTGTCGCGCGTTCTGGTCGTAGTCATCGCGGGCGACAAAGGCTTGTGCGGCGCTTACAACTCGAACATTTTGCGTTTAGGCCATCGCTTTTTGGATGCGCAAGTCGCCGAGCGCGGCGCGGGCCAAGTGCAACTCGTGACGATTGGAAAAAAAGCGGGCGAATACTTCAACAAGCGCGGTTACAAACCGACGCAGCATTTCGGCGGCATCGGGCCGGAAACGCCGTATGAACAAATTCGCGCGGTGTCGAACACGCTCACGGGCTTGTTCTCGTCAGGTCAAGTCGATGAAGTGCATATTTGTTACTCCGAGTTCGTGTCGCCGCTCGTTCAGCGTCCGCAAAACGTGAAGTTCTTGCCCATCGAGCCGCCCGCAGCGGACGAAACGGCGACGAACAACGCGGCAGGCGCATCTTTGCAGTTCATCTTCGAGCCGAAAGTAGAAGAGTTGCTCAGCGTGCTTTTGCCACGTTACGTCGAAACGCGGGTTTATCAACTGCTGTTGGAAGCGATGGCTTCGGAGTTCGGCGCGCGCATGACGGCGATGAGCAACGCAACCAAAAACGCGGGCGAACAAATCGACTTGCTCACGCTTCTGGCGAACCGCACGCGGCAGGCGGGCATCACCAGAGAACTACTCGACATCATCGGCGGCGTTGAAGCGCTGAACGGTTAGAAAGTGTTAGATAATAGACAAAAAGGCTCCCGTTCGGGAGCCTTTTTGTTTTCTCAATTAAAGCGCCTTTTAAAGCGTGTCTCAGAAGAAGTGCATCGTAGGAATATGGCTTGCCATGTCCGCCGAGGCACGATGTCGCACAACGGACATAGCAAGCCATGTCCCTACGGATGTTACAACCTCTGTGAGATGTGCTTTAGTGTTGGCGCTTTGCTTGGGTGCGTATCCAAGTTCAGCCGAAGTTTGATTGTGAGGCATTTCGCTAAAGAGTCGCGCTCGTCATATATTATAAGTTCAGGGCTTGCCATTTCCGCTAAACAGGATGTGGTAGTGAAGGGCATGGCAAGCCCTGACTTTACCAACGGTTTAGCCCGTTGGATCGAGTTCGAAGCAACAGGTCGGCGAACAGATTATCGTTAGCGCGGGCGAACATCCGGCGAATCAACGAGGAACTGCTCAAGATTCAATTGTTGTTTTTCGCTCGACAACGCCCGCGACTGTTTCGATCAAAGCATCGTTTTCGATGGGTTTGGCGATGAACCCGGCGAATCCGGCATCGCGGGCGCGTTCGGTTTCAACGGTTCCGGCGTATGCGGTCACGGCCACAACGGGCAGGTTGGGCCAGTGCGCGCGCACCCATTCCAGCAGTTCGTAGCCGTCGCGTTCGGGCATCGCCAAATCGCACAACAACACGTCGAAACTGCCGTTTTGCAAGACCGTTTGTGCCTGCGCTGCTGATGAGGCGACCGAAACGCGCGCGCCTTCGCGCCGCAGGAGCAAGGCGGTGAACTCGAGCGTGTCGGGCGCATCGTCGCACACCAGAATCGAGACGCCCGCTAAACGGCCCGTCGTTTTGGGCGCGATTTCAGCAGGCGCTCGAAGCGCGCGTCCCGACAACGGCAACTCGACAACGAAGGTCGCACCTTTTCCGGCGCCCTCGCTCCTCGCTTCGACGCGCCCGCCGTGCGCCTGCGCAATGGAGCGCACCAGAGCCAGACCCAACCCCAGCCCACCGTGACGGCGTGTGGAACTGGAATCGGCTTGACGGAAGCGCTCGAACACGTGCGGCAAAAATTCGGAAGCGATGCCCGCGCCTTCGTCTCGCACTTCGATGCGGGCGTTGTTTCCATTTCGGCTCATGGAAACTCCGACGTGCCCGCCTTTGGGCGAGAACTTGATGGCGTTGCTCAACAAGTTCCACAACAACTGGCGCAAACGGATGGCGTCGCCTTCGACGGGCAAGGACAGCAGTTCGCTCCTGAACACGATGCCGCGCTGAGTGGCGGCGGTTTGGGTAGCTTCGAGAGCCGCGAGCGCGACAGTTTCGAGATCGAGCGGGCGCGCGTCGACTTTAAGTTTCCCGGTCACGACGCGTGCGACATCGAGAATATCTTCAACGATTTGGGCCTGGGCGCGCGCGTTGCGCTCGATGACAGCCAAGCCTTCACGAGCGGTTTCGGGCGGCAGTTCGCCACTTTGCAGCAGATTCGACCAGCCCAAAATCGCGTTGAGCGGCGTCCTCAGTTCGTGCGACACGACGGCCAAAAACTCGTCTTTCATCTTGTTGGCGCGCTCGGCTTCGACGCGCGCGTCCTCGGCGAGGAGCCGCGCGCGCTGTTCTTCTTCCAAAAACAGTTCACGCAGTTCGTCGGCGATTGTGCGCTCGTGAACGTCGGACAAGGTGCCGATCCATTCGCGCACCTGCCCGTTTTCGTTCCACAGCGGCACGGCGCTCATTAAGACGTGGCGGAATTGGCCCGAACGGTGGTGCAGTCGTTGGTGCAGTTCTGCCGCGCGCGGATGAGCCAAAAGGTCGTTCCACTCGGCGCGCACGCGCTCGCGTTCGTCGGGATGAACCAGGCTCAGCCACGAGAAATCGTCCACGCGCTCCTCATCGGCGCCGGTGTAATCGCGCCAACCCGACGTTTCGAGGCGTCTCATGTCAGGCGAGCCGCGCCACACCACAGCCGCACTTGTGCGAACTAAAGCCGCGTAACGCGCCTCGCTTTCGCGCACCGCGTTTTGCGCTTCGATCTGGTCGTGAACGTCTTCGAGAGTGCCCAGCCATTCGCTAATCTGGCAGTTGCCATCGAAAAGCGGCACGCCGCGCACCAGAACGTAGCGCATTTGACCTGAGTGATGGCGAACGCGGTAACGAAGCACGATGACGGACAATTTTTGCTCGACCGCTTCTTTCCACTCGCGCCAGATGCGCGGGTGATCTTCCTCGGCGATGGCATTGAACCAGCCGAACTCGGCGCGCTCTTCAGAGGTTTGGCCGGTGTATTCGCCCCAGCCGGTCGAGTCGATGAAATGCCCCGTCGCTGAGGTGCGCCACACCATCGTCGTGCTGGCGTTGACCAGAGCTGTGTAGCGTTCTTCGCTCGTGCGGCGCAAGATTTCGGCTTCTTTGCGCGCGGAAATATCAAAGGCAAAACCGGACATGAGCAACAGCCCACCCGCATCGAAGCGCGGTTTGCCAGTGATGAGCACCCACTTCCAGTCGGAGACGACCAGAGGATCACCCCCACCCGCCCGGCGCCGGAGCCGGAATTCGACCTCGTAGGAAGTGCGATTGCGCACAGCGTTTTCCAGAACAGTGACCAGCGCCGCGCAGTCGGCGGGATGGGCCTGGGCGAGCGTGGCTTGCAAATCGATTTCGGCTCCAGGGAGTTCAAACATCTCGTCGAGGTTGACGTGTTCGAGGTTGCGGTCGCTTTGCGGATCCCACAGCCACAGCGCGATGCCGGTTTCGCGCGCCACGCTTTCCAAACGCTCGCGGCTTTGTTGGAGCGCGATTTCCTGGTCGCGCCGCGCCGAAATGTCGAACACAAATCCCGAAAAAATCGTGTCGCCGCCAGCACGTGGCGACACTGCGGCTTTGGCCGCCAGCCACTTCCAGTCACCTGCACTCGCGGGGTCGGCTCCGGGAAAACGCGCCAACCGGTGCTCGATTTCATAGGCTTCGCCGCACTCCAGCGCACGTTCCACCGTTTGCTGCACGCGCGGCCAGTCGTCGGGATGGATGGCCACGCGCATGGCCTCCATCGAAAAGGGCGAAAGGCCCGTTACGGCTTCGAGGTTGATCGCTTCGATCAGTTCGTCGCTTACGGGATTCCAACTCCACAGCGCCACTCCCGTTTCCCGAACCACAGATTCCAAGCGCACCCTCGATTGTTCAAGCGCCTCTTGCGCGGCCAATCGCTGCGTCACGTCGATGTTGACGCCCAGCAAAAGCGGCTCGCCCTCGCTTGTTCGGCCAACCGACACGATGCTGGAAATCCATCTCCAGGGCACAACTCCCGGTTGTGGGCTGATGCGACATTGGTTTTGGTAGCCGCACCCTTGGGAGACAGCCTGCGCGACCAGTTCTTGAGTGGAACGCAAATCGTCGGGATGAATGTGCGGCGCCAAATCGCCCATCGACTCGACGCGAAAACCTAAAAGCGCGTCGAGAGCGTGCTGATAGGTGATGCGGTCGGAGTTCGGCTCCCACGTCCACAACGCGATGCCCGCGGCATCCGATACGTGTTTGAGTCGCTCTTCGTTTTGCGAGATGGCGTTCTGAGCGGCGCGTTTTTCGGTATTGTCGCACAGGATTTTGACAAAGCCCCGCGTTTGGCCTTCGTCAAAGCCAAGCGCCATCGTCGCGCCTTCGGCCCAAAAGGTGCCGCCGTCTTTTTTGAGGTGCCAGCGCTCATCTTGGGCGCGTCCTTCGCGGCGCGCCGTTTCGATTTCAAGTTCCGGCGCACCCGCCTCGTGGTCTTCCGGCGTGAAAATTAGGGCGCCGCTTTGTCCGCGCACCTCGTCTTCGCTCCAACCGAAGATGCGCCGCGCGCCCTCGTTCCAATGCGTGATACAGCCGTTGAGATCGAGAGCGATGATGCCGTATTCGTGCGCGTTTTCAACGAGCAAACGATAAAACTCGTCACGCTGCCGGATGGTGTCGGCGTTTTGGCGGGCGAGTGTTACGTCTCGAAAATAAACGCTGATGCCGCCGCCCGCTTCGGGAAGTTCGGCGTCGCCGTCGCGGGCGTAGATGGTGTGCTCGATCCAGCGCCCGTCGAAACTTTGCACCACGAAGTTGCTTCTTCCGCCGTGCTCGCGCACGCGGCGAAATTCGCGCTCGGTCGTGGTGCCGCGAAAGGACGGCAAAACGTCCCATAACACCTCGCCGAGCAACTGCTCGCACGGACAGCCGAAGAATTCCTGCGCCTGCGGATTGAGATAAACGAAACGCCATCCGGTATCGAGAGCGAAAAAACAATCGGAAATGGAAGCAAGAACGTTTTCGGTGCGCCGCAACTGCGACTCAGGAGAAAAGGGCATGGAGACATGTCCAGTTTAAAAGGCGCCCAAACGAAAGCGGGAAGCATTCCGGGTCGAAGCTACCGTTTGTTGGCGTAAAGGTGTTTGGAGAAACATGACCTGCCACATCCTGTGCGACTTTTTGCGCGATCTTTCGCGTGTCCAACCAGTGAAGTGGCTGGTGAACGAGTCAAACCTGACACTTTCTCTTTCTCTTGAAAGCCACACTGGAACTATGGCCCGCTTTTCTCCGACGGCGCCTCTGCGCACGTTCTTTGTAATTTTGCCCGTCGCTATAACCACGGGCGCAGCGTGCGCCGGTTTTTTGTGGGCGCTTCGCCTGGCAACTCAAGCGCAAGAAGAACACTCGTGGCTTCTCTTTGGCTTGCCGTTCGCGGGCGTTCTCATCGCCTTTCTTTACGAGCGCCACGGCGGGCGGGCGGGCGAAGGCAACAACTTGATTCTCGACGCCATTCATACCTCTGAATCGCAAAACCCGGACGATGATTCGTCGCTCGTGCCGCGCCGCATGGCGCCGCTCATCGTGATAACGACGATTGCGACTCACCTGTTCGGCGGCTCGGCGGGCCGCGAAGGAACGGCGGTTCAAATGGGCGGCGCGCTCGGCGCGGGTTGGGCGAGGTTGCTGCGTTTGGGACGGGAAGAAAAACGCCTATCGTTGCTGTGCGGCGTGGCGGCGGGATTTGGCGGCGTGTTTGGAACGCCGCTCGCAGGCGCCATCTTCGCGCTCGAAGTGTTGTGGCGCGGACGAATCGAAACCGAAGAAGCGGGCGTCTGTTTGGTCGCCGCACTGCTCGGCGATTGGACATCGCGCGCGTTGGGAACACACCACGAGATTTATCGCGTCGCCGCCGCGATAGGCGAGGGTCTCGATGTTTTGTTGACACTTAAAGTTGCGTTCGCCGCCATCGGGTTTGGTCTGGCGGCGCGCGCCTTCACCGAACTGACGCACGGCGTCGCGCGCTTCTTCCAAGCGCGCGTTCCCAATCCGCTGTGGCGCCCGTTCTGGGGCGGATGGGGCTTCATCGCGCTCACGCTCCTCGCCCGAACGCGCGAGTTCAACGGCCTCAGCTTGCCATTGCTTGGCCGCTCATTCGATGGAAGCGCTGTATCCCCCTGGGCATGGGCGGGCAAAACCGTCTTCACTGCGCTGACTTTAGGCAGCGGTTTCAAAGGCGGCGAAGTGACGCCGCTCTTCGTCATCGGCGCCACCCTCGGCAACGCGCTGAGCGGCCCGCTTCACGCGCCCGTTGCATTACTTGCGGCGCTGGGACTGGTCGGCGTGTTCGCGGGCGCGTCCAAAACGCCGCTCGCTTCGACGTTTCTGGGACTCGAACTTTTTGGCTCATCACACGCGCCGCTTTTTGCTCTGGCCTGTTTCGTCGCAACATGGACAAGCGGAAGTCGCGGGATTTACTCGACGCAAAAACGCATCGAACGCGGCTCAGGAAGTTGAACTTCATGCGTCGATAACGGCTCACGAACTCCGCTAAGCCTTTTTGCTGCTCCGCGATTGGTAGCAGCAAAAATTCCCGCATCTTCCCTTTGAGGCGCACAACCAAGACGAAACAACGGGAAGTCGTTTCGGGGATTGACGCTCTTATTGGGAGTTCGGGGAAGCCGGGGCGCCCTTCCTGTGTCAAACTGGCGCCCGAAAACCCCGCATTTAGCGCAATAATAATGGCACAACAAGGAAAAGTTATCCGAGTCATCGGGCCGGTTGTGGACGTGGAGTTCGCTCCTGGCCACCTGCCCGGCATCACCAACGCTCTCGAAATCCCGCGCGTGCAGGCCGGTTTCGGCGGTAGCGATCAAACCGCCTCCGACGCGATTCTCGTCGCCGAAGTCGCCCAGCACTTGGGCGACAACACCGTGCGCTGTATCGCAATGGAAACCACCGACGGTTTGGTTCGCGGCATGAGCGCCCTCGACACTGGCGCCGCCATCACCGTTCCGGTCGGCGAAGCGACGCTGGGCCGCCTGTTCGACGTGCTCGGCAAAGACCTCGACGGTCTTGGCCCGGTCAACGCCGACAAGCGGTTGTCCATCCATCGCGCGGCTCCGGCGTTCACCGATTTGTCGCCGACCATCGAGATGTTCGAGACGGGCATCAAAGTCGTGGACTTGCTCGAACCCTACCCGCGCGGCGGCAAAATCGGTTTGTTTGGCGGCGCGGGCGTGGGCAAAACCGTGCTCATCACCGAACTCATCAACAACGTCGCGCAAAAACATTCCGGCGTGTCGGTGTTTGGCGGCGTGGGCGAACGCACGCGCGAAGGCACCGACCTGCGCAACGAAATGGGCGAAACCGAACTGCCCGGCGTTCTCAAAGCCGACGGCTCCAAAAAAACCGTGCTCGACCAAACCGTGCTGGTTTTTGGTCAGATGAACGAGCCGCCCGGCGCCCGTCTTCGCGTTGCTTTGACGGCGCTCACGATGGCCGAATACTTCCGCGACGAGAAAGGGCAAGACGTGCTACTGTTTTTGGACAACATCTTCCGCTTCACGCAGGCCGGCTCGGAAGTGTCGGCATTGCTTGGTCGGATGCCTTCGGCTGTGGGTTATCAACCGACTTTGGCCAACGAAATGGCGCAGTTGCAAGAACGCATCACGACGACGAAAAAAGGTTCGATCACCTCGATTCAAGCCGTCTATGTGCCCGCCGACGACTACACCGATCCGGCGCCTGCCACGACGTTCACCCACTTGGACGCGACGACTGCGCTGAGCCGCGAAGTGTTCGCGCTGGGCATCTATCCCGCCGTTGACCCGCTTGCCTCGACTTCGACGATTCTGACGCCCAGCGTCATCGGCGAAGAGCATTACAACGTCGCGCGCGGCGTGCAGCAGGTTTTGCAGCGTTACAAAGACTTGCAAGACATCATCGCCATTCTGGGCATCGACGAACTGAGCGACGAAGACAAACTCACCGTGGCGCGCGCCCGCAAAGTGCAAACGTTTTTGTCGCAGCCGTTCTTCGTGGCCGAAGTGTTCACCTCGATTCCCGGCGAATACGTCACCATCGCCGAAACGGTGCGCGGCTTTAAAGAGATTTTGGAAGGCAAGCACGACGACGTGCCCGAACAGGCGTTTTACCTCGTCGGCGGCATCGACCAAGCGTTGGAGAAAGCGAAGACGCTTCGCTAAATCAATTGTCCACACATGGCCTGACATGTCCGCAAACCCATCGGTTAACAGGCGCGGACATGTCAGGCCATGTGTGGACGAAGCACTTTCATGGCTGCTACTTATTCTTTGTCCGTTGTCACGCCCGAACGCGAGATTTTTTCGGCTCCCGTCGAAGCGGCACAACTGCCCGGCATGGAAGGTTCGTTTGGCGTGCTCGCCAATCACGCGCCTCTCGTCGCGGCACTGCTTCCGGGCATGGTTCGCATCACCGACGCTGACGGGCGAGAGCTTCGCCTGTTCGTAGGCGGTGGGTTCTTTCAAGTGTCGAACAATCAAGCGCAATTGCTGGCGGATTCGGCGGAGTTTTCGTCAGAAATCAACGCCGAGCGCGCGAGCGCATCTCTTGAACGGGCGCAAAGCCGTCTGGCTGGCAAAATGGACGGCGAAGTGCTGCAACGCGAACGCGCCGAAGCCGCACTTGGCCGCGCCAGAGCACGCGTGCGCGTGGCGTCGAACCGCTAAGGAACTGAATTTTTAAAGGCACGAAATCAATTGATTTCGTGCCTTTTCAATTGGCGGGCATTCGATTCGCTAAAGTGCGAGCGTCATGAGCCAAAGCCAATCCAGCAGTTCCAGTTCGTCTTCGAGCAACGCCGAAACCGCGCACCGCGATTTCGAGTCATCGCTTTCGATGAACGCTTCGCCCGAACAAGTGTTCGACTTCATCGCCGACATTTCCAATCTGCCCAAATATCTGCCGACAACCAAAGCGGCCCAACCACAAGGCCCGGAACGCGTGCGCGTTCAAGGCGAGGCCAACGGTCACAAATACGACGGCGACGGCTATTTGCGCGCTAACAAAGAGGCGCTTCGCTTGGAATGGGGCGCCGACGAAGGCTATTACAACGGCTGGATGCAAGTCGAGAAATCGGGCAAAGGCTCCAGCGTCAAGGTTCACATCTCCTTCAAGGGTTCGCCTCCGGGCCGAAGCGACGAAGATGCGCCGCCGCCCGAACAAGTGCAAGAAGGCTTGGACAAGTCGCTCCAGTCCATCCAAAATTATGTCGAAGGCAAAGGCGGCAAAGAAGAACCTTCCGCCGCGACCTAAAGCCAAAACGCCCGCGAAACTTTCGTTTCGCGGGCGTTCTACGTTGAGATCACAGCGCGCGGTAGTCGCTCAAACCGTAGATTTCGGCGCTCTTGGGCGCTTTGGTTTTGCTCACCAAAACGGTCATTGACTCGCCCTCAATAACAGGTGTTTTATGGTCGGACGTTGCCTGTTGCGTCAAGTGCTTTGCTCCGCTTGCATCCGTCCATTCGAGGCGCACGATTCGTCCTGAGCGAGTCTCGCCCGCCAGACGGTAAGACGCGGGTTTGACTTGAAGCACTTGAGCCAAAACGGGCGTCCCCCATCGAATCAGAAGCGCACTTTGAATTTCGCGTTTCCAGACCAAGCGAAGCGCCAAAACCCACAGCAAACCGGGCAAAAACAAAAGAGCAAGTTGCGGTTGGCAACAGCCCTCGTGTCGAAGGGCGAGAACTTGTTCGTTTGCCCCACGTGCCACGAGAAATCGGAGGAGAACGCGCGAAACCGGACGAAAACCGGCGTGTTAACGGGCAGTTGTCGCGCTTCATCGGGTGACAAAATCAGTCGCCCACGACGAAACGTCGTCTCACCCGGCGCACGAAAGCGGTAGATCACATTCCACGATTTCGCGTGACGTTCAACGCCCGCCACAGCGCCGCGAAGCGAAATTCCATCGCGCAAAGTCAAAAACTCAAGTAGGGCACCACGCGCGTTGAAGTAGAAAAACGCAGTGGCCAACAGCAACAAAGCGAGCGACCAGAACAAACGCGGCCACGACGCGCGGCGCCGGACACGGCGAGGAATGGGGCCACGTAGTTCGGGTTCAGGCGCCAAAAAATCGCTCATAAAGACCCGGCTTTGATTCCCGTTCGATACACGCTCTTGATGAGCGAAACGCCCGCATCGCCCGACCAATCGCCGTGTTGCGCGCGGTTGAAACGAAGCCGCTCTTTGACACCTTCGGAAAGCGGCGCATCCACCAACAGTTCAACTAAGCGCGGATGAAGCGCCGCCGCCTCGAAAACCGATTTCAAATCGTCTTGTCCCAATTTCGTCCCGCGCAGGTTTACGCGGCGAAGCGATGTATTGCGCCGCAACATCGCCGCGAGCACTTGGCCGCCAGTTGAGAAATCGTTGCCCGCAGCGCCCAACACGGTTTGCGAAGCCGCGCGGCTCAAATCGAGCGATTCAAGTGTTTGATTACCAGCGAGCGACGAACAAAGCGCGCTTAAACCTTCGAGGCCAATGCCATTCGAGCCAAGACCGAGTTCGCGCAGCGTCGTGTTGCGCGCCAGGGCTTCGCCCAGAAACGCGGCGCCCCGATTTCCAAGGGTGCCCACGTTCAACAGCAAACCTTCCAGAGCCGGATTCAAATCCAAGCATTCGGCCAAAAACAACGCGGGCGGGGCGCCATTACCTCCTGCGTAAAGACGCTTCAAGGATCGGTTTTCATCGCGCAAGATCGCCGCGAAACGCCCAAACGCTTCACTACTAAATCCGCAGTTGACGACATCCAAGATTTCAAGCGTTGGGTTGTGGCGCAGCATCTTCGCCAGCGCCAAAACGCCCTCGTCGCCGATGGGATTGCGCTTGAGCCACAAACCTTTGACCGAAGCGTTCGATTCCAGAACGCGCGCCAGTTCTTTGGCGCCTCGCGCGGTGATGCCGTTGCAACCCAGATAAACGACTTCGAGATGCGGGTTCGACTCGATCAGCCGCGCAAAGGAAAAAGCGCCTTCATCGCCGATGGCATCGGTGCCCAAAAGCACGCTTTTGACCTGCGAATTGGCTCGGAGCGCGCTTGTTAAGCGAGCGCAACCGAGCGGGCCGACGCTTTGTTTGCACAAGTCGAGGCGACCATTGGGCAGGAAAGTGCCGCGCGCGAAGGTGCGGGTTTCGAGAACGCTCGCATCGCTTTCGAGAAAAACCACGAGTTCATCGAGTTCGCTTGCGTCGCACGGCACGACTTCGGGGACTTGCACAATGGGGCAGGAAATAGGCGGAGAAGACATGAAGAGGAAGTGCGTGGCGCAAACGGCGCAAATGAGGCTAACTCACTCGAATGAAAAAGAAAATGGCTCTGGTTGCGATGACGTTGATGGCTTTGGCACTGGCGTTTGGTGGCGCAGCTATTCAAGCGCAAGAAGCAGCCGCTCCCGAACAGAAGGTTTGGCGTTCGGGCGATCAAGTGTCCATCTCGTCGCGCGCTACAGATGCCGATTTGCAGGTGTTAGTAACGATGCGCGGCGTCAAAAAAGTCACTCTGTCTCGCTCGCTCAACGATATGAACGGCTTCGATGCAACCGAAAAAAGCCGCGTCCGCTTTTCCAACGCGGGTTTAGCATCGCTGTCCGGCCTGAGCGACCTGGAAGAATTGCAACTCTTGAACGCGAACATCAGCGATGAGGCGTTAGCTCACCTCAAGGGACTGATTCACCTGCACGAGTTGTGGCTTGATGGCAATTCGGCCATCACAGACGCGGGTCTGGCGCAACTGAGCGGCCTGAAACAATTGCGGATGCTGCGACTTTACCGGGCGCACATTTCCGATGCTGGCCTGGCGCACCTGCAAGATTTGCGCGAACTCGAAAACCTGCAACTGGGCGACACGCGCGTTGGTGATGAGGGACTCCAGGTTGTCGCAGGTTTTTCGCGCTTGAAAACTCTCGATTTGCAAGGCACGCTCATCACGGACGCGGGGCTGGCTCATCTGCAAAACCTTCGCAACCTGGAATGGCTGTGTTTGAACCACACGCGCATCACCAGCGCGGGTTTGCGTCCTTTGCGCGACTTGACCCGGCTGCGTTTTTTCTACGCGGATTTTTCGCAAGTGGACGATGCTGGTTTGCGATTTCTGAGCAAATGGAGCGCTCTCGACACGCTGTATTTGACTTCAACTCCGATCACCGATGTCGCAGTGGCGAGCATCGGCCGACTGCGCACGCTCACCAACTTGCATCTCAACGCAACCGCAACAACGGATCAAGGTTTGAAAAACCTGCGAGGGCTTTCTCATCTGCGTTATCTGGAGTTGTTCCAAACTCGCACATCAGCAAAAGGAATTGTGCAATTAAAAACAACCCTGCCACATTTAGAAGTGCGCCTTACCCGAAATTATTAACCATTGGTGCGGGTTTGGATTTGGCTGTCAAAAGTCGCTCTTGGAGCAGTTTTGAAACTAACTCTCTGACCTGATTTGAGTTGATATTGTTGCAAAAGACCGTCTTTTGGCTTTCAATTTTCACATCCCGGCTTCAAACCCACTCTCCACCGCCAAACCCCCACCATTGGTTATTAGAAGTGCATCTCAGTGGAAGTGCATCATCATGACATGATGATGCAGACGTTGTGAAATACGCTGTAAAAGTGCAACTACCATTCGTGCACTTCGTAATCCTTCAGAAAATGTCCGCACAGCGGTTCTTCGGCTTCAGCTAAACCACGATAAATCGGATCGAGCAGACGCGCGGCGCCATCAAGACTGTCGAGGGGCGGAACGAAGCCGTTTTCTCGCAACCGCTCTTTGGTGGGGTGCGGGTTTTCGTCGGTGATCCAGCCGGTATCAACCGCGTTGCACCAGATGCCGTCGAGTTTCAAATCGGGCGCACTTGTGCGAACCAGCATGTTGAGCGCGGCCTTGGTCATGTTGGTATGCGGGTGGCGCGTCGTTTTGCTGGCCCGCGAAAAATTGCCTTCCATCGCCGAAGATAGCACCAGGAAGCGGCGCGGGTTTGGGCTTCGCTTCAACAACGGGCGCAGATGACCCGCCAAAACAAACGGGCTGAGCGCGCCCACGAGATAACACTGCGCGGCCTCGAGCGTGTCCACCTCGCCCAGCGTTTGCGTCCACGAGTTGTGCGGGCGCAAATCGAGTTGCTGTTCGTCCCGGTCGAGTTGCGAGGGCGGAAAATAGCGCGACAAAGCGGGATTTGCGTCCTCTTCCCCTCTTTCCAATTCTCGATTGAAAGAGGACGCAAATCCCGCTGAATCTTCTTGATGCTCCAGTGAAAGTTGGTGGGAGAAAAGCGCGACTTCCCCTTCAAGCAAATGGGCGTAAAAGGCGGGCGGGCGTTTGATGGTTTGGGCCGCGTTGTAAATCACGATGTCGAGGTGGGCAAGTGAGGCGCTCAAGTGCGCGCAGAACGCTTCGACTTCGCCCAGAAAGCGCAAATCGAGCGCGTGAATTTCCAATCGTTCGCGCCACGAATCGAAGTCGCTTTGGCGCTCGAAACGGCGCCTGGCGTCTTGCGCGAAACGAGTGGTGACGATCACGCGCGCGCCATCGCGGAGCAATTTGAGCGCGCATTGAAAGCCGATTTTGATGCGTCCGCCCGTGAGAAGCGCGACCCGCCCGTTCAAGTCGGCGCTTTGGTGACGCTTCGTCCAATTGAGCGCGGCGCAGGACGGGCACAGCGAATGGTAGAACGGATGCAACTCGAAAAAGCGCGCGCGGCAGTGCGCGCAAGTCGCGCCGCGTTCGAGACGTTGCAATTCGTTTAACGCCGGGAGTGCGGACGCGTCGAAGGGCAGCGCTTGCGCTGTGACGAGTCCGGTTGATTCGCGTTTGCGCCGATCGCGGTCGCGTTCCTCGGTTCGGGTGCCGAGTTTGGCGGCGCGGTTGCCTTGTTTGTGAACCTTGGCGACGAGGGTTTTGGCGCGCGGAATCGCGTCGATGAGCGAGGGATCATCGGCCCAAAGTTGCAAGGTAGCGAGGGTGATTTCGAGGTCGCTTGGCATGATGTGAACAAGGCGATTGGTTTAGCCCCACCCGACTGGTCAAAAGCTGGAAGGGGTTGAACCTCCAACTTCCGCGATGCCACCACGGCGCTCTTCCAATTGAGCACCAACTTTTCAGAGGTAGCAGCCGGAGGGGGTCACTTCAAGGGGTCACTTCTTCGTTTCTCGTTCTTGAGACGAGGGTCTTTCACAGATTAAACGACAGCTTCCAGTTGGAACCGAGACGGGAATCGAACCCGTATTTCTCGCGTGACAGGGGAGCGTCTTTCCGTTAGACGACTCGGTTCCGCGCGCTATTTTACCGCTTTTAAGGGACTTGCGAAGGGGTGAAGAAGGGCAAAGGCTGTTACACTGGCGCGCGGTTTCGAGGCAACAGTCGCCTACTCAACACAGCTAGCACCGAGGCCCTATGTCGCAACACCTTATGCCCGTCCAAAAGACTGAAAAGTCGCGCGCGCGCTTTCTCATCGAAGGAGGATTTCGTCTGGGAGGCGAAATCAACGTTTCCGGCTCGAAAAACTCCTCGCTCCCGATTCTCGCCGCTGCTCTGCTCGCTTCGAGCGGTCAGTGCGTTTTGCACAACGTGCCGCGCATTTCCGACACCGAACTTATGTGTCAGATGCTCGAATCGCTGGGCGCCTCGGTTCGCCGCGACAATGATGCGGTCGTTGTCGACGCTTCCAATCTCACAACCCACATCGCGCCCGACGGTTTGGTTCGCGCCATGCGCGCCTCGTTTTATGTTGCGGCGCCACTGCTCGCGCGCCTTCATAAAGCCGAAGTGCCTCTTCCCGGCGGCTGTGTGCTCGGCCCGCGTCCGGTCAATTATCACATCGATGCCTTCACCGCGATGGGCGCCGAAATCCAGATCGATCACGGAGCCATGATCGCCCGTGCCCCGCGTTGGGACGGCGCGCGCATCTATCTCGAACCCAAAAATTCGAGCGTGGGCGCGACCGTCAACATCATGATGGCCGCGTGCTTGGCTAAGGGCACGACGACCATCGAAAACGCCGCGCGCGAACCCGAAGTCCTCAACCTGGCCGAATTCCTCAACAAAATGGGCGGCAAAATTTCCGGCGCTGGGGGTTCGACCATTGAAATCGAGGGAGTCGAAGCGCTGCACGGAGCCGAACATTCGGTGTTCAACGACCGCATCGAAGCCGGGACTTTTCTGGCGGCGGCGGGTTTGACGGGCGGCGACATCACGGTGCGCGGTCTCAATCCGTCGCATCTGCCGATTTTTCTGGACAAGCTCAACGAAGCGGGCGTGTTCATTCAATCGGGCGACAACTGGATTCGCGCTTCACGTTCCAATGGGCCACTGCGCGCCGTCGATGTTTCAACCGCCGCGTTTCCCGGTTTCGCCACCGATTTGCAGCCGCCGTTCGTGGCGATGATGCTGCGTGCCGATGGCCGCGCCGCCATTCACGAAAACCTGTATGACGGGCGCTTCAACTACATCCCAGAACTTTTGCGTATGGGCGCCGACATCGACCTCGACGGCACAACGGCCTTGGTTCAAGGCGTGCCGCGCTTGTCAGGGGCCGAAGTGATGAGCACCGACCTTCGCGCCGGAGCCGCTTTGGTATTAGCCGGTTTGGTCGCAGAAGGCGAAACGCGGGTGTCGAAGATTCACTACATTGATCGCGGATACGAGGATTTCGCGGGCAAACTCAACTCGCTGGGCGCGCGCATTTCGCGCGAAATCATCGAGTAACTGAAGACTGCACGCGAACGCGAAGCGTAAGCGAGTGCATCGAACAGAGCGCAAAGCGCATCCTCTTTGAATGAGGTTCGCCTGCGGCGGCTGGACAATGCACTCGCTCCCGCTTCGCGTTCGCGTTTGTGCGTCGCTTCTCATTATGCTTTCCCGCGATTTAGGCGTTGATCTGGGCACTTCCAACCTGCGCGTGTTTCAGCGTGGGCGCGGTGTTGTCGCGCGCGAAGCGACCGTTGTCGCTTACGCCAAGGGCACGAAAACCCCGCGCGCTTTTGGCGCCGAGGCGAGCCGTTTGATCGGGCGCTCGCCGGACACCCTCGAAATCGTGCGGCCCGTGCGACAGGGCGCTATCTCTTCGTTTGCCGCGACGCAGGCGCTTTTATCGCAGTGTTTGTCGGGCGTTGGCATCGGGCGCGTTTTGGGGCGCCCACGCATGGTGGTTTGCGTGCCGTCGGGCGTGACTTCCGTTGAGCGTCAGGCGATGCTCGATGCCTGCCGCTCGGCGGGCGCGCGCGAAGTGGTTTCGGTCGAGTCACCGATGGCGGCGGCGCTGGGGTTGGGACTGCCGATTTCTGAGCCGCAAGGCCATCTCATTGTGGACGTGGGCGGCGGAACAAGTGACATCGCCGTAACTTCGCTGGGCGGCATTGTGGTCAGCGATTCAGCGCGCGTGGGCGGAGACGATTTCGATGAAGCGATTTATCGGGCCATCAAGCGGCGCCACTCGATTGTCATCGCCGAACGCACCGCGGAAGAAGTCAAAATCGCCATCGGTTCGGCTTTTCCCTTGGCCGAAGAACTGGAAACCGAAGTGCGCGGGCGCGACATGACCGATGGAATGCCCAAAATCGTGCGCGTTTCGAGCGTCGAAGTGCGCGCCGCCATTCACGATCAGGTTGGCCAGATCATCGCCCGCGTGAGATCGGTTTTGGAACGAACGCCGCCGGAACTGGTCAACGACATCGCCCAAAGCGGCTTGTGGTTGGTCGGCGGCAGCGCCCTTTTGCGCGGCTTGGACGAGCGGCTCAAAGACGAAACCGGTCTCATCGTCCACCGCTCGGACGACCCGGAATCGAGCGTCATCAACGGACTGGGCTTGGCATTGGAACACATCGGCGCTCTATCGGAAACTCATCTGCCGCTCGCGCAGGCCAGATGAACCGAACGCCGCGCGAATTCATCGCGCGGTGCTTTTCCATTCAGTTGCATCCTATGGGGAATAGCCACAGTAGCCGCGTTGCTCTTCGTCGACTTTTGGCGCAACTTGAAGTAGAGCTAAGAACGCGCGCACTTCTTTCCACCAGTTCAGGAAAAGCGTGTCCATCTTCATCCAAACGAAAATTGGCGATCTTGGCCCCGTTCCATTTAGCTCTGCCTTCTCGCCGCGAAGAAGTCGCGCAACATCTCGGCGCATTCGGCTTCCAAAACGCCGCCGCGCACTTGCAAACGATGATTGAGCCGCACGTCGCGCGCGATGTCGAAGACCGATCCGCAGGCTCCCGCTTTGGCGTCGAAGGCGCCAAAAACCAGGCGCTCGAAGCGGGCCAGCCACAGCGCGCCCGCGCACATCGGACACGGTTCGAGCGAAACGTAAAGCGCGGCGTTTTCTAATCGAGGCGTTCCAAGGGTTCGCACGGCGTCTCGAATGGCGACGACTTCGGCGTGAAGCGTGGGGTCGTTTTGCAGCACGACTTGGTTGTGTCCGCGCCCGACGACTTGACCATCAACTACGACAACGGCGCCAACGGGCACATCATCGCGCGCGTCGTCACTTCTGCGAAGACAACGCCCCGCTTCGAGCAAGGCTTCGCGCATCCACCGTTCGTCGTCGCGCTTCATGGAAAGAGAAAAATAAAAAAGCGAAAACCAACGTGGTTTTCGCTTGAGAAAATGCCCTCACAGGGAATCGAACCCCGATCTTACCCTTAGGAGAGGTCTGCTCTATCCATTGAGCTATGAAGGCAATTCAGAAGAGGAGCGGAAGAAAAGAGGGGCCAGGAAGAAGTGTTGTTGACGCGCGCAGGTGTGTCTGCTCGTATCGAATCCACCTCCTCTGCCCACTTTTCTTCCGCTCCTCTTCTGGGAGTGTTGCGCTTGGCTGGAATCGAACCAGCGACCTTTTGCTTCGGAGGCAAACGCTCTATCCCCTGAGCTACAAACGCGGTTCTTCAATTTTAACAAAGTTGGCCCCGCGCGCGAAGAGCGCACCGTCCCGTAATCCCAACCCGTTCGCCGCGCACTTCGAGTTCGAGGCGCCCGCCGCGCTCCGACAGTTGGGCCGCCTTCAAGTGCGTTTTGCCCAGCCGCGCGGCCCAGAACGTCGCCAGTTTCGTGTGCGCGCTTCCCGTCACCGGGTCTTCGTCGATGCCCAGACGCGGCGCGAAAAAACGGGACACGAAATCGGTTTCGCCGCTTGCGCTTTGTGCGGTTATGATGACGCCGCGCGCATCGTGGCGCGCCAGCTTTTTGAAATCGGGCCGCGCCCGTTCCAAAGCGTCCGGCTCGACGCGAAGCAACCAGTCATCGGCGGCGCGGCCACAAAACAGAATCGGTTCACTCCTTAGCCCAAGGTCTGCGAGTAGCTGCGAGGGCACGGCGCATTCTTCAACATCCTGAGATGGAAAGTCAAGTTCGATTTGTTCGCCCAGCACAAATGCCGACAAAATCCCGCTTCTTGTGTGAAAATGCGCAGTTTGACCTTGGCTTAACTGTTCAGCATCCAGGAGCGCGGCGGCAGTGGCAAGTGTGGCATGGCCACACAAATCGACTTCGACTTGGGGCGTCATCCAGCGCAAGTCGAACTCGCAGTTGCCCAGGGGCACCACAAAGGCGGTTTCGCTCAGGTTGAATTCGCGGGCGCGCTCTTGAAGTTCTTCATCGGGCGCGAACTCCGGCAGCCAAACAACGGCAGCGGCATTGCCGCGCAAAACCCGTGTTCCCAGGCTTCCAACAAACGCATCGACGACCCAAAATGGCGCATTTCTCACAACCTTGAGCTTGCCACAAACGCGCCGTTCGAGTAGAATTTTCCATTGCCTTTTTAGAACGCGGCGTTCGTCTAGAGGCCCAGGACACCTCCCTCTCACGGAGGAGATCAGGGGTTCGAATCCCCTACGCCGTATCCCAAACAACCCTTTGACGAACGGGCCGGTCACTTCAAAAGCGACCGGCCCGTTTTGTGTTTTTGAGTTGTGCGTTTAGCGAGTTACACGCTTGGAGGCCACTGCTTCAGGCGGTTTCCAGTTCGCCATCGTCGAAGGAGGCCACCGAAGTGCTAGCGGCGCGCGCACTTGGACGCGAGAGCACCCAGCACACGGCGCCTGTTGTCATGTAGACGGCAAAAATGATCGGCAACCAGTTGTAGGGCGCCGCTGGATAGGGATAAACCGAACCGTAGACCGTGAGGCCCATCATCGCTGTGCCTGCGATGGCCGCGAGCGTTACAAGCGGCGACGACTGTTTGATGCGGGCCAGAAATACGACTGCGCCAACCGCGATGCAAATGTAGGCGACCAAAAATCCATAAGTGGCGATTGTGCCGCACAGCCCGTAAACATCGAGCATCGAAACGCCGCGCGCGCTCATAATTGAGGCCACCAGAAACATCAAAACTGCGCTCGCCGCTGCCGCGATGTGGGGCGTTTCGTTTTTGGCGTGCGTGGCGCCCATCGAAGTGTGAATCAAACCGTCGCGTCCCATCGCCATCACGATACGCGACACGGCGGTGGCGCACGCCAGGGCGCAGGCGAACAGCGACACGGTCGCAAATAGCGAGCAAACGATGCCCAAAACCGGAATCCCGGCGGCAGTTCCCAGCCCCAAAAGCGGCGCGTCCGGGTATTTGCCGCCCTTGAACGCCGAAACCATGATGAACGACATCAACACGAAGAACGTGCCGGAAAGCGCCGTCGAAAGATAAACCGAACGCGGCACGTTTTTGAGCGGATTTTGCGCTTCGCCGCCCATCGCCGTAGCCGATTCAAAACCAACGAAGGAGAAAATCGCCAGCACCAAACCGGTGCGAAGGCCCGTTCCGGTGAGTCCGGCGAGATGGAGCTGCGACGAATCGAAGCCCTTTTTCGACATAGCGATCATCGCCACGACAAAGATGAAAGCGACGGATGCGCCTTCAATAGCCAGCATCACGCGCGCAGAAAGCGAGACATCTTTAAAGGCGATGAAGAAAATGCCAAGGGCACAAAGCGCGTAAACGACGTAGGGCGAAACGCCGATGCCACTGCTTTTGAGCAAATCGGCGGCGTAGTTGCCAGCGCCTGCGATCACCGCGATGCCCGTCGTCAGGTAGGCCAAAATAAGCGCCCATCCAACCGTGAATCCAGCGCCCGGCCCTAACGCCTGCGTCGCATAAGCGTAAAGCGAACCGGGAGTCGCGCTTCGTTTGGCGAACTGCGAGATGCACACGCTGATGAGCAAAAGCCCGATAGTGGCGACCAAGTAGGTGAACCACGTCCCGCCACTTGAAGCGGCGAAGACCAAGCCCAAGTTGACGGCGGGTGTAGCTGTGGGCGCGATGTTGGCAATGGACTGCGCGAGCGTTTCGGAAAACGGGAGCGCGTTTTTGCGTAGCCCCGCCGAATGGTGAGTTTCTATTGTGTTTTGCATGGAGATGGGAAATGAACGCGCTTGTGTGTAGGGACACGGCTTGTCACATCCGTCGTGCACCAATTTAGAGCGCGAGAGCGCGAGGTGCGGACATGGCAAGCCATATGTGGGCGGTCGCTCGATGGCTTACCCTGAACAACACGATTTCGGCACAGCGAAACCATTTAAATTGCCGGAGATGGTGCCGTCGATCTGCACTTGCTGCGAATGTTTGGCTTCGTCCGGCGGCAAATTGATGCTCGGATTGCGATTGAAAAAGCCGACCGGCTTGAGCATGAAACCGATATACGCGGCGGGCATCACCGGCCAATCTTCGGGGCGCACGACGTGGTGCGCGCCAAAGGAATACCACACCACAACGTCGGTGTTTTCCGTTGGCGCATCGTCTTCGATGTATTGCGGCAAACCCGCGCCGCCCATGTGTTGGTTGGGATAAGCGCCGCTCGCGTAAAGCTGCGTCGGGTCGTATTTGGTGACCCACAGGTGGTTAAAACAAAAGGCCGCGCGTTTGCCCACGCTCGATTGCGGGTCGGGCATGAATGCCACGTTGTCGCCGGGCATCAGCTTGTAGGCCGTTGGATGGCCCATCGCGTTGCGCACGTTGGGATTGGAAACCTTCCAATAGCGCGCGTTCAACGGGTCGAGTTGACCCAAATGCAGCGATTCCTTTTCCGATTTGATGAGCGAAGCGACAGCGAAGCGACCGCGAAGCGACAGCGAAGCGACAGCGAAGCGACAGCGAAGCGACAGCGAAGCGACAGCGAAGCGACAGCGAAGCGACAGCGAAGCGACAGCGAAAAAGCCGTTTTTATACGGGTTGGTCTCATCGAGCGGCGTTCTTTCGGTATGAACTTCCGACACGGTGTTGTTCGTTCCGTCCACGTTCATATCGAGGCGCACGTTGAAAAAGTGCTGGTGAATCGGGCCATACAAGCCGGGCGCGACCATCTCGCCATAAGGCGACTCAAAACCTTCCGGCTTGGCGCCCGTGTTGATGATGCCGCTCAGCTTGATCTCGAACTCGATGTTGCCGTCGAGGTAGAAATACCAGAAAAATCCGTATTCGTAGTTGCCAACTGTGCACCAGAACGAGATGACCAGACGGCGCGAACGGCGCGTTTCGCTTTGCCCGTTGCGCCAATCAGTGTGTTTCCACAACACGCCGAAATCTTCCTCGTGCATGCAAATAGCGTTTGGCAAACGCACGACTTCACCCTTGGTATTAACCAGATGCCCGTCGAAATAGCGGATCAGTCCCAGGCAATCGCAGCCCAGCTCCAGCGCGTTGGCCAGCATTCCCAGCCCATATTCGCCGACATCGAAGGCGTTTTTGTGCGCGTGAAACGGATCGGGATCGCCGTAGGGCACGACCATATCGCACATCGAGGCACGGTAGAAAACCGGGCGGCCATCGAAGGAACAATCGCGCAGAATCAAACCTTCGCGCGCCCAGAAATCGAGACGCACGCGCCAGTTCGCCCACGTCACCTCGTGCCCGTTGACCTCGAAACTCGGCCCTTCGGGTTGCACGATTTCCAGCGGCTTGAGTGGTTTTTGGAGCGTGCCTTCACGCCCGTCGAAGAACTCGCGCGCCCAGTTGCCAGGTTCGGGTGGCAAAGCCGTGACGCCGTAATCGACCATTTTCACAACTTCGTTTTTCGCCAGATCAACGTAAATCGCCACGCCTTCGAGTGGCCGCGCGTAGCCGTTGTCGTTGGGTGATGTGCGAACCCAGGCCATCGCGCGCGCCAATCGACGGCCTTCTGTTCCCTGCCCTTCTTCGTCGCCGTAAGCGCCCGCGCTCCACGGATCGACCATCACCAAATCGAGGTCGAACACGCCGCGCCTGGCGCACGCTTCGATGAAGGGCGCATAAGATTTGACGCTTGCTTCGCACTCGAAAAACTCATCGAGGAGTAGTGGCGGTTGCGCGCCGGGCACGATGTCCCAGCTTTCGACGGCGCCATTAGACAGCGAAACGACGGCTTCGATGGTTTGGCCTGCTCCCATCAAGATGGCGAACGCTTGACGGTTCCACGACCCGCCCGCGAAGTTCAGGGCGAGGGTTTTGTCGGGTTCGTGCAATTGAACGCACGCGAAACGAACGCCACCAGGACATTCTGGCGCGGCGCGAATCAGCGCAACGGCGCGTTCGATTTCGGCTGGCGCAAGCGGTTCGAGCGGGTGCGCGGCCAGAACTCCATCGAGCGGCACTTCTTCGACCGGCGATTCCATAGCGAGTGACATGGGATTGAATCTTCCTACGCCCAAAGCGACCATTCCGGCTTTTTCACCCGCTGACTCATTGAAAATGAGAGTGAAAAAGAAGACAAAAATGGCTTTGGCGACCTGGCATTCAATCTACGCTTCAAGAGTTCGCGTCACTTTTCGCGGGTGTAAATTTGTAGGTGTTGTTGAGTTGCGTGCAGATTGCCAGAAATCGGGAAGGAGACCCAAAACCCCGCGTGTTTTACGGCTGTGTTTCGGCGTCTTTTCGGTTGAACGCGCGGTGCGACTTGCGCTTATTTGCGCGGCCAAATCGGTGTTTGGAGTGTGCGGTTTCGGGCCGTTTGCGCTTTGATCATTGCGACCAACGAGCTGGCCAATTCAGGTGATGTTCGTGTGGGCGAACATCGCCCATTTGCCACGTTAGGAGCCGGAACGCAACCCGTTACGCAAACGCAACCCGTTACGCAAGCGCGACAAGCGCGCTTGCGTCTTTCAACGCCACGCCGGATTCGCGGCGAGCGTGCATTTCGCCGAGCAAATAGTCGATTTTGTGGGCCGCAACAGCGAGAGGCAAACCTTCGGGCCGGATGTTCGACACGCAGTTGCGCCGTTCATCCGTGTTGCCGACGCGCGGGCCGAAAACCGCATAAGCGCTCAGCGAATCGGGCACGCCCAATCCCGGTCGTTCGCCAATGAGAATCAAAGCGAGTTCGGCGTTCAAAACTTGGCCGATCTCATCCTGAAGCGCCACGCGACCATTGGAAACCACGCACACCGGCGCCACGTTCCAAGCGCGCGCTTCAAAGCACGACTTCAAAAGTTCCAGAAAGGCCCGCGCGTGCCGCTCGACAGCGAGCGCCGACAATCCATCGGACACCACAACGGCCAGATCAAATCCCTTTGGCGCGGTTTTGTGGAAGTTGGCGGCGCATAATTCCAGTTCGGCGCGCGAGCGAAGCGACAGGCGGCGGCCCCAATCGGGTCGTTGCAAGAACGCCGCGCGGTCGGGCGCATCGGAGTCAAGGAGGAGAGACGCCAAACCCAGCGTGCCCAGTTCGCAAGTGAAGCGTTCGCGGTTGAAGGGCCAGTGCACGGCATCGCGGGCATCGGCGTGGCAGGCGTGGAAATCGAGTCTCTCACCGGTGGCAACAGACGCGCCCGCGCGCGGCAAAGCCAAACGCGCCGACGTGAACGGCGCCCAACTGAGGGCCAAAGTCGCGTTGCTCGTTTCGACGCGCGGCAAAAGCGGATGCGCGCTTAAAGGTGCCGAGTCACCAAAGCGCTTAGCCACCCGTTCAACGGGCTGAATTCGTCCGCTCTCGTCCGTCACGCCGCGCTCGAACAGCCATTTTTCAAATTCTGGCGCGGGTTTGACGCCAAGGGTTTGTCGCAAAAACTGCGCGTCGTGGAACGAGGTGGATTGGTAGCCGAGCATGATGTCGTCGGCGCCGGGAATGCCCATCACGAAGTTGCAACCCGCCGCGCCCAGGAGCACCAAAAGCGTGTCCATATCGTCTTGGTCGGCCTGCGCGTGGTTCGTGTAGCACACATCGCAGCCCATCGGCACGCCGAGGAGTTTTCCGCAAAAATGGTCTTCCAATCCGGCGCGGATGATCTGCTTGCCGTCATACAAATACTCTGGCCCGATAAAGCCCACGACGGTGTTCACCAACAGCGGCTCGAACTCGCGCGCCACGGCGTAAGCGCGCGCTTCGAGGGTTTGTTGATCGACGCCGCCGTGAGCGTTGGCACTTAAGCACGAGCCTTGGCCGGTCTCGAAATACATCACGTTGTTCCCAACGGTGCCGCGATTCAAACTTCGCGCCGCCTCGAACGCTTCTCGCAAGATGTTCAAGTTGATGCCGAAGCTGGAATTAGCGTTCTGCGTTCCGGCGATAGATTGAAACACCAGATCAACCGGCACGCCGCGCTCGATGACCTTGATTTGCGTGGTAACGTGCGCCAACACGCACGACTGGGTCGGGATTTGAAAGCCTTCGATGAGTTCGGCGAGCAGATGAATCAGGTTTTCAATGGCCGCCACCGAATCGGACGCCGGGTTGATGCCGATCACAGCATCGCCGCTGCCCATGAGCAAGCCGTCCAGAACAGAAGCCGCCACGCCGCGCGCGTCGTCGGTTGGATGATTGGGCTGAAGCCGCGTGCTGAGCCGCCCGCGTTGCCCGATGGTGTCCCGAAATTTCGACACGACGCGGCACTTCGAGGCAATGAGTATCAAATCCTGATTGCCGCACACCTTGGACACAGCCGCCACCATTTCCGGCGTAAGACCCAGAGCCAAAGCACGAAGCGCCTCTTCGCCCGTCTCGTAGCGGAGCAGCCAATCCCGAAACTCGCCGACAGTCAAATTGGCGACGGGCGCAAACGCGCGGGCATCGTGCCGCTCCAAAATCAAGCGCGTCACTTCGTCCTTTTCGGGCGGCACGAGATGTTCTTCCAAAAAGCGAGCGAGCGGCACTTCGCTTAAACACCCTTGCGCCGCGACCCGTTCTTGCGCACTCTCCGCCGCCAAGCCCGCCAACAAGTCGCCCGACCGCAGAGGCGTGGCGCGCGCCATCAGCGTTTTCAAATCGGGCCACGAAAAATGGCTGTGACGCGAGGCAATGGAATAAGTCATAACGTTCGGTTGAATGAGCGCAAGTCCGCCAACGCGAAGCGTCAGCGAGTGCCTTCACTCTCTTCAGCGCACCAACACTGCGCGATACCTCACTTGATTACTACGCACTCTTTCCATCGCTTCATTAGCTTGTTCAAACGAAAAGGTTTCAACCAATGGTCGCACACCTAGTTGAGCAGCGAGGCGCAGCGTTTCGAGAACCATGTGACGCGAACCGACATTGCTGCCCGTCACGCGGCGCCGTTTGTTTTGCAACGCGAAAACGGGAATTTGCAAGTCACTATCGGGCACCGACGCCACGGAAAGCGCGCCATCGGAATCGAGCCATTCGAGTGCGCCCGCCCAATCCAAATCGGCGGTCGCCGTCACCAGCAACACGGCGAGTCGCTCGTCTGGATCGGCGGGCGGAAGGGGAAATTTGCCACCGCGCGACAAGACAACTGCGTTGTGAGCGCCCAACGAACGGGCGTATTCGGCTTTATCTGCCGAAGTTGTGAACGCCGTGACGCGGTTGCCAAGTTTGGTGGCGAACTGAACGGCCAGGTGTCCCAGACCGCCGATGCCGACCACGCCGATGTTTTGGCCCGAACTCATCCCGGCATCGCGCAGCGACGCGTAAACCGTCATGCCCGCGCAAAGCAACGGCCCGGTGAGTTCGGTTTCGAGTTCGTCGGGCAAGGGAAACGCCCAGCGCGCATCGAGTTGAACGTAATCGGCGAACCCGCCGTAGCCGTCCAAAATCAAGGCCTGGTTCCCATCGCACAGGTTTTCACACCCGCGCAAACAGTCGCGGCAAGCACCGCAACTTCCGCATTGCCACGACACGCCCACGCGTTGCCCAATGGTTAACCGCTCGACTTGCTCGCCTAGAGCGACCACTTCGCCAACGACTTCGTGCCCCGGCACAAGTGGGTAACGGCTGGCTTTCCAATCGTCGTCTACGCAGTGAATGTCCGAGTGGCACAACCCACAGGCCAACACCCTGACGCGGCAATCGTGCGGGCCAAGCGGCCCCAAATCGTGTTGCCAGGCGCAAAGCGGCGCCCCGCGTTCCAGTGCGGCAAGCGAATGAGAAGGGGAAACAAACGGCGAAGAAACCACACCCGAAACCATAGCGCGCCGATGTCAAAGATAGGTGTCGCGGATGTAAACAACAAAACATCGCGCGACAGGTTCGAGAAACAAGGTGCGTTCAAAGCGACAAGGCGGCTCCAAAGTCAGTTGAAAAAGCCCTCGTAAGGTCTGGTTGTTCTTTGAAAAAATCGACTGGATTCGCCCATAAGTGCCGCTTGGAGAGAGTAGCGGCACCTGCGGGCGATCCAATTGAATGGGCTGCCACTTTTCGGGACTTTTCTAACTGACTTTAAGCGAAGGTCGCTCGGCTTTGAGTTGTTTGAAGTTCAAGCGCCAATTCCGTTATTTGCCACTTCAGAGCAACGGAGCCAACAGTTGAACTCCGAACAACTCAAGGCGCGCTTCTGCTTCTTGAAACGCGGCGCGGTCTGCCAAATCCATTGGAAACGCGGGGTTCACGCGGGTGAAACGGGCGCCGCTCACACTGGGCGTCTTGAAATGAACTGGAAAACCGCGTTTCGCTCGTTCTACTACCAAACACTCGATGAGCCACCGCCCGTGGTGCTCGCGCGCGAGCAAACAGCTTTGCTCGTCGTGGATATTCAAGCGTGCTACTTGCCCGCAACTCCTCCCGACGACGAAGCGGAACTTCCCGAATGGGAGCGCTGGCGCCCGTTTCGAGAGCGAATGCACGAGGTCGTTGTGCCCCAAACGCAAAAGTTGCTGGCCGCTTTTCGCGCCGGGAAGATGGACGTGTTTTTCGCGCGCATCGCGTGCTTGAACCCGGAAGGCCGCGACCGCTCGCTTTCTCAAGCGCGCCCCGGCTTCAACAATATCTTGCTGCCCCACGATGGCGCCGACTCGCAGATTTACGGCGCCGTTACGCCTCTTGAACACGAGATCGTGGTGCTCAAAACCACCGACTCCGCGCTTACTGGCACCAACCTGCGCTTGCTGCTCCACAATATGGGCATCAAAAACGTGGTGGTGTGCGGCATTTTCACCGACCAGTGCGTGAGTTCTACCGTGCGAAGCCTGGCTGACGAAAGCTTCAACGTCGTCGTCGTTCACGATGCGGGTGCCACCGCGACGATGGAACTACACAACTCCGAACTTTGCATCATCAACAACATCTACTGCCAGGTGATGAGCACGGACGAAGTGTTGGAAGTCCTGAGTTGACTTTGGACGCAGAGTAGCGCCCCTTCGAGCGCCAAGAATCGGCCCGACCATCACTCAATCCACGCGTCGAGCGCGGCGAAAAACAGTCGCTTTTGCTCTTCATAACGCGTTTCATAGGGCAGGAACAGGGAAGTCAAATGGTCTCGTTCGGCTGCCGATTCGGTCTCGATCCATCCCGAAACGATGGCTGCGTCGGCTTCGGGATGGAATTGCAACGCGAGCGCACGCTCGCCCCAGGCAAACGCCTGCGCAGGGCAAGTCGCGCTTTTGGCTCCGTGAACCGCGCCAGCCGGCACATCGAATGTGTCGCCGTGCCAACTGATGAACTTGTGACGCGTGGGCAACCAACCAAGCAGCGGCGAAGTCGCGGCGTCCTCACAGCGAACGATTTCGATCCAGCCTTTCTCCTCTTCTTCGGCGCGTCGAACGCGACTGCCGAGGGCATCGGCCATAATTTGCGCGCCCAGACAAATTCCAAAAACCCGTTTGTCCGCGTGAAGCGCCTCGCGTGTGAAGGTGCGCAGAGGCTTGAGATAGGAAAACTCGGCGTCCTGATAAACGTTCATCGCGCCGCCCAAAATGAGGAGCGCGTCCACATCATCCAAAGGTGGCAACTCCTTATCCAGATAAAAGCGTGTGAAACCCGCTTCGATGCCGCGCTCGACCAGCCATTCCTGAAGCGCGCCAGGGCCACAAGTCACTTCGTGTTGGAAAATGTGCAATCGCATGAGGTTTTTTTATAGGAACCGTGTTTCCAATAGTATGAAACGGGATTCAAAAGGAAGTGCGCGTTTTCATATAGATGGTTTGCTATGTCTACCTTATTGTATGATGTATGGAATAACAGGCGACGCCCCTACAATCACACAAATAATATAAAAATGCTGCATCATACCAACAGCAGTATAAATGTGCCAACTTTTCATCAAGCACAATGAAAATCAAGTTTCTTGAAGTGACATAATAGAAAGTGGTTTTTTGAACATCCGCTTGTTCGTCAAAATGGGTTTATACAACCAAAAAGAGCAGTGCCATTGGCACTACTCTTTTTGGTTTCTCGCGGCTCAACGAGAACATCAAGCCGGAACGGCTTTCACTTCGGCAGGAAGAGCCTTGACTTTGGGTTTGCGGTTTTTGAGCAACTGATCGGCGACAACGCCCAGTAGGATGACCGCGCCCATCACGGCGAAGTTGAGGCTGGACGGGATGCCCAGCAGGTTGACCAGGTTTTGCAGCACTTGCAACAAAACCGTGCCCAACAAGATTCCAACAATCGAGCCTTCGCCGCCGCGCAGTGAACAGCCGCCCAACACCGCCGCGGCGATGCCATACAATTCGTAGAAGTTGCCGTGCGAGGAAGGCGACACCGAGTTGGTGTAGAACGCGATCAAGATGCCCGAAACCGCCGCCAAAAAGCCGCCGACAATGTAGGCCGTCGAGATGACTTTGCTCGTGTTGATGCCGCTGTAACGCGCGGCTTCTTCGTTGCGCCCGACCGCATAGAGGTAGCGCCCGTAGATGCTGCGGTGCAACAAAATCGACATCGCAATAGAGATGACTATGAGCAACAAGAAGGCGGTTGGCACGCCCAACACGTCGCCAGTGAGCACATCGCGCAACTTTTCAAAGCCTTTAGCCTCGCCGAAACCTTTGGTTTCATCGTTGGCCACAAAGCGCGCCAGACCGCGATAAAACAACAGGCCGCACAGCGTCACAACAAACGGCTGCAAGCGCACGCGCGTGATTAAAACCCCGTTGAGCGCGCCCAAACCTACGCCCAGCAACAAAATCAGCCCGATTGCGAGCGGCCAAGCGATGTGCTCTTCACTCAGCATCATCGCCAAAAGCACGCCCTGTAAAGCGAACGTCGAGCCAACGCTCAGGTCGATGCCGCCGGTGATGATGATCAGGCCCAGCCCAATGCTGAAGATGCCATACATTCCCACCAGTAGCGCCATGTTGTGCAGGTTCGTCCCGCTCAAAAAGAGCGGGTTCTTCAGCGTTACGGCGCCGCACAACACCACCAATAGGATGAAAATCCCCAATTCTTTTTTCAGGATTCAATAGTTCAGTGCGAGTTCAACAAAAAGTCATCCACTCATGAGTTAGGTCTAACCCTTTCAAAACTGCGCCGGTCTCAAGCTCGGCCGCGACTTTTTGCGCAAAGCTGGTTCCATCGCGCCGCGTCGTCCGCCGCCAAAACGCGTTTCGCTCGCTCCACGTCGTTCGAGCGGGCATGGCGCCCATTTTCGATCAGTCAGAAAGTCCAACTGAAAGTGGACGGCATTCCCGCTTCTCAACAACCGAGGTGAAAACCGACCTGAAGCGGCTAAGGGCTTTCAAATCCCGGAGATTTCAAGCGGCCAGCGGCTCGGCTACGCGCGCAACGGCCAAGCGCATCACGGCTTCTTCGCTGGCTTCCTGGCGCGTCAAAAATCCGGTGATGTGACCTTCGCACATCACGGCGATGCGGTCGGACACGCCTAAGACTTCTTCCATGTCGCTGGAAATCATCATCACCGCGACTCCTCTGTCGGAAAGTTCACGCATTAGTTTGTAGATTTCGGCTTTAGCGCCGACATCGATGCCGCGCGTCGGCTCGTCGAATATCAACAGTTTGGGCTGAAACGACAGCCACTTCGCCAACACCACTTTTTGCTGGTTGCCGCCCGACAGGTTGCCCGCACGCACCGACACGTCCGGCGCTTTGATGCCCAGCGCATCTTTTTGTTCGATGGCGACTTCGCGTTCGCGCCTGCCGTTGATCAGTTGCAACGGGCCGCCACCCGAATCGCGGCGAAGAGACGGCAAAGAGATGTTGTCTTTGATCGGCCAATCGAGCAGCAATCCGGTTTGGCGCCGATCTTCGGGCACCAGATAAATGCCGTTGGCGATGCCGTGTTGCGCCGACTTGATGCGCATTATCTCGCCACCACCGATTTCAATTGTGCCTTCGAGAGCCGGTTCAACGCCAAAAAGCGCCGTCGCCACTTCGGTGCGGCCCGCGCCGACCAAACCGGCGAACCCCAAAATCTCGCCGCGCCCGATGTCGAAACTCACCCGCGCATCGGGATAGCGCTGTGTGCGCAGGTTTTTGACGCCCACGAACCTCTGCAAAACCGACGAGGTGTGCGGAATCGAAAAGCGCGCGAGTTCCCGCCCGACCATGAGGCTCACCATGCGGTCGTGCGTGATTTCTTCTTTGGAAAGTTCCCCCGCGTTTTCGCCATCGCGTAGCGCCACCACGCGATCGGCGATCTGGGTGATTTCGCCCAATCGGTGCGAAATGTAAACCACCGAAACGCCTTCGGCGCGCAGGTCGCGCGTGACTTGAAGCAAACGGTCGGTTTCTTGAAGAGTGAGACTGCTCGTTGGCTCGTCCATGATGATGAGGCGGGCGTGTTGCGACAACCCTTTGGCGATCTCAACCATCTGCTGCTCGGCGAGCGAGAGTTGCGACAAAGGCGTGCGCGAGGAGAATTTGAGTCCCAAGCGGTCGAGGTAGGTTTGGGCCTGCGCATACATTTTGCCCCGGTCGATGAGATGAAGCAGTCCGCCCGATTGCGGTTCACGGCCCAGATACACGTTGGAGGCGACATCGAGATTGTCCAAAACGTTGAGTTCTTGGTGGACAAACGCGACGCCGTGCGCGATGGAATCGTTAACGCCGCTCATGGCAACCGGCTTTTCATCGACGTAGATTTGCCCGCCGTCGGGCTGGTGAACGCCGCCCAGAATCTTCATCAGCGTCGATTTGCCCGCGCCGTTTTCGCCGATGATGGCCACAATTTCGGCTTGACTTACGCTAAAAGATACGCCGCGAAGCGCCCGCACACCGCCGAAGTTTTTCTTGATGTTCTCAACGCGTAGTAGTGGTTGGCTCATGATGGGTTTTCAGCGTGTCGCAAAAGAATAGATCGTCGTCTGGCGATAAGTCTGGCCTGGACGCAAAATCACCGAAGGAAAAGCGCGTTGATTGGGCGAATCGGGCGCGTGCTGCGCTTCCAGACAAAACCCGCTCCGCTTGGGATAATTTTGCCCGTTCTTGCCATTGATTCCGGTCAGGAAGTTGCCCGTGTAAAGTTGGATGCACGGCTCGGTCGTGTAAACGCGCATCTCGCGTCCCGAAGTTGGCTCAAAAACGGTCGCCGCCAAATCTAAACGGCCCATCGGATGATCGAGCACGAAGTTGTGGTCGTAGCCCGCGCCGTTGCGAAGTTGCGTCGTGTTTTGATTGATGCGCTGGCCCATTGCGTGAGGGCGCAGAAAATCGAACGGCGTTCCCGTCACGCGTTGATAGTAACCCAACGGAATCGAGGTTTTGTCGATGGGCGTGAAACGGCTCGCGTTCAAGCGCAGTTGGTGGTTCAAAATCGTGCCGCTTCCGGCGCCCGCGAGGTTGAAATACGAGTGATGCGTGAGCACAATTGGCGTGGCTTTGTCGGTCGTGGCGCGGTAGATGATGCGCAGTTGGTTCTGGTTGTTCCACTCGTAGCGCACGCGCGCTCGCACGGTGCCGGGGAATCCTTCGTCGCCATCAAGCGAGACCAGCCGCAGTTCGATGCCCGTTCCGTTAGCCAAAGTTAAGGGCCGCGCCTGCCACAAACGGCGGCTCCAACCGGCGAACCCGCCGTGCAAGTGGTTGGGCGCATTGTTGATGGCCAAACGATAAAGTCGCCCATTGAGACGGAACTGACCTTTGGCGATACGATTGGCATAGCGCCCGACAAGCGCGCCGAAATAGGTGCCGGATGTTTGCTCGTCGTTCAAGTAATCCTGTAGCGAAGAGTAGCCTAGAACAACATCCCCCACGCGTCCCTCTCGGTCAGGCACGCGAAGAGAAGTCATGATGCCGCCGTAGTTGGTGATCTGAACAAGTCCGCCGCGCGCGTTGCGCAACGTGTAAAGCGTGGCCTTTTCGCCATCTGGTAAGGTGCCGAACGGCGCGCTCGTGACAAGTGCGCGCGGCGCGGCACTCGTGTCCACAGCACCTGTGGCAAAGCCAAGCAAAAGCGCGCCAGGAACGGCAATTTTGGAAAGGAAATTCATAATTGAATCAAAGGAAAAGCCGCGCAAGCGGAACCGAATTGCGTAGCGAGCGGGCACAGGTGGCTCTGAATGGCTTGGCCCACATCGACTTGTGAGGAGCAAAGTTGACGGTTGGCCGAAGCGGGCCAGGTTGGAACCTCAACAGAAAGCCAGTTGTTTGCTCCAAAGCACGCGTTGGAGCCGAAGCGTCCCAAGATGGAGATTCGTTCCCAAAGTTTGGCAAATCCACCCGAAATATCGGGCACAAAAAGGGCCGCGCGAATGAGTTCGCGCGGCCCTTTTTTTTAGCGTCCGCGCAACTTGTTCAGTTCGGTGCGAAAAGCCACAACGCTCGATTTGTCGATAGCGCGTGTAGGCACGAAGATCTGCTTGCTCGTTGCTCGCGGGAACAACGCTTTTCAGGTTTTGCGGGTTCACTTGATCGGCCCATCTCGTTTTCAGTGGGCCAGGCGCCATGCGCCACTGCATGGGGCCGGGTGTTTGGGCGAGTGCGCCCGAAGCGAAAAATCCGGCCAGCACCGGAATCGCAAAAAACGATTGTGTTTTCATGTTTGAAATCAAATCAGAGGAAATAAAGTATGGAAAGTGCGCCGCGATGCTCCTCATCACGTTCGACAAATGGGAGCGAACCAGGCGATTCCACAACTCAGCCCGACCGAAGTCGAACGCGTCTTCGCAAAAACGCGATAAGGAGCTAAGCGATACTCACGCCTGTTGGAAGTCTTGTTCGACACCCGTCGTTACTAAACGATTCGTCAAGGTAACCAGGCGTGGGCGCTACCGTGCGCTATCGTAACCAGTGCAACAAGACCGAGGCAATCGACAGGAAGATGCTGATGCCCACGACATCTTGAAAAGCGGTCTCAAACGGGCCAGCGGTGAGCGCCGGATCGAACCCCATGCGTTTGGAAATGAGCGGCACAACCGTTCCCACCACGCCCGCGATGTTGACGGACATGAACATTCCCAAAAACACGCACAATCCAAACGCCCAGTGCTTGTCCCAGATCGCGCCGATGACGCCCAGCACAAACGCGCATGCGCCGCCCAGAATCACCGTCGTCGCCATCTGGCGCACAACTGCGTGCTTCCAGTGCGACAGTTGAATTTGCCCCGTTGAAAGTCCGCGAATGATGATGGCCGCCGATTGCAAACCGGTGTTGCCCGAAATGGCCGAAATGATCGGCATAAACGAAGCCAGCAACAAAAATTGAGAAAGCGTTCCGTTGAAGGCTTTGATGACAAAGCCCGCGAGCAACTCGATGAACAGCGTGGCCATGATCCACGGCAAGCGCAGTTTGGCGACTTGAACCGGCGATTTGGATTCGAGTTCCTGCGCGTCCGAGCCGGACAAATGCGCGATGTCTTCGGCGCTTTCTTCTTGCAACACGTCGATGATGTCATCGGCGGTGATGACGCCGAGCAACTTCAACCCTTCGCCTTCGACAACGGGCAAAGCCGTCAGGTCGTAGCGCGAAAAGATGCCCGCGACTTGTTCTTGATCGCATTCTGGATGCACCCACAGCGACTCTTCGACCAACTCGCGTAGCGGCGTTTGTGGAGCCGCGCGCAAAAGCGTGCGCAAGTCGATTTTGCCAGTCAAGCCGCCCTGGGTATTGACGGTGTAAACGAAAAAAATGTGGTCGGCGTCGGCTTTATCTCGAAAACGCGCGAGGGCATCGGCCTGCGTCGCGCTTTCAAGCACGTCCACAAAACCAAGCGACATGATGCCACCCGCCGAATCGCTTGGAAAGGCCAGTAGCGCCCGGATTTCCTGCGCTGTTTCGGCATCGGTGAGAGCGAGCACGCTTTCGCGCATTTCAGGCGACAATCCGCCCGCAACGTCGGCCCCTTCGTCGGCGGGCAACTCTTCCAGCATGTCGGCCAGCTTGTCGTGGCTGGTTGTGCCCACCAGATTGGCTTCGGTGGCGTCGTCCACTTCGTCCAACACTTCGGCGGCTTCTTCGACGTGAAGGAGGGAGAAAACCTGGCGTTCTTCTTCGTCGGACAAAAAGAACATCACGTCCGCGAGGTCGGCGGGATGTTGCTGATCAAGTAAGGCGCGCAGTTGTGCGCTCTGCTCTGGCGCGAGGTTGGCTTTGATTTGACGGGCGACCTGTTGCGCGTCTTCGCGCACAGATAGCAACTTGCGACGTTTGGAAAAAGGTGAGAATGAGGCCAGCATAGGGCTGAGCAGTTAAACCCAATTGCCCCGCCGGTTTTTGGATGCCCTCTCAACTACACGTCTACATCAAGGACAGTGCAAGTGCCACAGGCACAAGTGCCACAGGCAATTGCAATACATTAACCGAAGTATCAATCACCCTTCATCAACGCGAGAAAGGCATCCACCACAACAGGATCGAACTGTTTGCCGCGCTGAGACTCGATTTCGGCGAGCGCTTCCTCGACGGGCCAAGCCCGTTTATAGGGGCGCTCGTGGGTCAGGGCATCGAAAACATCGACGACCGACACGATGCGGCCTTCGAGCGGGATGTTTTGCCCGCGCGTGCCGCAAGGATAGCCGTTTCCGTCGAAGCGTTCGTGATGACTCAGGGCGATGATTTCTGCCGCACACACAAAAGGCGAGCGACCTCCCGCGAGCAACTGCGCGCCGATAGCTGTGTGCGTTTTCATAACCGCGAACTCTTCGGAGGTTAAGCGGCCCGGCTTGAGCAAAATGGTGTCGCTGATGCCGATTTTGCCCACGTCGTGGAGCGGCGCGGCGCGCCAGAGCAGTTCAATGCGGCTTTCGTCCAGGCCCAGCGTTCTTCCCAATCGCGCGGCAAGTTCGCCCACACGCTGGGTGTGTTGGCCGGTGTCGTCGTCGCGCAGCTCGGCGGCCTGCGCCAGACGAATAAGCACTTCCATTTGCGAGCCTTCAACGGCACGCTGCGACTCTTGCAACTGCGCGTTGGTTGTCACCAGTTGGTCAACCAACTCGCGCAGTTCAAGAGTGCGATGGGCGACGCGCGTTTCGAGGTGACGGTTGTGGTCGCGCAGTTCAAGGGTTAGCAAGCGCGTTTCGAGCAGGTTTTTGACGCGCAACAGCACCTCGATGGCATCGAAAGGCTTGGTCAGGAAATCCTTGGCGCCGCCATCAAGCGCGCGTTGCCGCGTTGCCCGCGAAACGTCGGCGGTCAACATCATCACCGACAACTGCTGGCCTTCCAAAAGCGGCGCCAGCAGTTGCAAAACGCCAAAGCCGTCGCGTTCGGGCATCATCACATCGAGGAGCACCAGATCGAAGGATTCGTTTTGGCACCTCTCGATGGCAGCATTGCCGTCACCTGCGCTCGACAGGCGCATGTAACCGGCGTTTTTGAGGATGCGTTGCAAGAGCAACACGTTCGCCGGTTCATCGTCCACAATGAGAATACGCGCGCCAGGAAGCGCGGCGTCGCCAAGTGTTGATTTCATAGGATTCACGGTGGGGTTGGTCGAGCCTGAATCAAGTGCCCATCTCCACGGATGTCCCTGCTTTTTTGCGGGCGACTACTCCATTGAGGCAGGCGAAGAAATCGGGCACATCGAGCGGTTTGGGCAAGTAGCTTTGGGCGCCCGCCTCCAAAGCGCGGCTTTGGCGACCGGGCGACACGTCGGCGCTCAGCACAACAATTGGAATCGAGGCGGTGTCGCGGTGACTCTTGAGGCGCGCGAGCACTTCGTCGCCGGAAATATCGGGCAAGTGCATATCGAGCAAAATCAGGTCGGGACCGTGCGAGTGCGCCAGTTCGCAGCCCAACTCGCCGCGCATCGCGCTGAGCAAGCGGATTTCGGGGCGATGCGCGAGCAGTCGTTGCACCAATTGCAAATTGGACGGGTTATCTTCGATGTAAAGCACGACCAGACTGGTCGATTCCATCGGTGCGGCGTCGGGCAAAAGCACAACTTCCATCGCGCCGCTCGACAGCGGGGCGCGCGGCAAATCGAGCCAGAACGTGCTGCCCTGTCCGACCGCGCTGGAAACGTGCAACTGCGAGTTCATCGCCTGCGCCAGGCTTTGCGAAACCGCCAGCCCCACGCCCGATCCTTCGATGTTTGTATTTTCCGCGCCCAAGCGGTCGAAGGGCGTCCACAACCGCGCGAGGTCGTGTGAAGCGATGCCCGCGCCGCTGTCACGCACGCTCAGTCGAACCCACTCGCCGCGCGCTTCAACCGACAGCGCAACGTGGCCGTCGGCGCGGTTGTATTTGACGGCGTTGGCCAACAAATTGAGCAGGATTTGCTTGAGCCGTTGCCGGTCGGCGACCAAACCTATCTCGGCGGGGCGCGCGCCTTCGGTAAAGAGTTCGATGCCGCTCGATGCGGCCAAAGGGCGCACCAGGTCGAGGGCTTCCAGCGCCAGTTCCCCGGCGTCGAGCGGTTCGGGCGACAGCGACATCTGGCCCGATTCGATGCGCGCGATGTCGAGCACTTCGTTGATGAGTTCCAACAAGTGGCGCCCGGCTTTGACGATTTGTTCGGTGCTTTGCGCGTCCTCTTCGGCTAAAGGCGCCATTTCCAACAATTGGCCAAAACCCAAGATGGCGTTGAGCGGCGTGCGCAGTTCGTGGCTCATGCGCGACAAAAATTCCGACTTGGCGAGGTTGGCGCGTTCGGCCTGCGCGCGCGCTTCGTCCGCCTCGGTTTTGGCGAGTTGCAACTGTTCGACACCGCGAATGGTGTGCGTTACGTCGTAGAAAATGCCGTCCCACACGACGCGGCCATCGTCTTCGCGCTTGGGCTGCGAGTTGCCGCGAATCCATTTCTCCTCTTGTCCCGGCAACTGGACGCGCCCTTGCCACTCCCACGCTTCGAGGGTTTGCGCCGATTGCTCCACCATTTCAAAAAACATGTCCACATCTTCAGCATGAATGCAAGAGACGAGGGTTTGGGAGTTCGCCATGATTTGCGCAGGCTCCAGATCGAAGAGTTCGCGGCATCCGTGCGACACAAACGAAAAGCCAAAACTCCGGTCGGGATACAAAACGCACTGGTGAACCATGCCCGGCACGTTGGCGGCGATGCGCTGATACCGCGCCTCGCTTTCGCGCAGCAGTTCGTGGGTTTGGCGGCGCTCGGTGATGTCGCGCTGAATCGAAACCCAGTGCGTGAACCAGCCTTTTTCGTTGGCTACAGGCGAAATCGACAGCTCAACCCAAAACGGTGTGCCATCTTTTTTGTAGTTCACGATGTCGATGACGATGGGCTTCCAGCGCTTGAGCGCGCGGCGGATCCGGGCGCGCGCCTCGTCGCTTGTGCCTTCGCCTTGCAAAATGCGCGGCGTCTGACCGAGGATCTCGTCCATCGAATAGCCGCTCATGCGGCTATACGCTTCGTTGGCGTAAAGGATGCGCGGCCCCGGCTCGTCCACAGGTTCGGCTTCGGTGATCAAAATCGCATCATTAGCGTTGACGGCGACCGACTCCAAGAGGCGCAAACGCTCTTCGGTGGCGTGCCGCTCGGAAATGTCGCGCAGGTGCCCCACGAAAACCGGCGGCTCGCTGTTGGGAACGGGCACAACGGCCAGTTCAACGATGAGCTTTTGACCATCCTTGTGCACGGCGGGCAGTTCGAGGCGTTTGCCCAGAATCGGGCCTTCTTTGGTGGCGATGTAGCGCGCCACACCCGCCGTATGCGCTTCGCGTAGTTCGGGCGGCAGGATGAGTTCGTGCAAGAGTTGGCCCATAGCCTCCTCATGCGAAAAGCCAAAAGTGCGTTCTGCCGCCGGATTCCATTCTAAAACGCGCGAATCCGCGCCGATGGATACGATGCAATCGAGGGCCGTTTGCACGATGGCAGCTTTGCGCGCCTCGCTTTGCAACAGCTTTTGCTCCATCTGCTTGCGACTCGAAACATCTTGCATCTGGGCCACGAAATAAAGCGGTTGACCCGCTTCGTCGCGCACCAAAGCGGCGTTGATGGCCACCCAGATCAGCGTGCCATCGCCGCGCACGTAGCGCTTTTCCAATTCGTAAGATCCGATTTCTCCAGCCAACAAGCGTCCGGCCAGCTCCACATCGCTCAACAGATCGTCAGGGTGAGCTACGTCTTGAAAACTCTTGCGCTTCAATTCCTCTTCGCTGTAGCCCAGTATCTGGCACAAGCACGCGTTGACTTGAAGCCACCGTCCGTCGGGGCAAACCAGTGCCATGCCCATCGCCGACATTTCAAAAGCGCTTTGAAAACGGGCGCGGGCATCGGAAAGCGCCAGTTGAGCGGCGCGCCGTGCGTTCGATTCTTCGGCCAAACGGCGCACGCCCAATCGCAGTTCGAGTTCGTCCACAACAACAGCTGCCAGATCTTCCAACGTGCTGCGCTCGTCCGCGCTCAAGTCGCGCGGGCGCGTGTCGAGCACGCACAGCGAACCCAAAGCCTGTCCTTCGCGCGAAACCAGCGGCGCGCCCGCGTAAAAGCGGATGTGCGGCGCGCCCGTGACGAGGGGATTGTCGCTAAATCGCGGGTCGAGACCCGCATCGGGCACCACGAAGACCTTGTTTTGTTGGATGGCGTGCTTGCAAAACGAAGTCTCGCGCGGCGCCTGGCACAAGTCAAAGCCGCACCGCGACTTGAACCACTGGCGCTGCGAATCCACAAGCGAAATCACAGATATCGGCGCGTCAAACAAACGCGAACACAAAGAAGTGATGCGGTCAAAGGCCGCTTCAGGGGGCGTATCGAGCACATCCAGCCGCTTGAGCGCATCCAACCGCTCGGCTTCATCAGGGAGAAAATTCATACAGACCGTGCGCGAGGACTTGCAACGACTCTGCCCAATGATTTTTGAGCCGTTCAAAACCGTTCGCCTAAGAAAGTGCCAAAAGATTTCTCCAAGGCACTTCGCACCCGGTTCGCGCAGACGTGCCAAAGGTGTTGTCCCCGATTTACCAGCGAAGGGGTTCTTGCTTGCGGGTCTTTATACTTTGACCAACTTCAGTTCTTTTGAAGAGCGAAGCCACCGGAGGTGGATTCTTATGGGCGATAAATCCCCGAAATCGAATAAAAAACAGGCCGGACAAAAACAAAGCAAAACTAACGCGACGCAAAAAGGCAAAGACGATACGCAAACCGCAAAACAAACCGACAAAACCAAAAAATAAGATGCTCAACCGAGTAGCGGTTGTTGCAACCGCTACTCGGTTCGAGAAAGCACCTTTTTTCGGTGGATGATGCGAAACGACAAAAGCCACACGAGAGCAGCGGAAGTGATTGAAGGTGAGTTTGAAAATCCGTTCCCGCCTGGCCCGCCCCATCCGCGCGAAGTTGGCGGAGAAAGCGGACACGGCGGGCCATGTCCTTCCCGACTTTTCCGCCAGTCCAACCAAAGTCGAAGGCGTGTGCGATTTCAAACAAGAGCACAGCTTTTACTGCCCCCCCGAAGTTCATGTCCACAGTCATGGCAGGACAAGTGCGGCGTTTATTAGAGTCCTTCCAGACAGAAAGTCTCCTTTTGTGAATTCTTTCCAGGTAAAACGCCGCTTTCCTGACACGCGCCCTCTCCTGTCTTTTTCCAAACTTGGCTTTCAAAATCAACTCGCTCTCGCCTTTGTTTTTATGCCTACACGCGCCGCCGCTAAATCGGATTAATTCCCGACTGGCTCCATCGACTTCTGGCTGCGCTTCATCGGCGCTCAAGAAACCACGACGCTGGTGCTGGATGGCACCTCTTGGAAAGGAAAAGACAGGGCGCAAGAAAGTCTGGCGCGCCAAGGAAGAGGCGACGCGGATGGCGGACGGCTTTTGAAAACGATTCCATTGTTTTGCCCATCTCACAAACGAGAGAACCACTATGTCACCTTCACACAAAGAGAAAGTTACGGCTCTTCAAAACAGCATCGAAACCAGAGAAACAGTTGGTTTCGCTAACACCGAGCATTACAAGCAGCACAACCTTCATGTGGAAAGCGGGCGGGCGGCTATCTTGGCTCTGCTCGACTCGTTGCCGCACCACAAGGTTTATGTCAATGTCGTGCGCGCTTTCGAGGACGGCGATTTTGGTTTTGTCCATGTCGATTACCATTTATTCACTCACACAGTGGCCTTCGATATTCACCGCTTCGAGGATGGACTAAGTGTTGAGCACTGGGACAACTTGCAAGACAATCCCCTGGTTCGCAACAAGAGTGGCCACACGACGACCGATGGGAAAACCAAACCCATAGACCACCACAAAACAGCGGAAAACAAAGCATTAGTCAAACGCTTTACGGAAGAAGTTCTCGTTCAATCAAAGCAAGAGCGGGCTGCTTCTTACTTTGTCGGCGATGCTTTGGTGCAACACAACCCTCACATGGGTGATGGAGTGGACGAATTCTTTGCTGTTCGCCAGGATTGGGAAAAATCGGGCGTGCCCGCCCGATATGACAAGCTGCATCAAGTGTTAGGAGAAGGAAACTTCGTCTTGACCCTCAGCGAAGGAGAGTTCGGAAGAAAGCACACGTCGTTCTATGACCTCTACCGTGTAGACAACGACAAAATCGTTGAGCATTGGGATGTGTTGGAAGAGATCCCCGCCCCGGAAGATCAAAAGAACAACAATGGCAAGTTTTAAGAAATAGTTTGCAAAGCGCTCCTGGTCTCTTTCTAAGATCAAAAACGCCTTCGGCTTAAACACGCTGTGCAAAAGTTCCTGCGGGCTGCAGTAGCGAAACAGGTGCAAAGGCGCGATGGCCGTTGGGTTCAGTCCCTCTTCGCCCGTGAAGCGTTCGAGAACGAACGTGTTCTTTAAATTTCCATCATGAAACATCTTTATTTGGGTCTTTCGCTCGCCTTGTGCGCCTCGATTGCGCGCGCCGATGGCGTGTTGCCCGTGTCTTCGGCAACGGGTGCGTCTTCGGCAACGGGTGCGTCTTTCGTGTATGTGTTGCCTGCGACGGGCGTGTCGCTTGCGACTTCGATTGCGCCGGGCGGTCGGGCCGATGTGCATCTCTCGTCCTCTTCAAGCGCCGCAACGACCACAACCACCAACCGGCCAGCCTGGGCACGTTTTGCGTCGGGCACAGGCAACTTGCTGTTTCTGGGCGCGGGCACACTGCTGCCGCTCATCGAAGATGGCAAAGACAAAAAGGAGCACACGTTGCGCGCCGCCGATGCGCTGCTTACGTCCACGCTCATCACCGAAGGCTTGAAGCGCATTGTGCGCGAAAAACGTCCCGACTCCAACGAGCGCACCAGTTTTCCATCCGGCCACGCGACCGCCGCTTTTGCCATCGCCACCATGCAGGCAAGTTTTCATCCCAAGCAAGCGATTCTTTGGTATGCCGGAGCGACCGCCATCGCCGCCTCGCGCGTGAAACTGCGCCGCCACTACACCAAAGATGTCGTCGCGGGCGCAGCGATTGGTTTTCTCACCGCGCGCTTTGAACTCAAACAGCCGCGCGGTTTGCTGCTTAGCCCATTCATTCACGGAAACCGAGCTGGGAGATCAACTGGCGTGAACGTGGGCGGCTCGTTTTAAGCGAGAACGCGTTTGTGGGTGAGGGCATTATTCAGCATGCGAAGCGCCTCTTTTAACGATGCGCCCTCAGCGCTCTGGATGATGCACTCGCGCCCGCTTCCGCTTCGCGTTGGAGTTTCTCGCTCGTTTAGCTTTTGGCTCGCAGTTCGTCGCGCACGCGCATCAAAATCTGGCCGAGTTTGTTTTGCCCCGTGCCGCTTCGTCCCGCGCCCCAGTAGGCATCGCTTGGCGCGTTTTCAACCAGTTCTTCTTCGCCTGTCCCAAGCAGCATTTCGCGCAGTGTTGCGTGCGTTGAAAACTTCTTTCGAATGGCAGCGAGCATCACTTCATCGCGTTTGGCATCCCAATCGGGCAGAATCGGCAGGGCGCGCGTGCGGCCCAACGTTTTCGCCTCTTTTGGCCCCCTCGCGCGGCGGATGCGTTCTCGATACGCTTCGTCCTCGAACTTCTGAGCCTGAAAGAAGTGCTCGACCGTCGGCCACCACGCGCCGTTCATCTCGATGCCATCATGTGAAAAGTTAGAGAATTCGAAATAGGTTTGCGACGAGGAGTAAAAGTAGATGGGCATAAGCGAGCTTGTTGAGTGGTTTAAAGCGCATCTCATAAACAGTGCATCGTAGGGACATGGCTTGCCATGTCCGCCTCAACTCGATTCTCACGAGCGGACATGGCAAGCCATGTCCCTACAAACGATGCACACGATGTGAGACACGCTTTAGTTGTTGGATTTAGCCTTCATCCGTCACGACCTGCTCGGCCCGCAACCTGGTGCGCAGTTCCCCAAGCAGTTCGCCTAAGCGGTTCAACCCGTCGCCGCGCGTGCCACAACCCCAATAATAATCGTCCGTCGTCGCTTCGATGATGGGTTCAGCGCCCGTCGAAAGCAACAGCGCTTGTAACTCAGGATGCGCGGCGAACTTGGCTTGCAGGGCGCGGCGCATCGCGTTGTCTTTGACTTCGTTCCAATCGGGCCGCAGCCGAAAATCGCGGCTCCGTCCCAAATTCGCCGCTTTCATCGGCGAAGGCGCGAGACGAATCTGTTCGCGCACCGCTTCGTCGTCGAACTTACACGCTTGAAAATAGGCTTCGCTGGTCGGCCAGCGTTTGCCGTCCAAGTCGAAGGGATGCGACGAAAAGTTGGAAAACTCGCCGTAAGGGTCTTGGAGGGAATAAAAGCGGATGGCCATGATCGCAGTTTGGCGCGCCTCAACTGACGGCTCCACGAATCCCGGATGGCCGTGGCGCTCGTGGCGCTGTTTCAAAAAAAGCGGATGCTCTTGGGCTGCGCTTTGACAAAGTATCATGGTGGCACAAGAACATTTTGAAATTCTGCTTCGCAACGGCGCGCAATGGCTGCGCATGGGTGTCGAAGCGATAGGGGCACTGGTTGTTGGCATCGGCGCAGTTTTGGCGCTTGGGCTGTATTTGCGCGCGGTGCTTTCAGGCAAACAGGCCAACTTCAACGCCATCCGCCTGGTGCTGGCGAGCTATCTGGCGCTCGCTTTGGAGTTTCAACTGGGGTCGGACATCCTTTCCACAGCCGTCACCCCGACCAATTCCGGCAGAGCTTGGGCAGCCATCGCTCAGTTGGCGGCGATTGCGGTGATTCGCACCGGCCTCAACTACTTTTTGAGCAAGGAAATCAAAGAAGAAAAAGCCGCCGAAGAAGCAGCCAAAAAGCAAGTGCTGCCACACGTCGCCGAATCCGACACGGCGGCTCCCGCAGGGCAAACCCATTAAAGAGCATCTTACAGCGTGTCTCATTGAGGTTGCATCAAGCGGGGCTGACGCCCTCTTCCAATCGGTGTGGCTTGAGTTGATTGGAAGAGGGCGTCAGCCCCGCTGGGCCAAAATTGGGATGATGCACTTCTCACGAGATGCGCTTTAAGTGAATTTCCTTCGAACACACAGGTCGAAGCGATTGAACGCGGCTTGTTCGAATCCGACGATCTGGCACGAGCGACGATTTATTTCTCGCACTACTTGCTCGAAACCTGTCGCGTTCTGGGACGCATGGACAAGTTTTTCGCGCGTTTGGAAGAGTGGAATCACTTAGTGAAAGACGGCTTGAAAACCACAATCGAGATGCCCGAACCGACCCGCAGCGATTGCCACGCGTGGGGCGCACATCCGTTGTTCCACTTTTTCGCCAGCATAGCAGGCGTTCGCCCGACGGCGCCAGGCTTCAAACGATTCGAGTTCGCGCCGCAGTTGGGCCATTTGAAGCGAATCGAGGGCGAACTGCCCCATCCACTCGGCGTGATTTCGTTTCGCGTGGATGAGGATGGAAGTAAGGTTACAGCGCCGGAAGGCGTGGAACGGGAGTAAGAGAAAGCTGGCTCGCACTCATGCCTGCATCTCGGTGACTTTGCATCAAGTAGCGGGTCTGACGGCCTCTTCCAATCGAATGACTCAAAGGGTTGGAAGAGGCCGTCAGACCCGCTATTTGATGCAGTTGGAGTGCGACACGCTTTGAACGACAAAAACGGCGAAGCCCTTCGACTTCGCCGTTTTATGTTTTGTGCCGTTTTACGCTGCGTTTACGCGGTCACCTTTGCCGGTGAGTTTGTCCCACAGTTCGTAATCGGTTTGCGATTTGGCGACTAATTTTTGGTTTCCCTGCGCTTCGAGATGCGGCGTGACCGGGTTTTCGCCCGATGCCAAAATCTCCAAACGGTCGGCATCGTTGAGGTCGATGTAGTGAGCGCCCTGCTCCAACTTGGCGCCGACGGGCACAATTAAAATCGCTTTGAGTTCGTCGGAGTTGAAGTTTTTCATCGAGTCCACGAGCGATTTGTCGTCGTAGGCGCGCATCAAATGGCTGGGATCGTGCTCCGACCCGACCCCAGAGTTCTCGCCCTGACCTTCATTGGGACGCAGGTCTTTATCGAAGTCGGCGCGGTTGAGCTTGTCGAGTGGCTCTTCGTTTTTGTGGCCCGTTTGCGCATCAAGGTCGTGGTGATTGCTCTTGTGAGTGTCCTGCGAACGTTCGCTGATTTTGCCTTTGTCTTGTCCGTCTTTTTTGTGTCGTGTTTTTTCGCTCATGGCGACGCGCAGAGCCTCAAGTTTCGTGCCCCGTTTCGAGCAGTGAGCGACGAATAATGGGTGTTGAATGAGGAAATGAGAATTCAACACCCTTCCCTCAACACTCTACACTTTGACCGATGCCCTTGCGTTTTCTGACTGCCGGCGAGTCGCATGGCCCGGCGCTTTCGGCCATCATCGAAGGAATGCCGGCCAACGTGCCACTTTTGGCCGAGCAAATAGACCAGCACCTCGCGCGTCGCCAGACCGGATACGGTCGCGGCGGGCGCATGAAAATCGAAACCGACCGCGCCACCATCTCTTCCGGCGTGCGGCACGGCCTAACGATGGGTTCGCCCATCACTTTGACCGTTCCTAACCGCGATTTCGAGTCGTGGGGCGATGTCATGCGCCCCGAACCTGTCGAGCGATACGCTGCCGATTCGGTCAAGACGCGTCCGATTCAGATACCGCGCCCCGGTCACGTCGATTTCGCAGGCGCCGTCAAATACGACCCGCGCGACTTTGACGGGCAAACCGATATGCGCAACATTCTCGAACGCGCTTCGGCCAGAGAAACCACCATGCGCGTTGCCGCCGGTTCTGTTGCGCGACGCTTGCTCGAAGAATGCGGCGTGTTCATCGGCTCGCACGTTGTCTCCATCGGTTCGGTTGAAGTGGCCTATGGCGATGTTCCCGACGCGCGAACGCTCAACGAACGCGCCGATCCCTCGCCGGTGCGCGTGCTCGATTCAAACGCCGAGCAGAAGATGGTCGAGGCCATCGACGCCGCGCAAAGCGAGCGTGACACTCTTGGCGGCGTGTTTGAAGTGGTCGTCGATGGGCTTCCGGTTGGCCTTGGTTCGCACGTTCACTTCGACCGCAAATTGGACGGGCTGTTGGCGGGCGCCTTGATGAGCATTCACGCGATGAAGGGCGTGGAAATCGGCTTAGGTTTCGAGACGGCGCGGCGCCGGGGAAGTGCGGTTCACGACCCGTTCGAGCGCGGCACCAACGGCAAAGTTCTCCATCGCACACGCAACAATGCGGGCGGTCTCGAAGGCGGCGTTTCCAATGGCGAACCGCTTGTGTGTCGTGTGGCGATGAAGCCGATTTCAACCTTGATGAACGCGCTACAAAGCGTCAACATCACCACGGGCGAAGCAACTGCCGCGCACGTCGAACGCAGCGATTATTGCGCGGTTCCGGCGGCGGGCGTGGTTGGCGAAGCGATGGTCGCTTTTGTGCTGGCCAATGCTCTACTCGACAAGTTCGGCGGCGATTCGCTGGATGAAACCCGCGAACGCGTCGAAAGCCACCGTCAAAAAACGCGCGAACTGGCGCGGCGCTGGAGTTCTGCGAGCGTTTAACCTCTTCCCACGCCATGATTCAGATGCAAATCGAAGGCATCGGGTTCGACCATTACCACCGAACCGTTGTCGTGCTTAAAGACCCCGAAAGCGATAAGTTGTTGCCGATCTGGATTGGCCCCGCCGAAGCGCGCGCCATCCAAATCGAAATCGAAGGCGCCCGCCCCGGTCGCCCGATGTCGCACGACCTGATGCTTTCCCTCATCGAAGCGCTACGAGGCCGCGTGACGCGCATTGTCATCAACGACCTGCTCGACTCGACGTTTTATGCGACCATCGACATCGACACGCCGACTGGCCCCAAACACATCGACGCCCGCCCGTCCGATGCTGTCGCCCTGGCCGTTCGCGCCAAATGCCCGATTTTCGTCGACGGCGGCGCTCAAAACGCGATGATTGACGCCGAAGCCATCCAAGCCTCGACCGACAGAGACGTTGAAGACGCCGATGCCGAAACTCAAAGCGAGGAAGGCGGCGAAGACGAAATCAACCGTTTCCGCCGCTTGCTGGGCGAAGAGTAAAATCTTTTAGGCGAAGTCCAAGAAGACGTGCCAATCTCGTCAGAGAATGCCATAGCAGAACTTTAGTAATCCTACTAATTTATAAAAGAGCCGCCTCAATTGAAGCGGCTTTTTTGATCGGAGCGTATCTCAATGCAGGAAGGAACAGTTAGCGCACAGTTTTTTCGTGCAACTTCCACGAGCCGTTCGCCTACTTTTCCAAACGTTTGATCGGCCAGTTGGGAAGATACAGCGTGCGCGAATCGGCACTCCACGCAGGTTGGCCAGAAAATTGGCCCGGCACGCGACACACTTCGCGGTTGCTGCTCAACTCGCGCACGGTGATGTGATCTCCGCTCGAACCGAAGTTTTGTTCAAAAGCGAAGAACAAACCGTCGGGCGACACGCTGATGTCTTTGATCCAGCCGCTCAGGTTCCAATTCCATCGCGTTTGTCCGGTTCGCGCGTCGACGGCCCACAGTTTGGCTTGAGCACCTATGTCGTTTTGATCGGCCCGACCTTTGGCCCAAAAGCGGCGAAACCCGCTGACCAGCAAGGTGCGGCCATCGCCGGAAAAACGAACGCCAAACAAATCGCAGTGCGAAAACTGGACGGCGCCCAATCGCTTTTTGGTGTGGGTGTCGAACCAAACGATCTCGTCGCTGGAAATTCCATCCGCATAAGAGTTGAAGTCGCGGTCGGAAAAACCGATCCAGGCGAGTTGACGTCCATCAGGAGAAAAGCGCGGATTTTTCGGATAATAGTCGAGGACGCGATGGGCAAACTTCCCGAACAGTTGCCCGTTGTCCGCGCGAAACACGCTCACGTTGTTTTTGGCTGCAAGCGCGACCAAGTCGTTGCTCAAGTCGAAACTGGATTCCTCGTTGTGGGCACCTTGGGGCCGGTTGATTTGCGCTGGCTCTTTTCCACCTGACGGGTCGAGGAGCACCACGCGATCGCCCTGCGAGCCGCCCTCACTGTAACCAAAAATTTTTCCGTCGGGCGACAAAATCGCGTCGGCATCTCCAAAGCGAGACGTGGCGAGGGGACACATCAACTCGCCGTTTCGCGCGTTCCACTTCACGTATTTAGTGCGCGTGGCGGCGCCGGAAACCCCCGTGTAAACCCAGCGGCCATCGGGCGAGGGCAACAGCGTCACGGTCTGAGGCCAAAAGTTGGAGTAGAGATTGGGTTTGGAAACAGGCGCGATCTTTGGCCGCGCCACCGGGCGCGGCGTGACGGCGATTTTGAAGCGCTGACCGTAGATAGCGGCAGGAACAAGCGCGAAGGGGAAAACGAACAGCGCGATTTCGGCGCGCGACAAACGACGCATCGCTTCCAGTTCAACACAACGCAAAAGAGCCGCTTCAATCGAAACGGCCCTTTTCTCTTTCGATAAGCCCCGTTGCCTTGTGGTGAGGGTGACTCAACAAAACTTGCCTTTGCGGGTTCAACTTGTCAACAAGTCCGCGGAAACGGGCCTGGCTTCGCTACAGCGAATTGATCCAGCCTCAACACAAAGCAACGCGGGTTCAATAGACGTCGCGCCCGTAGCGCCCTTCTTTGGCCATTTGCGCGATATATTCTTTGGCGCCATCTTCACTTTTGCCGCCGTGCTCGGCGACGATTTGGTGAAGCGCTTTGTCGACATCTTTGGCCATGCGCGACGCGTCGCCGCAAACCGTGAAGTGGCCGCCTTCATCGAGCCAGCGCCACAGTTCGAGTCCGTGTTCGAGCATTTTATGCTGCACGTAAACCTTGTTCACGCCGTCGCGCGACCACGCCAAATCGAGTTTGGACAGCAACCCGTTTTGCTCCCAGGCTTCGAGTTCGGTTTGATACAAGTAGTCGGTTGATGCGCGTTGGTCGCCGAAAAACAGCCAGTTCTTACCGCCGTGCCCGCACGCCTCGCGCTCTTCCAAAAAAGCGCGAAACGGCGCGATGCCCGTTCCCGGCCCGACCATAATCAGCGGCGCATCGCCATCGGAGGGCGGACGAAAACCGTGCGAGGGCTGCACAAACACGCCGACTTTGTGGCCCGCCATCCGTTCTGAAAGAAACGAAGAGGCGACACCTTTGCGCCCGCGCGGGCTGCCGTCGCGGTTGTAGCGCACCACGCCAACGGTGAGATGAACTTCGCCGGGATGCGCTTTGGGCGAACTGGAAATCGAATACAAGCGCGGGCGCATCGCCGACAAAGCGGAAACGAGCATCCCGACGTGCGAGGCTTCGCGCGGGCGAGCCGAGGGGAACTCGTGCAACACGTCGAGCACGTCGCGGCCTTCGAGAAAACCTTCGCGGTCGTCTTCGGACAACTGGCGCAGCTTTTCTTTTTCATCGTCGCGCGCCGCGATGTCGCTCAGGCGCACCAAAAAATCGTCTGAAACGCGGTTGACAACGTAGCCCTTCGCCAGCGCCATGCGAACGGGAACCACGGTGTTTTCTGGCGTGAGCGTTGGCTCTTCGCCCGTTGCGTCGAGTTCTTGGATGATGTGTTCGACCAGTTCTTCGTCGTTTTCGGGATAAACACCCAGAGCGTCGCCCGCTTCATATTGCAAGCCCGAACCGCGCAGGCCAAACGACACGAAGCGCACATCTTTCGCCGAGTCTTTGCGCGTCAGCGCGCGCACTTCGAGAATCGGCGAGGGAAACGGGTTGGCTTTGTCAAAAAGCGGCCCAGATTTGACGCGGCGCGTCTCGTTCGACATCGGCTGAGAGGGAACATCAACGGTTGGCGCGCCGCCCGTTTCGGATGGCGCGTTGGCCACGAGTTCTTTAAGTTTCTGTTTGGTTTCTTTGCCGCCGGGCGAGCATTTCGATAAATCTTTGTCACCTCCCGACGCGATGGCTTCGGCGTAACTCTGGCACAAATAACCGCACGAACCGCAATCGAGTTGCGCCATCGCCGCCATCAGCACGCGGGGAAACGGCTTGCCCTCGGCCAGTTCGAGGCGCTCATCCATGCCCAGAGCCGCATCGTGCCAGGGAAATTCCTCATCTTCTTCGACGGGCGCGGCCAGAACGGTTGCGGCTCCGTTAGATGCGCTTCCGTTGGGCGCAACATTGAATAAACCGGCGAAAAAGCCGTTGAGCCACGCGCGTTGATCGGACGAAAACGGCGCGGAATCGGGCAAAGTAGGAAAAGACATTGAAGTGTTGAAAGATGAGTGCACATTGACGGATGAGGTGAATTCAACACCCGTCACTGCGCACTCAACACCGGGTTGGGCCATCGTCCTTTTGAACGGGAACACCCGTCGCTAAGCCCCGTGAAAAGCAACGGGCGTTCGCGCTCAAAAGGGCGATAGGTTCAAGTGATTCACCGCAAAGGCGCGGAAACGCAAAGATCAACGCGGAGAAGATGCCTTTCTCTTTTTTTGCTTCTGCGTTTCCGCGCCTTTGCGTTTCCGCGCCTCTGCGGTGAATCGGCTCACTCACAAAACGCGCGCAGTTCCTCACTCGAATAGCGCTTCGACCAATCGAGAAACGATTCGAGCACGTCGCGCCGCGTCGAAAGGTAGTTCTTCAGCAGCTTCTCTGTGACGAGCGGAACATCGGTGGCAGCGATGGAACGAAACACTTCGCGCCCGATGCCGCGCTCATCGGGGCCGTAACCGCCGCCGACGAACAGGTGATAGCCGTCCACCATGTCCTCGCCCTGCTCGACTTTTGTCCCCAGAAAACCTAAATCGCCGATGAAATGCTGCGCGCAGGAGTTCGGGCAACCGGTCAAGTGAATGTTCACGCTTTGATCGAGTTCGATCTTCGATTCCAGATAATCGGCGATTTCAAGCGCGTTGCGTTTGGTGTTGGCGTTGGCGTATTTGCACCCTGCGCTTCCCGTGCAAGCGATCAGGCCCGACCGAACGCCCGACGCCTGATAATCCAAGCCCAAGCTCTTAATTGCCGCTTCAACTTCGGTTTTCCTCTCTTCGGGCACGTCGACGATGAGCACGTTTTGCCAGACGGTGAGGCGCAAATCGCCCGAACCGAAGTCATCGGAGATGCGCGCCAAACCGCGCATTTGGTTCGTGGTGATGCGCCCGACGGGACACACAACGCCGACATAATTCAAGTTTTCCTGCTTTTGCGAGTGCCAGCCGATGTGCCCCGACCTGTCAATTGGTGGCCGCGATTCGCAATCCACGACAGGCAACCGAAGCGCGCTCTCGCCCCATTCGCGCTCGACTTCGGCGACGAATTTATCGTGGCCCCACGCGTCGAGCACGTATTTGAGGCGCGCTTTTTTGCGGTCTGAGCGGTCGCCGTTTTTGATGAACACGCGCACCGTCGCGGCGGCGAAGAGCACCAATTGGTGCGGATGGAGCAGCAACCCTTCGTCGATTGCGAAATCTTTGTGGCCGGTGATGCCGCCAAACGCCACGCGAAAATAAACGCCTTCCGGCACAGCTTTGCCTGCGGGAACGCGCACCGCCGAGAAGCCGATGTCGTTGGTGTCTTCGAGCGTGGAAATGCCGCCGCCGCCATCAAAAGCGATGTTGAACTTGCGCGGCAAACCATACATCTCGCGGTGGTTGAGGATGTAGTGGTGCATCTGCCGCGACAAATCGCGCGTGTCGTAAAGTTCGTTCGGGTCAATGCCCGCTGTGGCCGAACCCGTCACGTTGCGGATGTTATCAGCGCCCGAACCGCGCGCCACAAAGCCGTTTTCCTGCAACGATTCGAGAAACGGCACGGCGTCGCCCGCTTTGATTTCGCGGATTTGCAAGTTGCCGCGCGTGGTGCAATCGACGTAGCCGCCGCCAAAGCGGTCGGCGATTTTGGCCAAGCTGCGCATCTGATTCGAGTCCATCAAGCCGCCGTAAAAACGCAAGCGGCACATGAACGAATCCTGCGCGGGCGCCACGTAAAACAGGCCGTGATACTTCCACATCAGCACATCAACGCCCTTGGGAAAAACGCCTTTGTCCGACGCTTCGACCATGTTGTCCCAGCGGTCGAGCGGATGTTTTTCGCGCTTGGCTTTTTCTTCGGGCACCAGTTTTTTGCCCGCTTTTTCCTGATCGGCCTGCGCTTGCAACTGCAAAGCGTCCGGCCCGATCACAATGGGCGCCTCGGTCGATTGCCCGTTGGCGGCCAGCGTCCCGCCAAAAGTGGGCCTCATCGCGGTAAAGGCGCCTGCGCCTGCCGCAAAGCCGGACAAGTATTCTTTTTGCTCGCTGGAAAAACCGTTTTCAATCGTCGCGTTCGGAGCTTGACTCATGCTCCAAAGAATGAGCACTCGATGTTTCGCTTGTCACCGCTCGCGCGTTGTGTTCGGGTGAACTTTGGGTTAACGGGATGTTTCGTAAAGCCGGTTGTTGACGTTGCGCCATTTGTCCATTAACCTAATGACAGATGGCAGTTCTCAATTCTCTTGAAGTCGAGGTGCGTCGCCCTGTTGGGCTGGAGGCGAATCATCCCTACCTTCAGTTGCTGGGCATCGAGCCGCGTTCAACGGTTCAGTTGATTATGGCTTTGCAGGAAGGATTAACCACGCAGGAATTCACGCAGTTCAGCCGCAACATCGGGTTGTCAAGCAACGCGCTCGCTTCTTTTATAAAGGCTTCCAATCGCACGCTTCACCGTCGCAAAAGCGCGGCGGGGCGTTTGGATACTTCTTCTTCAGAGGCACTGGTGCGTTTGGCGCGGGTTTTCGGGGCAAGTATCGAATTGTTTGAAGGCGACGCTTCCAAAGCACGGCACTGGATGAAAACGCCACGTGCGGCGTTGTCTGGAATGACGCCACTGGAAATGTCGTCCACCGAAGTGGGCGCGCGCGAAGTCGAAGCGCTCATTGACCGGCTGGAAGAAGGCGTTTTTTCGTGACGCGCTATACTACACGCAAATGGCCCTTCCCCTCATGCGCGCCTATCGCATCGTCAAAGCCAAACGCGCCTCGACTGCCTTCGATGGCGAAGGCGCAAGGCGAAGCGGTGGACGCTGGAACTCAGTCGGCACGCCCTTGGTTTACGCTGCGTCTTCGATTGCTCTGGCTTGTCTGGAAATCCAGGTTCATCTCGATGACCCGGCGCTTTTGCCCGCTTATTCTGTCATCGGCGTCGAGTTCGAGGAGCGCTTGATGGCGACTCTTGCGCTCGATCAATTGCCGCCCGACTGGAACGCTTTGCCCGCGCCGCCCGTTTGCGCTTTGATTGGCGACGAGTGGTTTCAAAAGGTAGAAACACCTGTTCTGCGCGTTCCCAGCGCGGTTGTGCCGCTCGAATGGAATTTTTTGCTCAACCCGCGCCACGCTGATTTCGGGAGAATTCAAGTCGGGGAAACGTTGCCGTTTGGCTTTGACGAGCGGTTGTGGAAGCGGAACGACACGGCTTAATCCGGTGGGTTTTCGTCTTGAAAAGTCACTTGTGTTTCCTCGCCACGAACGAACGCATCCAACTCTTCGCGGCTCGAAAAAAGCAAATCGTTGAACGACACTTCCGTTCCATCGCTGGGCTGTTCTTCATCACTCCAGCATTGCATCAACTTTCGCAAGCCGACAAATTCAAACCGGGCAGGTCGTTTATTCCACGTCATCGTTTCATCGTCGCTTACGTCTTCCAGGGCGCGCGTCTTCGCTTTTTCCATCGCTTCTTGGGGCGTTGGGGCTTCGACTAAAAAAATGTTCTCCCAAACAGGAAATTCATCTTGTTCGCCTTCTCGAAAGCGAACCAACATCACAGCGTGCGCGGCATACCACATGAACCCAAGTATCACGCCGGGATTTGCAAAACCCCGACATCGATGATCGCAATCCCCGCCTTTTCCGACGCGACGTGGATTTCGACTTGGCTTCCGGCCACGAGCGGTTCGACGATGGCGAATGAAACGTGGGCGTGATGGTTGGCGGCGACGGGAATCAACCTGTGCGGCAAGCCATTGACGACGGTTGAAATGACGACCATCGAGTCGCAAATCACGCCGATGCGGGCGTAGCGGATGCCCGCGACGTTGCCGATGGGCACGGTGTAGGTCAGTTTCGAGTGCAGGTGCTGCGGGTTGCGAATGCCTGTTGCGGGAAAGTCGAAGGTGCCTTGGAGCAGCACCGGGCGACCGGAGCCGACGCCAACTAAATCGGGACGTTTTTCGTTTTTTGCCATGTCGGTTAGAAATTGCCAGAACTCTTCGTAGGGCGTTGCTTGATAGGCGTCGGGGCGGGCGCGCCCGGTGCGCGTGCCGGTTTCTTCCGAGCCGAAAAACGCGCGCATTTTGCCCAGCGCCGCGTTCAGACGGTTGCGAATCGCAGAACGAGACAAGCCCAACTCGCGCGCGATGCCCTCTTCGGTGCGGCCCAAAACGCAGCAGTGCCACACGACTTCGCGGTGCGCAGGCGACAAGGCATCAAGGGCGGCTCGAAGCGCGAGGTTGCGCTCGGTGTTTTCGATTTCATCGGGCGCGAACTCGTCTTCGATCCAATCAAGCGGGTCGCTATCGTCGTCGTCAGTGGGCGCCCACATTTGCGAAAACGGCAACGCTTCGCCGCGTCGAAGGGTTCGCACCCACGCGCGCCCGTCGAGGTCGAGCATCCGCTCGATGTAGTGCGGGAAATACACGCCCATTTCGGGCTTGAACGCGTGTAAACGCGACAGGAACAAAAACGTGACCTGCGCTTCGATGTCGCTCCATTCCAGCGTAGAAAGAGTTGCACGCGTGGCGACATAAAGCGCGTGCATCCGCGAGCGCAACAGCGGGCGGAACTGAAGCAATAGCTCTTCAGTGCACGATTCCTCGCCGTTTTGCGCCGCGAAAATCGTGGCTTTCAAATCGAACACGATTTGAAAGGACGCCATTTCCAACGTTGCGGGCATGACGTTGGGTTTAGCCCTGGCCCATTCCAGTCCCGTGTGGCGCGCGTTAATTCTGCGTTTCGTAGGGTGTTTCTCGCAAAGACAGAACTGCGAGAACGTGTTTGCGAGCGAGGAGTGGTCAGTTTTCTCCCGTTTCTCCCGCCTATAGACAGACAAAGCCAATCCAGCGCCGCCAAAATTGCGCCGAGCAACACCCCCACGCCATCGGCGAAGCAGTTGAGCCGAAACGCGGCCTGTTCTGTTGATGCGATAAACAGCGAGCGTTCTGGCGCGTTATTTTTCACCAGGGACTCGAAGCGCGCGTAAAAGACGTTCAAGGCGTGCCAATCGGCGAACACGTAATAGGCGCTGGCGAAACATGCGGTCAAGCCGCAGAGAAAAAACAAAACTCCCAAAGCGAGCGACATCTTTCGCATCATCAAAGGCGGTTTAAGACTTTGGACGCGTAAGATTCAAGCACTTAGGTGTTCACGGCGTTTCTATCTCAGAATTCACTCGGCGTGATTTTCGGCTTCGCCATCGGTTGCAATCGAATCGGCGTCGCGGTTGGCGTTGTGGGCGGCGGCGCGGCGGGCAGCTTCTAATCTCGCTTGTTTCGAGGGGTTGCGCGCGGCTTTGGCGGCTTCTTTGATGCTCGGATCGGGCGCATTGTGTTTGAGGGCGCCGCCGACTTCATAAGTCGAATCGTAAAGCCGAAACGCCTGGTCGATGATCGTGCGCGCATCGACCGGGCCTTTGAAGCGTTCGATGCGCACTTTTTTGTGTTCGAGAATTTTGTAGTCCTCGAAGAAGCGCTGCAATTCGTTGAGCGTGTGTTCGGGCAACTGCGAGATGTCGCGCAAGTGGTTGTAGGCCGGATCGTGCTCGTGGATGGCGATGATTTTGTCGTCTTCCTCGTCTTGATCGATCATTTGCATCACGCCGATGGGACGGGCTGTGAGCAAACTCATCGGCATCACGGGTTCTTGACCCAGGACGAGGATGTCGAGCGGGTCGGAGTCGTCGCAGTAGGTGCGCGGGATAAAGCCGTAGTTGGCGGGATAGAAGACGGCGGAATACAGCACGCGGTCGAGGCGGAGCAGGCCTGAGGCTTTGTCGAGTTCGTATTTGAGGCGCCCGCCGCGCGGAATTTCGATAACGCAGTCGAGAGTGTCAGGCGTGGATTTGCGAGGTTCGATGTCGTGCCAGGGATTCATAAAGCGCGTCACTTACAAAAAAATGCGCGCAGGGCGTCAAGCGCCCTTTGGGGCACCCGTCGCCGGAGCGTGCTGCGCTTAAAGGATGCTGTTTTGATGCCCTACGCGCAACGAGGCACCCGCTTTATGTGGGAGTTTGAGATTCGAAAGAGTGTTGATAGCGCAGGTGAAGCCTTCTCACCCGACGCGCCTTCACCGAAGTTTAAGGTTCAAAAGGGCGTTGATAGCGCGTGGAAAACGGCGTTTTGGGCGAAGCGAAGAGCCACAGGTTAAAATTTCTCCGATGCTTGGTTCGAGTCGCAGAGCGCCGACCGAAGACACCTCCTCTGCTTTGCCTCCGGGCGAAGCGACGGGTGCTTCCCTGTCGGGCGCCCCAAAAAATCGGCGCGGCACGCGCTATGAAGTGCAGGAACGTTTAGGCGAAGGCTGTTTATGGATCGCCTACCGTGTGCGGCCCGCTGTTTCGGGCGCCAAAAACGGCGCGCCCAAAGGAGCAAGCTTGGCCCTTAAAGCCTTGCGCGGCGCCGCCAACCGCCATCCGCGTTTGTCTGGCGTCCTCGATGCGCAGGCGACGCGCTGGCACGGTTTGCTCCATCAGCACCTCGCCTCGCCGCTCGAATGGGGTTTGGAAAGCGGCACCTACTACTTCACCACGCCCTTGCTTCCAGGCGGCTCGCTTCAAGAAAGGCTGGCGCGCGGCCCGCTTCATCCCGATGAAGCGTTGCAACTGCTCCGCTCCCTCGCTTCGGCGCTGTCTTTTGCCCACGGGCAAAACGCCGTTCACGGCGACGTGCGCCCGCGTCAAGTGCTGTTCGACCTCAACGGCTTTGCCGTTTTGGCCGACGGCGGACACGCCGAAGCCCTCGCCGCCGCCGGACTGACTTTGACTGATTTGCAGCCCGACGCCGCGCTTTTTTTGGCGCCCGAACGCACCAATGCCGGTGCGTTGGCGCCGCCCTGCGACATCTATTCTCTGGGCGCGACGTTTTACGCCGCGCTCACGGGCCGCGCGCCCTTTGAAGGCGGCTCGACTCTGGCTTTGGCCGCGCGGCATCGAAACGAAACACCCGCGCTTCCTTCGACGCTCAGCCCGCAAGTGCCACGCGAGTTGGACAACCTTGTCTTGCTCCTGCTGGCCAAAAACCCCGCAGAACGCCCGACAGCCGCCGAACTCGAACGGTTGATCGGTGTTCCATCGCGTTCCGTAGCCACTGCGTCAGTGGTCACACAGTCGATGCCTGCTCCGCCGATGCCCGCTCCCGAAACGTCGCCAACGCCTGCTTCTATCATCCCGTTTTCCCCGGCACCCGTGTTTGTCGAAGAAGTGGCGGCTGTTCCCGTTGGGGTTAACGCGCTCGTGAACGCGCCCTCGGTTCCCGTTCCGGTTGTTCCCGCGATGCCGCCAATCGATGCGACTATGCCCAAGCGACAATCCATCGATCATCTGGTTCAACAAACTCTCGACGCGCAGGACGAGCAGGCCCTCAAGAAAACGCGCAAAAGCGCCAAAAAGCGCCACGGCTGGCGCGAGTTTCGGGGCATGGTCGGCTCGGTTTTCTGCTTGTTGCTTCTGCTGTGTGGCGGCGTGGGCAGCGCTTTTTTCGCCTACAACACTGTTTTGGCACAGATCCCCAAGCAGGTCACTGTTCCCAAATATCTAGGGCTGAGCCAGAGCAAAGCCAAAGATGCTCTGGCCAAAGCGGGTCTGTCGATGAAAGTGGTGCGCGAAAGCTATGACCCCAAAGTGCCCGTTGGCACCGTCATGGAAGGCGACCCGGAACCTGGCCGCCAGGTGCGCGCCAAACGCGAAGTGCTGATCACGGTTTCGGCGGGCGAAGCGCCGATCAAGATGGTCGATTTTTCGCAGCTCACCCTCGATCAGGCGCGCTCTATCATCTTGCAGCACGGGATGAAGTTGGGTTCTATCGCCGAGCAATACGACGAGAAAACGCCGCGTAGCGCGATTCTGGGCCAATACCCGCAACCTGGCGATTCGTTTTCGCGCGCGCAACCGATCACGCTCATCGTGTCGCGCGGCTCGCAACCCAAAGAAATCGACGCCCGCCAGAACGAATTCGCCGTTCCCGACCCAATCGAAGGCGTGCCCGCTGCGCCCAATACTCCCTTCGACACCGGCGACACTTTCGCTCCTTTGGAACCGGCGACCGGCCTTCCACAAGCCGGCCAGACCACGCCTCAAGCCGCAACCTTGGAAACGCGCACGGCTCTGGTTCGCGTCAATATTCCCAAAGGCAGCGGCGCCCAACTCGTGCGCATCTTGGTCAGCGACGCCAAAGGCGAGCGCACCGTCTACCAAAAAGCGCGCAAAGCCGGAACGCCCTTCGAGCAAAAAGTGACCGTGACGCACGCGCCCGATCAACAAGCCTTGGTGCGCGTTTTCATCGGCGACCAGTTGGCAACGCAGCAACAATTTTAATCCAGCAGCTCTCGAAATCGTTATGTCGTAGCTGAGCGCAAGCACGCGATCCAACTTGGGACGCGTTTTAGCTTCACATCGGGCAATCTCAGAATGCGCTTTCCAACCCGTTCGTTATTTCTGTGCGCCCTTATTCCCCTACTCGAAGTAGATGGCCACCGCTTCTCGCTCGCTCCCACCTCAATGCTCATCCTGTGCACCGGAAAACGCGGTGCGCGCTCTTGAGTCCAATAAAGCTACCGTCTAAAAGTTCACTGAACGCGATTTCTCTATCCAAAGCGCGATCAACTCAACCGCGCTGAATCCACACGCGCGCCGCTTCGATTTCCTCACGCGCCAGTTCGTGCCCCGCATCCTGCCAGCGCAACTCCACTTCTGCCCCGCTTTGCCGGAGCAAACTCGCCAGACCCTCGACATCGGAAGTGGAAACGATAGGGTCGAAGCGGCCCGACGCCAGAAAAACCCGCTTGCAGTGCGCGTTTGGCACTTCGTCTGGAACAAAAGGCGTCATCGCGCGCAAAAGCACCGCGCCCGCCAAGGTTTGCGGGCGTTGCAACAACAGCGAGGCGGCGATGTTGGCGCCATTCGAGTAGCCAAGCGCCCAGACACTTTGCGCATCGAAACCGTGTTTTTGGCTCGACTGCGCCACGAAATCAGCGAGCGCCTCGGTTTGCAAATGCAAATCTTCGAGATCAAAAACTCCTTCGGCAAAGCGTTTGAAAAAGCGGTTCGCGCCGCGTTCGCTGATCCGTCCGCGAGGCGACAACACGCTCGCGCCGGGAAACAAACTCTGCGCGAGCGTCACCAAATCGCGTTCGGTTCCGCCCGTGCCATGCAGCGCTAAAACGGTGAACGCGCCTTCGCCACGCTCGAATCGATGGATAAAATCGCTCATCGTTCTCCAAAGACGCATCCGGCTACAACGGGAAGCACCCGTTCCGGGTCACAGCCGTAGATTCCCGATCCAAACGCCGGGTTCGCTTCGACAACGGCCCAACCGAAACCGCGAATCAAACCGACATCAATCACAGCGCCGTAGCTTCCGAACCCGCACTGGTTTTTCTTTCCGGCGACTTGATTCGCAAAAGATAGCGCCTCGCTCAGTTCATCAAGCGGCGCTTGGTAAACGCCGTTTTCATTTTGCGTTGAAGTCTCGCCGCGCCAATACGAAGACGCCGTTTCGATGCGCCCGTCCAGCACGTAAAAGCGGTATTCGACTTCCCAGGAAACAACCTCCGAGGTCAAAACCCAGACCGATTCTTGCTGGTCTGTGTCGGGCGGAAGCTCCTCTGCCGAGGCATAAACCCGCGCCTCGAACGATTTTTCGCCTGCCGGTTTGACGAAGCGCGGAAACGACTTTTCGCGCGCTTCAAGCAAAGTCCCGAACTCAACGCGCCGCCCGACGAACTGCGCAGGAAGCTTTGCCAGCCAGTCAAGTGGCGGCTCGTAGAGTCGCAGTCCGAGTTGTTCGGCGACAAAATTCGCCCACAACGATTCGCCATAAATCGCCGCGTGTTGCAACGGCGCGAGCGAGAACGATTCGGGCACACGCCAGCTTTGTAAGCGTTCGATGTTCCAACCCAGCGCAATGGCCGCTCGCCACAGCGCATTGGAATCGTCGGAAAAGCGCGGCGGCAAAATTAAAGTTGGCGTCATTTGAATTTTTCGATTTCCTCCTCCCAGTTCTCGCCCCACAGCGCGCGCTTTTGTTTGTCCGAGCGAAAAACGCCGTGCGAGTAGTCGTCTTCGTCCTGTTCGTTGGTGGCTTGCATCATCGAAAGCCACCAATTCCAGGCCGCTATTCGTTCCGGCCAATCGAGATTACCGACATCAAGGTCTTCTTCGCTTAAAAACACGTCGCTTTGCGATGCGACGAACATCGGGTTGCGCGATTCGGGTTCATTCATGAGGATTCTCCGGCAGCAGTTCTTCCGCGCGATCAACCAGCAACAAATGCGCTTGCGAAAGCGGCAGCAAAGCCATCTGCGTTTTTAGCGACGACCACGCTTTAATCCAGGACGAAGCGGCGGCGGCGAAGACGGCCAAGCGCCGTTCATTGCGCTCCATCAAATCGAATCGCTCGCTGTCGAGCGCGGCTTGCAAAGCGCGGCGTCCGTTGGGAATTTCCCGCAAAAGAGAACGGCGCACGAAAAAATCTTCCTGCTCCTGAGCACCCAATTGCGGCCATAACGCAATCAAATCGCGCGCGCTCCGGCTGAACAGAATCTGCTGCGACACGAGAGGCAAACGCCGCGCAATTTCGCCGATAAACGAATAATCGCGCTCACGGTCAGTCTTTTTCAGTTCGGCCAAACGTCGCAAATCCAGAGTCGGCACTGGTTCTTCAAGGCCCTGTCCGCGCTCGTGTTCTTCCCACATCGCGGCTAAATCCTCCGCCGCTAAACGCGGCGGTCGCGTCACGAAGTCGCAGCGAATCCGGTTTCCGTCCTGCAAGAACTCAAAGTGCGCGCTCCAACCGCCACCCATCCAACGCACATCGAGCGGCGCACCCATCCGATAACGCGCGCCATGACGCTCCAAAACTTGGAGAATAAAATTCAGCGCGCCCTGGGTTTCGCGCACAATCCAATCGCCATCCTTCGACGCGAATGCCAAACCGTGAACCACAACGGCCTGCCCCGAAGACAAAATCGCGCGCAGCTGCCCGTCGTTGAACTCGTTAGTCAAATCGAGATAGATGTTGCCCGTCATTGCCCCGCGAGTTTGAGTTGTTTTTCGATGCGTGCCACATAACGCGGCAGTTCCAACTCGCGCGCGACCAACAGCAACTCGCACCAAAACCCGCTGTCCACTTCGGTCGCACCTCCGCATTCTTCGAGAATTGCCGTCGCCATACGCCAGTCCTTGCGCTTGAGCGCGGGCGAGAACGCGCCCAGTTCGTGCAAATCTAAATGCTCGCCCGTGCGAATCAAAATCGCGTGCGCTTGTTCGAGATGAGTTTGAATGGTTTGGTAGTTCATGGCTGTGCGATGTGCAAGGCGCGCAACTTGTCGCCGCATCCCGCCTAAATTTGCTTTTTTAGCGCGGCAAGATTCGGGCGTGAGTTGAGAAGCGTTCCACATTGCTAAATCTCCAGGCAAGTTGATCTAACCTCTGTCTTTTTCGATATTAGAACAAGTTCCCTCGTTTCTCCAACGCCGTCGCCCAATTTCATAATCACGAAGATTTACTGCTAATCATCAATGGGCACTTGTGCAACCATCGGATGAGCTTTTTGCAAAGTTTGATTGAAGTCGTTTCTACCCCGCGGTTCCTATGCGTTTGTTCCTTTCTCTTCATCCATTGTTACCACGACCTGCTCACAAGAATCTTTAGAAATCAAGTCGTGCCGAAGAGCATTTTTCATCCGATCCTATTCTTTCTATCGTGTCCACGCCGATGCTCCTGCCAATACAACTGGAACAAATGACAAAGCAACTGAGACTCGTCTGTTCATCATCAAAACAAAAAGGGCGAACCGAGGTTCGCCCTTTTAATCTATCCTATCAACTTCGGCAAATCAGTATCTCCGCCACCCAGTTGATACTTGGCTTGCGTTTGCAAAGGCAATCCCCACAACTTGATAAAACCAAGTGCGGCGTCGGAATCGAAGGAATCGGCTTCGTCATAAGTTGCCAACTCATAGCGATACAACGACTTGGGAGATTTGCGGCCAACAATCATCGAAGTGCCTTTGAAGAACTTCAAGCGCACCGTTCCAACGACATTGCGCTGCGATGATTGCACAAAAGCGCGCAGGTCTTGATGCAACGACGAAAACCACAAACCGTTGTAAATCATTTCCGAGATTTGATGAGCAACGGTCGCTTTGAAGCGCGCCTGATCGCGTGACAGGCACATATCTTCAAGCGCGAAATGCGCTTGGTGAAGCACGACGGCGGCGGGCGATTCGTAGATTTCGCGCGACTTGATGCCGACCAAGCGGTTTTCGACGTGATCGATGCGCCCAATGCCGTGCTCGCCAGCGAGGTCGTTGAGTTTTTGAACGAGGGTCACGCCGCCCATCGCTTCGCCGTTGAGCGCGACCGGAATGCCGTTTTCAAAGTCGATTTCGATGAATTCGGGTTTGTTCGGCGCGTCTTCTGGGTTTTTCGTCCACAGCCACACTTCGGCGGGCGGCTCAACCCACGGGTCTTCTAAAATTCCGGCTTCAATCGAGCGGCCCCACAAGTTGACGTCGGTGGAATATGGGGAATTCACCGATGCGGGGATCGGGATGTTGTTTTGCCGCGCGTATTCGATCTCGGCGGGACGCGACAATTTCCATTCGCGCACCGGAGCGATGATTTTGAGTTCGGGATCGAGGGCTGTAACCGAAACATCGAGTCGCACTTGATCGTTGCCTTTTCCCGTGCAACCGTGTGCGACGGCTTTGGCGCCGACTTCGTGCGCGACATCGACCAACAATTTAGCGATGAGCGGGCGGCCAATGGCGGTTGCGAGCGGATACTCGCGCTCATACATCGCGCCCGCTTGAAGCGCGGGAAAAGCGAAGTGTTCGAGGAACAAATCGCGGCCATCGACGACTTTGGCATCGACGGCGCCGACATCAAGGGCGCGCTGGCGAATCGAAGGCAAATCGCGCTCGCTTCCCAGGTCGATTGTGAGAGCGACGACATCAAGGCCGTAATTTTCCTGAATCCACTTGATGGCGACGCTCGTGTCGAGGCCGCCGGAATAAGCTAAAACAACTTTTTTGGGCATAACGGGGGAACAGGTTAACCAAGGCAAGCGCGTTTGACTGCCGTCGTCTGAACTGCGCTTCTCTCTTGATTTGAGACGAGACAAGAAGTTACGCGCGCAAAATAGCTAACATCAGTTGATAAAGGCGAGTTGATGCCAAAGGTGGCAGGCGTTGCGTTTGGTCATCCGAACTTTGAGCGCGCTGGATGGCATCGCCCAACTTGCCTTTGAAACGTGCGGGATTATAAGAACTATGATTGTAGGCGCCTAAACGAAGGCGTAGACGTTGTTCGAGCCATTCCCCTGAACACGTTGGCACATCTTCAAAGTGCAGTAGCCACTACAACTCGAAGCGCGGGTTCGACAGGGCAGCCGAGATTCAAACACGCGTGGCTTCGTGATCGAATGACAGGAAGTTTTCAACTGAAAATTGAAGTAACACGTTGTTCAGTTAAGCAACAAAATCACCCCGAATCAGGAACGGTGTTGGAGTGCAATCAGAAGTCGAACTTGCGCCCATTTGCAGAGCAAAGCATGACTCAAGTTTCGTCGCGCCCGTTTTGTTCGTCGGCGCGGCGCTGCAGTTCGAGGCGCTGGCGTTCCAAGCGCTCGTCGGTGCGCTTCAAATCGTGGTGCAGTTCGGCGAGGCGCTTCTGGGTTTGGGTCAGGCGTGCGACGAGCGCCATCATCACGCCGACGGCGAAAAATAAAACGATGGTCAAGAGAATGAATTTCAACGGTAAACCTCTTTACGGTCTGCGACGGAAACCACTAAAACGATGAGTTGCTCGTTTTCGAGCGTGTAAATGATGCGGTAGTCGCCGGATCGAACGCGATAAAGCGCGGTTCCGCTCGCGTGGCGCGCATCGGTCAACTGGGTGACACCAGACGGGCGCGGGTTGCTGACGAGCGACTCGGCGAGGGCGATGAGGCGCGGCTGAACAGCGCGGGCCAACCCTTTGAGTTGACGCACCGAGGCTGGTTCCCAGCGCAACTGCCATCTTTGGGGTTCATCGGGCACGTTCGATTTCCTCCCGTGTAATGCCCAGTTCCGCCATCACTTGCTCGCTCGTGAGCCGCTCGCCAGGGTTTTCGAGGCGCAGAACTTCGAGGGCTTCGCGCACATCATCTTCATCCTCGCGGCGTTCGAGCTCGCGCCCGCGCAGCCACTCATTCGCAATAAACGCCAACAGTTCATCGAGGGATTGCCCGCTTTCTCGCGCTTCTTGCGCCAGCTTCTCTTCGATTTCGGGTTGCAATTGAACGGTCATAGCGGGAGTTTATTTTCACGGGTCATCGGTGAGCGGAAGCGGCGTCGAAATGTTCTCTGTTCGCGGCGACATCAACGCGAGCAAAACCGCTTTTTGCGCGTGCAGGCGGTTCTGCGCCTGAGCGAAGATTTCTGGTGCGTGAAGTTCAAAAGTCTCGGCAGAAATCTCTTCACTCCGATGGGCGGGCAAACAATGAAGCACCATCGCGTCGGGTTTGGCCGCGCTCATCAAGGTTTCGTTGATTTGAAACGGCGGAAAGATGGCCAACCGTTTGGCACTTTCTTCTTCCTGTCCCATCGAAGTCCACACGTCGGTATAAACGCAATCGGCGCCCTCGACCGCTTCGCGCGGGTCGTTGAAAACCGCGACTTCCCCTTCGTGGCCCGCCTGCTGGACGAAATACGGGAGCGGTTCAAAGCCTTCGGGCGTGGCGCAGGCGAACGAAACGCCGACCTTGGCGCAGAGCAACATCAGCGAGTGACACACGTTGTTGCCATCGCCGACATAAGCCAGTTTTCGCCCGCCCAACGTTTTGAATTCGGCGAGGGTTTGCAAATCGGCCAGAGCCTGACAGGGATGTTCCAGGTCGCACAAGCCGTTGATGACCGGTTTTCCGGCCCACTGCGCCAGTTCAACGACGGTTTTGTGCTCGAAGACGCGCGCCATGATCGCGTCGCACATCCCGCCCAAAACGCGCGCGACATCGGCGACCGCTTCGCGCTTGCCAAGACCGATGTCCCCCGGCGCCAGATAAATCGCGTGCCCGCCGCACTGCGCCATCGCCGCTTCAAACGACACGCGCGTGCGAAGGCTGGGCTTTTCAAAGATCATGGCCAGCGTTTGCCCGCGCAAAAGTTCGTGTTGAGCGGACGGGTTGTCGGCCCGTTCGCGCTTGAGCCGCGCGGCTTCGGCGAGCAGAAACAGCGCCTCGTCGCGCGACAGATCTTGGATGGATAGAAGATGATTCATCGGCTATAGAGGTAGTTTGGCCGATGAATCCGCAAGTCAAGCATTTCGATAGAAAACATGGCGAGTTGCGCCGCATCACTTTCCAGAACACGGTGAGTGCCAGCAATTTTGGCCGGTGCTAATGGGAGCGAACGCGCCACCGGATGATCTCATCATCGGCGTAAGCGGCAACAATCGAGGCGCTATCAACTGTCCAAGAAATTCCGGTGACTGTGGGCACATCATAGCCGCTGGGATAAAGCCTATCGGGAGTTCTACGCACCTTCTCCAGTGCCTGTTGCCATGAGCCGGAGCCGCCACGACTACGGAAGAATTCCTGCTTCACCTGTCCTGTCGTTGCATCCAAGATGAGCAACCTCGCTCCGCGTTCATAAGTTGAGGGGAAATAGACCGTGCCGCCCACAGCCAGGAGTTTTCCGTTTGGCGAAAGGGAAAGAGCAACAGGTTGCACATCAGTATCCTGCCAGCGCCAAACCACTTTACCGGTGTTCAAATCCCAAGCGTAGACGCTACCCGTCTCATGCTCGCCACCTCTCAACGATTTGGCGAACTGAACGCTTGCAAAGAGCCTATTCCCTTGAGGATGGACAAAAGCTGTCGGAAAAAAATAACCATAAACAGGTCTTTGATCTGTGGGCTGATCCAGAGCGTCTATATCAAGTCGTTTATTCACACTCGTAGGCGAATAAAGTTGGATGTTCTTGCCATCAACACTTCCCAGATACTCGTCTTTACCTTTCTGGAAGAACATCGCCATGTAGCCATATTTATCAGCGGCTGGAAATGAAAGGACACGTTTGCTCGGCTCATCGAGCACCGCGCAAGTTCCTTTTACATACTCTTTTTCACCCCACTGGCTTACCACTACATATTGGGAAGATACATGATGGACGGAGGAGAACTGGTTCTTCGACTGAACTGGAAGATTAACTCGCCTTATTACACTAAGATTCACAGCATTTCTGATAACGATTTGAGTTCGCGTGCTCATAACGGGCTCAACCGACACAATTGTCATGCCATCAGGCGACAATGAAGATGATTCACGTCGCAATGTTTTCAAAGAAGCAGTTTTGACAAAACTTCCTGTTCTCAGATTAAAATCCGTAGAAGAGTATCCGTTATAAGTTCTAACAATGTCCCTTCTATCAATACAGACGACTTCCGAACGATATGTAAATACGCCTTTGCGTCTCCACATCTCATCTGACTGGCCCGTCCGTGTGAATGCAATAAAAACAGGAACAGATAAGATAGACATCGCCAACACAGTTGTTCCAAAGATCAACCGGCGGGATGGTGCATCAAGATTCTTCAGTCGTAGCATGGGTAGCCTCCAAAACAAGAGAGTTTCACTTGTCCATCTCCCCCCATGACTTCCTCAAAATCTCCATCGCTTCGTCCACGTCGGCTTTCGAGATGATTAGCGGCGGCAAAAAGCGCAGGATCGCCTCGCCCACCGCGTTGAACACCAGGCCGTTTTCGAGCGAACGGAGCATCAATTTGCGCGCAAGCGGCACGCGAAGTTCCACGCCGATCATCAAACCGCGCCCGCGCACTTGGGCTTCGACGCCGATTTCTTGCACCCACTCGCGCAAACGATTTTGAAAATAATCGCCGACGCGCGCCGCGTTGTCCATCCAGCCTTCTTCTTCTAACGCTTCCAGCGTGGCCAAGGCCGCCGCGCTCGCCAGAAAATTGCCGCCAAACGTTGTGCCATGACTTCCCGGCGTCAGCGCCAAAGCGACTTCCTCGCGCGCCAGAACGGCACCAATTGGAACGCCGTTCGCCAACCCTTTGGCCATCGGGATGATGTCGGGCACGACATCGAACCACGAGTGCGCGAAGAATTTTCCCGTGCGCCCGCAACCGCATTGCACTTCGTCTATGGCCAATAGTGCCCCCTCATCGTCGCAGATGCGCCGCGCCGCAAGGATAAATTCTTCCGAAAGCGGTAATACGCCCGATTCGCCCAGAATCGTCTCGAACATCACGAGCGCGGTTTTGTCCGTCACCGCGCCCCGCAAGGCTTCGATCTCACCGAAGGGAACGTGCTTGAAGCCAAGCGGTAGCGGGCCAAATCCTTCCTGATATTTGGGTTGGCCCGTCGCGGCGAGTGCGCCCAGCGTTCGTCCGTGAAAACTTTTTTGAAGCGTCACGATTTCCACGCGCTCGTGTTCGCCGCGATCGTAAGCGTAGCGGCGCGCGATTTTGATGGCGGCTTCGTTGGCCTCGGCGCCTGAATTACAAAAAATCGCGCGCATCCCGCCCGACATTTCGCTCAGCTTCGCGGCCAAGCGCACCTGCGGCTCGATAAAGAAAAAGTTCGAGGTGTGCAATATCTGCGACGCTTGATGAGCAATCGCCTGAGTAACTTTGGGATGATTATGCCCAAGAATCACAACCGCGATGCCGCCCAGAAAGTCGAGGTATTGCTTTCCGTTCGAGTCCCACATCCGCGCGCCTTCGCCTTTGACAAACGCATAAGGAAGCCGCGCGCCATAATTCTGGAAAGCGTCCTGAGAATCGAGTTGTTGAAGTTCAGTTAAGAGATGAGACATATTTTTGGCCCACAGATGAACACAGATCGCGCACAAATTTTCTTAGATGAATGAAATCTGTGTTTTATCTGTGCTTTATTTGTGTTCATCTGTGGGCTATGAGTTAAGCGACGATCATCGTGCCGCAACCGGCGTCGGTGAACAGTTCGATGAGTAACGAGTGCGGCGCGCGCCCGTCCACGATGTGAGCGCGTTCTACGCCGCCCGCGACGGCTTCGAGACAACAGGTAATTTTGGGAATCATGCCCGTCGAAACGGCGCCCGACGCGATGAGATTTTTGGCCTGCTCTCGCGTCATTTGCGCGATGAGACTCGACCTGTCGGAAAAATCGCGGTAGACGCCTGCGACATCGGTGAGGAGCAGGAGCTTCGAGGCTTTGACTTCGCGCGCAATGGCGGCGGCTGCTAAATCGGCGTTGACGTTATACGTTTCCCCGTCCGCGCCCTGCGCGATGGGCGAAATCACCGGCACGAAGCCGCCGCTTTGCAACGTTTCGATGAGGCCTCGATCCACGCTTTCGACTTCGCCGACCAATCCCCAGCCGTGCTCGCCTTGAAACTTGGTGGCGCGCAGCAAAGCGCCGTCTTTGCCAGATAATCCAGCGGCGGGCGCGCCTTTTTTGGTGAGCGAGGCGGCGATATTTTTGCCGATTTGCCCCAACACCATTTCAGTCACGCGCATCGTTTCGGCGTCGGTGACGCGCATTCCCTCGATGAACCGGGGTTCGATGCCCAATTGTTCGCACATCCGCGAAATCTCCGGCCCGCCGCCGTGAACCACAACCGGACGGATGCCGACGTAGTGCAATAGCGCGATGTCGCCCATCACGGCAGCTTGCAGTTCAAGTGAAGTCTGCGCCGCGCCGCCATATTTGATGACGATGGTTTGCCCGTTCAAATCGCGGATGAACGGCAGCGCCTGCGAAATGATGCGCGCGTGTTCGGCGGCGATGGGAAGTTCGGTGGCCATGAAAAACCGAAAAGACGGGCATATGCCCACCTTTTCTGTTCTTAATTTTATACGCCCGAGTGCTTGCCTACATCCAGTTCTCATAATCACTCAGCGAAAGCGGCAAGTTGGCGCGGCGCATTCGTTCCAAACGCCCAGGCTCTTCGCCAAAATCGTTGGTGCATTCCCACACCACCGGAACGGCGCGACCACACGTTTCCAGCACAACGCCGTCATCGTGCAAACGCTTGGTGACGACCAAGCAGGCGTCGAACAGCGCGCCCAAAACTTCGCCTTCGCCTCGCGGCGCTCGGAGAGTGAGAAACGCGTCGCGCAGCCCCACGCCGCGCAAGTCCACCTCGTCGAAGGTCGTGAACGAGTCGTTCATGTAGGGCTGACGGCACACAGTAACACCTGCATCGTGGAGCCAAAATGCAGTGTTCCAGCGCGCCTCGGCTTCGGATGAAGCGTGAAAAATGTTCTTTTGCCAGTTGCTTTCGGTGTTAAAACACAAAGAAAGTTCGGGTGAGCGCACGTCGTCATCAACGAAGGAAATGAGAATCGACAACACGTAGATGTCACGAGCGAGTGCCAAAGGCCAAGAGCGCATCTCTTGAGCGAATCGCTCGAAGAGGTATTCTTCAAAAGCGTTCATGATCCCGAAGCCAAAAACCGCGCCCGTTCTTCCGCGCTTTCTTTAAACAGCGCGCGCAAAACCGCTTCCGATTCGGGGCGCAAACTCGCGTTGCGCCTTCCAAGCGTCGCGCGCACGGTTTTGAGAGCTTCTTCCAAACGATGCTCGCTCCAGCCGCCAAGTCCGCCCCAGCTAAACGACGGGACGTATTTTGGGCTAACGCCGCCGCCAAAGACATTGCACGCGACGCCGATGTTGGCGCCGGTCGTTAAAAGTTGGCCGATGCCGATTTTGGTGTGGTCGCCAACCAGCGTGCCCAGAAACTGCGCGCCGGTATCGATGATTTCATCGGACGACAACTGAAACTTGACTTTGCCGTAGGTATTTTTGAGGTTGGAAGTTGTTGCCAATGCGCCAAAATTGACCCAGCGACCGGCCCACGAATGGCCGACAAAACCCTCGTGCCCTTTGTTGACGCGCGATTGAAAAATCGTCGCGCTGATTTCGCCGCCGACTTTGCAATTGGGGCCAAGCGAGGTTCCTGGACGCAAACGCGCGCCATCGACAACGCTGCCTTCACCGACGAAAACCGGGCCTTGGATCTGGGAAAACTTGACTTCCACACGCTCGCCCAGAATGATCGGGCCACCCGTGACATCGAGAACACAGCCCGGTTGAACCAGACTGCCCGCCCCGATGAACACATCGCGCCGGTCGCCGACGATATGCGCGCCGTGCATCATGGCCTGCTCTTGATAGTTTTCGTGACGCTTGCTCCAATCATAAAAATCGGCAGCGATGTGCGCGTCCGAGTGCGCCAGAATCGCCCACGGCGTCGGAGCGGGAAGCCCGGGAAACGGCTCGCCTTCCACGTCTTCGTTGACGCGAAGCCCGGTTTTAGCGCGCAAATATCGTTCGAGTTCGGGCCGACACCGAAGCGCGACATCTTTTGTGATGAGCAAAGCCCGATCAAGGGGACAAAGCGCGCCGTAACGCAGCTCAAAAGTAGCGCGTGTGTCGGCAAGCGGGCCAAAAGGATGGGGGTTTTCTTCAGCGACGATGAGGGGCATGGTGGGCAGAGAAACGCGAACACGAAGCGTCAGCGAGTGCATCTATTCAAACGCGAAGCGCATCCTCTTGCAAAGAACGCCTTCGGCTTCTGGATAAATGCACTCGCTGACGCTTCGCGTTCACAGGGAAACGGCTAACGAATGATACGCGGGCCGGTGATCAAACCGGTTGGAGCATTGAACGATTGGCCAGTGATGCGCGTGTAGTTGGAGCGCAAGTCGTTGAGCACGCGCGCCAGTTCCGCTCCGGCACGCGGGTCGATGCGCGGCTTGAGCGTGTCATAGAGCGCGCCAAAAGCGTCTATCGCCAATTTCGCTTCTTTGTCGTTGCGCGCGATCAATCCTGTGTAGGGATTGGCGACTAAGCCCAGATGAACCGCCGCATAGCGCGGCAGTTCCGATACGGTTTGCAAGAGAATCGGCGCGACTTCGAGGCGTGCCATGCTTTCGGCGCGGCGCGCCATCTCCTGACGCACTTTGTCTTTTTCCTCATCGGTCAGCGGGCGCCCGATTTCTTGTTCGAGTTGCGCGAACTGTTCGGCTTCCATCTGGGCGCCCAACTGCTCGGCTTCTTCTTCTGTCAGTTCGCGGTCGAGGTCGTCGTCTTCGCCCTCATAACCATCGGCGGGCATGGTTTCTGTTGCGTCGGATGCGTCGCCCGCAGCGATAGGCGCCGATACCGCTTGGCCGGAGGTTTCTTTAAGAGAAGAGGAGCCAACGATCTCGATTTTAGGAGATTCGGCCCGCGCGCTTTGTCCTGGCACTTGAATGAGAGGCGTCGAACCCGACGCGGCGGGCGCAGCAGGTGAAGTGCCCGTTAAAGGCGCGGTGCCCCGGCGTTCGTCTTCGGATAAAAGTCGGTTGTCGATGATTTGAAAGCGCGGTTTGTCTTCGCGTTCGTCTTGTGAGTTGGCCATAGTTGTTCCTTTGGAAGTGCGCCAGTTTAAAGTGAGGGCGCCAAAACGTCTCGCAGTTCCTGCAATTTGCGGGCGAAGTCGCCCTCGCTCTGGCACGGAGTTGCGCTCGCTTCGAGTGGCTCCGTCCATTTGACCCACGATTTGCAGCCCAAATCTTGCGGCCTCAACTTGTAGCGAAGGGGTTCATTCAAGCGCCACACGCGAAGCGCCGCGCACAGCAGCGACTTGTCGGCTTGATACCCAAAGCGCAAATCGAGATACGTCGAGGAATAAATATGCGCCGCGCGTTCGAGCGCGCGTTCGGCATTCTCGTGCAACTGCCAAACCTGCTCCACGCGCGCGAAGTGGCGCAGGTAAGCCAACTTCGCGGTTTCATCGTCTTGGCGCGGCGCCTGTTCCCACAAATCCTGATGTTCCGATTTCACCAAACCGCGCTCTTGATGAAACCAGGTCGGCATCAAGAAAAACGAGTCGTGTTCGAGATGAAATGCGCCGTCTTCGTCGAACAAACCGCCTTTGCGAAGCAACAGTATTTGGCGACCTTGAGCGAGCGATTCGGCGGAAATCGCCCATTCTTTGAGAGCGGCGCGCGAAGACACTTGAGTTGAAGTCATGGCAAAAGAGACGAGCGAGCCGGTCGCCGTTTCCGTGTTCGCCCAAGAACGCGAAGCGAGAGCATCGTTTAAAGCGCGAAGCGCCCTTGACTCTTACAAAACGCACCTTCGGCAACGAACAACGCGCTCATTCACGCTTCGCGTTTTCATTTATCGGCTCTTCTGGCCCCAAAATCGAACCTCATCTATTCCAAATGAACTTTCCATTTCAAAACGGCGATGCCGCTTTCGACTTCGAGTTGACCGATTGCTTCGACAAAGCGTGGCATTTAGGCGACCACAAGGGCAAGATGGTTTGTCTGTATTTCGCGCGTGGCGAATACTGCCCGACGACGCGCGGCGAGTTCGCGTATTTCAACGCCTTCGCGCGCCTCTTTCCCAAGATGAACAGCGAGTTCGTGTTCATCGTGAACGGAGGCCGAACTGAACACGCCAAATTCGCTAAAGATTTGCGCGTCGCCCTGCCGATTTTAGTCGATGACGACGGCGCCATCGGGGAGAAATACGGAATTTACGGCGTCAATCACAACGACTTGAAGCGCGACGATTACAAAAACTACATCGCGCCCGGCGTGTATTTGATCGATGTCGAAGGCGAAATATCGGCGTTCTGGTTGGCGAGCGCGCCGCGCGGCTTGCCTTCACCTGAAGCGATTCTGGGAATCTTGGGCTACGCCGAACACAACGACGGCAAGTATTGAAACGCCAAACGCCGCTTGCTTTCAAGCGGCGTTTTCGCCCGGTTCATCGCGCATCCGCTGGCAAAGCGAATCGAAGATGGCGGGAAAAAACGCGAGGGCGAAGCCGAGTGACAGGAAGACAAGATCATTAGCGATTTGGAGCAATATGTTTGCACGCACTATGGGCACCACACCCGTTGCTCGTGAGTAAAAAGAGGCTATGTTCAATAGCGAATCCGAATAAGAGTGTCTTGTAGGGACATGGCTTGCCATGTCCCTACAGACTAACCCAACCGGAACCGCTAAAGTAATAGTAAAACTCTCTGAGCAAGTTGGGAAACGACCCGAAAAGCAAATCTAATCCCACACACGGTATTATGAGTGAGAACGCCGACTTTAGAGCCTGTCTTCATAAGGCTGTGGAATGCGATTTTCTATAGCGGAAGGGCGGGTCATCGGAGGGGGCGGGCGCCAAACGCCTGAGCCACCTGTGGAGGTTGACGACTTGAAGGGTGGCGC
>JAABUM010000279.1_pt1 | contig 98724 bp, 94 predicted proteins | sample 5559161 | NCBI WGS metagenome assembly JAABUM01 (sample SAMN10711868, study PRJNA513369) | rock metagenome | isolation source: Antarctica rocks | place: Antarctica: Victoria Land, Siegfried Peak nord
ATACCGCAGCTGAGACACCTCGACCCCAGCGCCGGCGTCGACCGAACCCCACCAAGGGCCAGCGGTGACACAGCGGAACGGGCCGCCACCGGAACAGCAGTAGGCATAGACGTCCAACTCCTCGATGGTCTCCGACCTGCGAATGCTGGAGAGCCACCGGGGTCCCGGGCGACCATGAACACTGCGAGCGTACCCCCAACCCGCGCCGGGAGTACGGTCCTCGTCCTAAATGTTTTGGGTGACTGCTTGGGGCGTTCGAGCGGTTGCCGGCCGGGGCCTCATTCACACAGATTCGTAGATTACCGGGTAGGGGCTGCCTGCTCGGCCTATCCGACATGACAAGAGCTTGGCCGACGTCGAGTTATCGCCGGCTGGGTCGACTGGTCCAACCAGAGACGTCTTCACGGCTCCCTCGGCAACATCCCCCAGTCGAGCCAGATCGGCTACGAGGTGCGGTGCGAAGCGGTGGGTGAGCGCGGCACCGCGACCATCGGGCTGGGCCAGGGCCTGTTCGTGCGCCGGGACAACCGCTACGGCGGGGCGATCCCCGACGACTTTCGCACCCGCCTCAGCCGGGCCTACGATCTCGAGTTCCAGGCATGGGTCGACGCGACCCGACGGGGACAGGTCGTCGGACCCACCGCGTGGGACGGGTATGCCGCCTCGGCCGTCTGCGAGGCGGGCCTGGAGTCCCTCGCCTCCGGCGGGCCGGTCGGGGTCGCCCTCGCCGAGCGGCCCCACCGGCAGCACCCAGCGACCGATCGAACGTATCGAACCGAAGGATGACCATGAGCAGCCCAACCCGCATCACCCACCTCGTCGGCGGCGCCGACTGGACCGGCCAGGCGGAGCGCACGAGCGACGTCTACAACCCGGCCACCGGGGAGGTGACCGGTCGGCTCGACCTGGCCTCGGCCGAGACCGTCGGCGAGGTCGTCGCCCATGCGAAGGCGGCGTGGGCGGAGTGGGCCGACGCGTCCCTGGCCAAGCGCACCAAGGTGCTGTTCGAGTTCCGGCAGCTGCTCGACGCCGAGAAGAAGGACATCGCGGCACTCATCACCGCGGAGCACGGCAAGGTGCTCGACGACGCCCTGGGAGAGGTCACGAGGGGTCTTGAGGTGGCCGAGTTCGCCTGCGGCATACCGCAGCTGCTCAAGGGTGGCTTCTCTGAGAACGCGTCGACCAACGTCGACGTCTACTCGCTGCGCCAGTCCCTTGGCGTCGTCGCGGTGATCTCCCCCTTCAACTTCCCCGCCATGGTGCCGATGTGGTTCATCCCCATCGCCATCGCGTGTGGCAACGCTGTCGTCCTCAAGCCGAGCGAGAAGGACCCGTCCGCGGCGCTGGCCGTGGCCCGGCTCTGGAAGCGGGCCGGCCTGCCCGACGGCGTCATGAACGTCGTCAACGGTGACAAGGAGGCGGTGGACGCGCTGCTCACCCACCCCGACGTCAAGTCGGTCTCCTTCGTCGGCTCGACCCCGATCGCCCGCTACGTCTACGAGACCGGCACCGCGCACGGCAAGCGTGTGCAGGCCCTGGGTGGCGCTAAGAACCACATGCTCGTCCTGCCCGACGCCGACCTCGACCTCGCGGCCGACGCCGCGATCAACGCGGGCTTCGGGTCGGCGGGTGAGCGCTGCATGGCGATCTCGGCGCTCGTCGCCGTCGAGCCGATCGGCGACGAGCTGGTCAGCAAGATCGTCGACCGGATGGGCAAGCTGCGCACCGGCGACGGCACCCGCGGCTGCGACATGGGCCCGCTGGTCACCGGCGCGCATCGCGACAAGGTGATGGGCTACGTGGGTGCCGGCGTCGAGGAGGGCGCATCCCTGGTCGTCGACGGCCGGGATGCCGACGTCGACGGCGCCGACGAGGGCTTCTTCCTGGCGCCGACGCTGTTCGACCACGTCGACACCGACATGTCGATCTACCAGGAGGAGATCTTCGGGCCGGTCCTGTCGGTGCTCCGCGTCCAGTCCTACGAGGACGGGCTGGCCATGATCAACGCGAACCCCTACGGCAACGGCACCGCGATCTTCACCAACGACGGCGGCGCGGCCCGCAAGTTCCAGCGTGAGGTCGAGGTCGGCATGGTGGGGGTGAACGTGCCGATCCCGGTGCCCGTCAGCTACTACTCGTTCGGCGGGTGGAAGAACAGCCTCTTCGGAGACAGCCACGCGCACGGGCTGGAGGGCGTGCACTTCTTCACTCGCGGCAAGGTCGTCACGTCCCGCTGGCTCGACCCCAGCCACGGCGGCCTCAACCTGGGGTTCCCGCAGAACACCTGAGACGCCCTATTTCACCTAATAGGAGTGCAGCGCACGGGTTGTCGACATGAGGAGCGTGGCGCACGGAATCCCGTGCGCCGCGCTCCTCATGTTCACGCCGGACCGCCCTCAGCGCTCGTCGACCACCATGTCGAGGGCGTAGTCCTCGGCGCGGTAGCTGTGGTCGCCGAACTCCACCGCCGTGCCACTGGTGTCGAAGGCCATCCGGGTCATCGTCAGCACCGGTTGGCTCCCCCGCAGCCCGAGATGACGCCGCTCCGCCGGCGTCGGCGTCCGCGCCCCGACGGACTGCCGGGCCACGACCGGTTTGGCGCCACGGGTGCGGAGTGCGTCGTAGAGGCCGGTGGTCTCAAGCTCCTCGCGGGTGAGGTCGGTGTATGCCGGCGGCAGCCAGTTGTGCAGAAGGGCCAGGGGCTGGTCGCCGACCAGCCGGAGCCGGACAAGGCCCAACAGGTGGGCGTCCGAGGGGAGGTCGAGGGCCGCCGCGGCCCGGGCATCCTGGGTCACCTCGAGGGTCAGCACCGAGGTGTGCGGCGACCGGCCGGCTCGCTGCAGCTCGTCGTAGAGGCTGGAGAGCTCGAACTTGCGATGGACCTTGGCGTTGGCCACGGTCGTCCCGACACCCCGCCGGCGCACCAGCAGGCCCTGGTCGACCATCTCCTGGATGGCCCGGCGCACGGTCGGCCGGGAGAGCTGGAGGCGCTGGCACATCGCCAGTTCGTTCTCGAACGGGTCTCCGGGAGCGAGCCGTCCGTCGGTGACGGCGGCTCGGAGCTGCTCAGCGAGCTGGTGGTAGAGCGGCACGGGCGAGCTGCGGTCGATCCGCAGGTCGACCAGCTGCGCAGCCATGTCCCGCACACTATCGAGATTGACCGATCTGAGGTCACAATGTCCGGACAATTCCAGCCGGCGGGACCTCCCTCTGCCCGACGCGATTCAGGAGCGCTCGACCGCTCTCTCCCCGGCCAGCCGCCTCCCGGGCACACCCCAGGGGCCCAGCTCCCGCCGGGAGGCCACCCGGTCGGCGGCGACCCGCGCAAGGGCTACGGCGAGCGCGGCGCATACCAGGCCGATGAGGAACCCGCCGACGACGTCCGGCACGTGGTGCACATGCGCCGCCACCCGGGCCGCGCCGATGAGCGCGCTGACCACGAGCAGCGCGACGCCCCATAGGCGCCGGGCGGCAAGGACGACGCCCGATACCGCGGTGGCGACCGTCGTGTGGTCCGAAGGGAACCCGTTGTCGTCGGGGTGGGCGAACAGAGGCGGCTGCCCGTCGACGACGAAGGGCCGCGGGTCCGACCACACCAGGCTCGCGCCCTTGACGGCGATAGCCACGAGGACCACGGCGAGCAGCCCGCCCACGACGAGCTCGAGCCGGATCCGTGGTGTCGAGACCACCCACGCGGCGAGCGCGGCACCCAGGACGACGAAGAGGGCACCTTGGGCGACAGCGGTGACGACGGCATTCATAGCATCAGGGTCTCGCACCGCCCTGTGCGACGACTGGACGCGACGCGGAGGGGTGGGCGCGGCATCATGGGGTGATGATCCCCATGCAGCCCTTCGGACGCACCGGCCACGACAGCACCCGCGTCATCTTCGGCGCCGCGGCCTTGGGCCAGGTGACCCAGGACGAGGCCGACGCGACGCTGGAGCTGGTGGCCTCCCACGGCATCAACCACCTCGACGTCGCGCGCAGCTACGGCGAGGCCGAGGTGCGGTTGAGGCCGTTCCTCAGCGAGCACCGCGACGCATACTTCCTCGCCACGAAGACCGAGGACCGCACCGCCGACGGCGCCTACGCGCAGATCAGCGAGTCGCTCGATCGACTCGGCACCGACCACGTCGACCTGCTCCAGCTGCACAACCTCGTCGACGAGGAGCAGTGGCAGACGGCATACGCGAAGGGCGGCGCTCTCGAGGGGGCCGTCCGCGCGCTCGACGAGGGCCTGACCAAGGCTATCGGCGTGACGGGCCACGGGGTGACCGTGCCCCGACAGCACCTGAGATCGTTGCAGGAGTATGACTTCGCCTCGGTGCTGCTGCCCTACAACTTCCCGATGTCGCACAACGAGCGCTACCTGGCCGACTTCGAGGAGCTGGCCTCGGTCTGCCGCGAGCGCGAGATCGCGGTGCAGACGATCAAGTCGATCACCAAGGCGGCGTGGCCCGACGCCGACCGCGAGACAGGGTCCAACGGTGACCGCGAGCAGCACTTCGCCGCCACCTGGTACGAGCCGCTGCGCTCACCGGAGGCCATCGAGACCGCGGTGTCGTGGGTGCTCGGCCGCGAGGGCGTCTTCCTCAACACGGTCGGCGACATCCACCTGCTTCCGTACGTCTTGGACGCCGCGGAGCGCTTCGCCGGACGCCCGACGGACCAGCAGATGGAGCAGCTCGAGGCCGCGTTCGACATGGCGCCGCTGTTCGTCTGACGCGCGGACGCGGCAGGCTCACCCTGCGGCGGTGACGGCGCGCAGCTGCGCGAGGGAGTCTCGGATCAGCTCCTGCAGGGTGCGTTCGTCGGGCCCACTCACCCATCGGTCGAAGGCGACTCTGAAGACGGCGACCCCGGCCTCGGCGGTCAGGGCCGCGGCCGGCTCGGCCACGCCGCGTGCGCGCAGGGCGACGGCCATGCCGGCGGCCAACGACGCCATCTTGATCAGCTCTCGCTCCTGCAGCACCGGGTTCGCGTCGATGACCTCCTGCCGCTGTCGGGAGCGGGCCCGGTTGGCCTCGAAGAGGGCTCCGGCCGCGTCCAGCGCTGACGCCACAGCATCCATCGCGCCGACCGAGGACGGTGTCTCGGCGACGCGGTTCACCAAGAGGTCCTGGAGCGCGCTCGAGCCGCGGAAGAGGACCTCACGCTTGTCGGCGAAGTGCCGGAAGAAGGTGCGTTCGGTCAGGCCGGCCCGGGTGGCGATGTCGGCGACCGTCGTCTGCTCGAAGCCCCGGTCGAGGTAGAGCTCCATAGCCGCCTGCTCCAGACGGCCACGCGCGTCCGGCTCCCATCGACCCATGCCGTCGACCTTAGTGATGACAGGAACTGACATGGGGTGTTACCGTCCATGTCATCGACTGACATCATCTTTGGAAGGACTTCAATGCGCGTTCTCGTCACCGGCGCCTCAGGGTGGGTCGGCTCCGCCGTCGTGCCTCAGCTCCTCGAGTCGGGCCATCAGGTCGTCGGACTCGCTCGGTCGGACGCCTCGGCCGAGGCCCTCACCGCCGCCGGCGCCGAGGTGCACCGTGGCGACCTCGACGACCTCGACGGTCTGCGCGCCGCGGCGGCGGCCTCAGGGGGCGTCATCCATCTCGCCTTCAAGCACGACATAGCGTTCTCGGGAGACTTCCTCGGAGCGGTCGAGGCGGACCGGCTCGCCATCGAGACCGTGGGTGACGCGCTGGCCGGGTCGAGCCGGCCGTTCCTCATCGCCTCGGGGACGCTGGGAATGACCCCGGGCCGCGTGGCGACGGAGTCCGACGGACAGGCCGTCCCGCCCGGGTCCTTGGCCGAGCCCGATGGTGAGGCGCCGAACCCTCGCCTGCTCAACGCCCAGCGCGTCGTCGCCCTGGCCTCGGAGGGGGTGCGCTCGGTCGTGGTGCGGCTCCCCCCGACGGTCCACGGCGATGGTGATGACAACGGCTTCATGGCCACGATCGTGGGCATCGCCCGCCAGAAGGGCGTGTCCGGTTATGTTGGCGACGGGTCGAACCGCTGGCCCGCGGCGCACCGCCTCGACGCGGCGCAGGTCTTCCGCCTGGGTCTCGAGCACGCCCCGGCGGGATCGACGCTGCACGCCGTGGCCGAGGAGGGCATCTCCCTCCGCGAGATCGCCGAGGTCATCGGCCGTCACCTCGACCTCCCGCTGACCTCGATCGACCCGGGTGACGCGGCCGCCCACTTCGGCTGGCTGGGCGGGTTCATCGGCGTCGACAGCCCCGCCTCGAGCACCCGCACCCGCGACCTGCTCGGGTGGCAGCCGACGCACCCCGGCCTGCTGGAGGACCTGGAGGCGGGCCACTACTTCCGGACGTCCGGCTCGTAAGGCGGGCGCCTGACGCGGGCCGGCCCCCGGCCGGGCCGGGCCGCACACCGCCGCCCCCCTGACGCGGTCAGTGGTCAGCGGCCACGGGTCTGGCGGGTGGCTAGGAAGCCGTATGGCTCCGCCATGGCCCTCGAGGGAGCCACCCCACGTGCAGCGGTGGCGGGTCGGCGGGGCAACCCCATGGAGCCGAGTTTGCCCCTTGTCCGCATGGGTACGCCTGGGGTGTACCGCGGGTCTCCTCCACCGCACGTCGCGCGCACAGGGCAGCGAACGTCTCCCGCCTGGGGCCGGTCGAAGCCGGTTCGACGGTGGTCCCGCGTACTCACGGCCAGCCCCGTGACCAGTCAGCGCATGCCGACGGCGCGGTCGTCGGCCCCACCACCCGGCACCCGGCATCTCACGACGAAGGACTGACGTATCCATGGACGACCCCCGCACCCCGCCGACCGTCGACGAGCCCACCACTCCCCACGAGCCGTTCCCCGCCCCGCCGGACCAGACCGCCCCCGAACCGGTGTCAGCGACCGGCAAGCCCAGCGGTGCCCCGCACGACGTGCGGGCCCAGTCCGGCGCATACCTGACGACGGCGCAGGGTCTGCGCCGGCCCGACACCGACCACTCACTCAAGGCCGGCCCCCGCGGACCGACGCTCCTTCAGGACCACCACCTCCGCGAGAAGATCAGCCACTTCGACCACGAGCGCATCCCCGAGCGAGTCGTCCACGCCCGCGGTGCGGGGGCCCACGGCGTCTTCCGCGGCTACGGCACGGCCACGTCCGTATGCCGCGCAGGCTTCCTGGCCGAGGGCGTCGAGACCCCGGTCTTCACCCGCTTCTCGACCGTCGCCGGGTCGCGCGGGTCGGCGGACACCGTGCGGGACACCCGCGGGTTCGCCGTGAAGTTCTACACCGACGAGGGCACGTTCGACCTGATCGGCAACAACATGCCGGTGTTCTTCATCCAGGACGGCATCAAGTTCCCCGACGTCGTCCACGCCGTCAAACCCGAGCCCGACCGGGAGATCCCCCAGGCGGCTTCAGCACACGACACGTTCTGGGACTTCGTCTCGCTGCACACCGAGGCCCAGCACCACACCATGTGGAACATGTCCGACCGCGGTCTCGCAGCCTCCTACCGCACCATGGAGGGCTTCGGGGTGCACACCTACCGGCTGGTGGCGGAGGACGACAGCACGACGCTCGTCAAGTTCCACTGGAAGCCCAAGGCGGGCGTGCACTCCCTCGTATGGGAGGAGGCGCAGCTCGCAGCCGGTGGCGACCCTGACTTCCATCGCCGCGATCTCGCCGACGCCATCGAGGCCGGGTTCTTCCCGGAGTGGGAGCTGGGGATCCAGACCTTCCCCGACACCGAGGAACAGACGTTCGAAGGGATCGACCTGCTCGACCCCACGAAGCTGGTCCCTGAAGAGCTGGCGCCGGTGCAGCTCATCGGGCTGATGACCCTCAACGCCAACCCGACCAACTACTTCGCCGAGACCGAGCAGGTGGCCTTCGTGCTGGGGAACTTCGTGCCCGGCATCGACGTCACGAACGACCCGCTGCTCCAGGCCCGGTTGTTCTCCTACCTCGACACCCAGCTGACCCGGCTGGGCGGTCCCAACTTCCACCAGATCCCCATCAACCGGCCGCACGCCCCGGTCAACGACATGCTCCGGGAGGGGTTCCACCAGCACGCCGTCCACAGCGGCAAGGCGCCGTATCGCCCCAACTCCGTCGACGGTGGCTGCCCGTTCACCGCGGGCGCCGAGATCGGCGGCTACGTGGAGGTGCCGGCCGTCGTCGAGGAGTCGGTCAAGGTCCGCGCTCAGGCCCGGTCGTTCGACGACCACTTCTCGCAGGTGCGGATGTTCTACCGGTCGATGACGCCAGTCGAGCAGGAGCACATCGTCGCCGCCTACTCGTTCGAGCTGGCCAAGTGCTACGAGTCGGCCATCCGCGAGCGACAGCTGCAGTCCCTGGCCAACATCGACGCCGACCTGTGCGCCCGGGTGGCGGCAGACCTGGGTATGCCGGCCCCGACGGCGACCATCGAGCTCGAGGACGCCGCACCCAGCCGGGCGCTCTCCCAGGTCGGAGAGCCGTTCCCCGTCGACGGTCGCAAGGTCGGCATCGTCGTCGACGAGGACAGCGATGCGGGCCGGGTCTCTGGCCTGGTCGACGCCCTCACCGCGGCCAAGGTCGTGTCGTTCCTGATCGCCCCGCACGGGGGCACCGTGGCCGGACTCCCGGTCCACCGCACCTACGCGACGGCCCGCTCGTTCGAGTTCGACGCCATCGTCATCGCCACCTCGGCCACACCGGCGGCGAGCGCCCAACCCGGTCTCGACGCCCGGGCCGCCGCCCCCTCACCGGCGTCGGCCGTCGACCCGCGGGTCGTCCTGATGACCCAGGAGGCCTGGCGGCACAACAAGGCGCTGGGTCAGCTCGGCGACCCGTCTGCGACCGACCCCGCCGTCGTCGTCCTGCCGGCCGGTGGAGCCGGAGTCATCACGTCCGACGACCCGGCCGAGCTGGCCGAGCAACTCGTTGCCCTGCTGGCGCTGCACCGGGTGTGGCAGCGGTTCGCCCCGGAGATGGCAGGCGTGTCCGGCTGACCGCCGGCTGCTCCGCGTATGGACTCATCGCCCTCCGGGCGCGAGTGGGCGACCGGTATGGGGGTTGCCCACTCGCCGCGAACGGGGCCGACGTCCCGGTTCGGCGGTCGACACCGTGACCTTGACCACCGACGGGCTACTCCCGCCATGACCCCGGGGCCGGGAGGCGGCGTGCTGCGGATAGCGGTGACGGCCACGCCGCTCTACGGCCACGTGGCTCCGCTCCTCGGGGTCGCCCGCGCGCTGGCACGACGGGGCCACGAGGTCACCGTGCTCACCGGTCGGGAGTTCCGTGACCTCGTCGTCGGAGACGGGCTGGTGTTTGCTCCCCTCCCTCGGGCGGCCGACATCGTCCATCGCCCCGACCGGGGGCCGCGGCCGCGGGTGGTCCAGGGGCGGGAGGCGATCCTCGAGACCTTCGTGCGCCCTCTCCCCGCCCAGCACCTGGCCCTGCAGGACCTGCTCCGCCACGGGCCCTGGGACGTCGTCGTGTCCGACGCCGCGTTCCTCGGGGCCCTGCCGCTCGTCCTGACCGCCGGGCCGGGTGCCCGGGTTCCGGTGATCGGTGTCTCGGTCACACCCCTCTCGCTGACCAGTGTCGACGCGGCGCCGTTCGGCTCGGCCCTGCAACCCGGCCGGACCTCACGGACCCGCCGGCGCAACCAGAGGATCCACTGGCTGCTGCGCCGGGGCCCGCTCGGGCCGCTGCACACCGAGCTGGACCGGATCCTTGTAGGGCTCAGTGTGGCGCCCGGCACGGTCGACTACTTCGACCACGCCACCTACTTCGACCTGACGTTCCAGCTGGCCCCGGCCGAGCTGGAGTACCCGCGCCGCGAGCTGCCGTCGACGGTCCGGTTCGTCGGGCCGATGCTCGGTGAGGCCATTCCGACCGAGCGACCGGGCTGGTGGGACGACCTCACCGGTCGATGCGTCGTCCACGTCACCCAGGGGACGCTCGACACCGACCCTGGCAAGCTCATCGTGCCGTCGATCCAGGCGCTCGCCGACGAGCCCGTGCTCACGGTCGTGACCACTAAGGTCCCTGAGCTCGCCTTGGCGAGCGCGTTGGGCGGGCGGCTCCCCCCTAACACCCGGACCGCCCCGTTCCTGCACTATGACGAGCTGCTGCCGATGGTCGGGGCCGTGGTCAGCAACGGTGGGTTCGGCGGCGTGCAGCACGCGCTGCGCTTCGGGGTCCCGCTGGTCGTCGCCGGTGACACCGAGGAGAAGCCCGAGGTCGCCGCCCGGGTGCGCTACGCAGGCGTCGGGATCGACCTGCGGACGGGGCGGCCGAGACCCCGACAGGTGCGGCGGGCGGTCCGGGCGGTCCTGACCGAGCCCAGGTATGCCGTCGAGGCGGCTCGGGTGAGCCGGTCGATCCAGCGGCTCGGCGACCCTGCGACGACGATCGCCGACGCCGTGGAGACCGCCTGCCGGTCGGCGACCCTGCCTCGCCGCCTCCCGTAGAGAAGGACTTTCGGGCGAGGGCCCACCGACCACGGTGGGCTGACCGAGCCGGGCAAGGACGAGATGAGCGGGCGGTCGTGTCGGCTCGAGTCGAGGGACCGGGCGGCCCCTCCCCTGTTATAACGGGGACCCTGGGGACAAACCGGACCAGCCGAGACCAGCCAAGACCAGCCGAGACCCGCGAGACCGGGGCCGGGCCAGACCAGACCGAGGCGGTGCGGTGTACCCCAGGGCCACTCGGCGCACGAAGCCCGTGGCGCGCGTGCCGCGAGCACCTCGTGTGCCGACCGGGACCCCCCGCTGGCTGCTCGTCACGGCCGGCCTCGTGGTCGTGGCGGTGGGCGTCGTCCTGGTGACCCGGCCGTTGGACTCGCTGACGGCCTTGTCGCTGTACATCGGGATCAGCTGTCTGATCTCCGGCCTCGGCGACGTGCTCGTGCAGCGACCGCAGGACGACCGACTGCGGCTGTTCAGCGGGGCCCTGTGGTGCGTCGCGGGAGTCGCCGTGCTGCTGTTCATCGGTCGGAGCGTGTCGCTCCTGGGTCCGTTCGTCGCCGCGCTCCTCGTCGGCAGCGGAGCCGTCCGGCTCTTGGATCTGCGGCGTGGCACCACCTCTGAACGCATGCTGGACGGGCTGTTCGGCCTGGCCGAGCTGGTGTTCGGCTTGGCGGCGCTGCTGTGGCCCGACGCGACGTTGCTCGTCGTGGCCATCCTGTTCGGGATGCGCAGCGTGGGCTTCGGGGTGTCCCTCGTCTGGAGGGGGTTGGCCGGCCGGGCGACCCTCCGCGCTGGCGACAGCCGTCGGCGCCGGCTGCCGGCCGCGGCCCGCTGGGTCGCGGGCGTGCTTCTCGTGGTCGCGGCCGCCGGGACGTTGGTGGCCGGGCAGGTGTTCCGGCAGGGGGTCCCGGTCGTGGACGCGTTCTACGACGCGCCGGCGACGGTCCCCGGCAGTCCGGGGCAGCTCCTGCGCACCGAACCGTATGCGGGCCACCTCCCCGACGGGATGACGGCATACCGGCTTCTGTACACGACCACGGCCGACGACGGCGTCCCGGCTCTGGCGAGCGCCGTGCTCGCCGTTCCCACCGCGGCGACGGGGAGCGTGCCCCTGGTGGCCTGGGCCCACGGGACGAACGGCGTCGCACGGGCCTGCGCCCCCAGTCTGGGTCCGGACGCGATCCTCCTGAACAACGTGGCGGCCATGGGGTCACTGACACGCAACGGATGGGGCGTCGTGGCGACCGACTACACGGGTGAGGGGACGCAGGGGGCGTACCCGTACCTCATCGGGCAGGGAGAAGCCCGTTCGGTGCTCGACTCGATCCGCGCCGCCCACCAGGTCAACGGCCCCCACCTCTCGGATCAGTCCGTCATCTGGGGGCATTCGCAGGGCGGCCACGCCGCGTTGTGGTCTGGTCAGATCGCCCCCCAGTACGCGCCCGAGCTGCAGATCAAGGGCGTCGCCGCGATCTCCCCCGCCAGCGACCCCCTGGCCCTGGCGGCCGGCGTCGCGAAGAACCCCGGTGCTCTGGGCGCCACCCTGGCGTGTCGTTCGTCGTGACGGCCTACGCCCGGACCTACCCGGACATCGTGCTGGGCGACATCGTGGTGCCCTCGGCGCGCACCTTCGTCAGCGAGGCAGCCGCCCGCTGCACGACCGACCCCGGGACGCTGGTGACCATCCTGACGGGCGCCGCCCTGGCGCTGGACCCGATCGTCAAGGTGGACCCCACCCAGGGGGCGTTCGGACAGCGGCTCCGACAGAACGTGCCCCTCGGGCCGTGGCCGGCCCCCCTGTTCATCGGCCAAGGGGCGGCGGACGAGGTGGTGAACCCGGCGACCCAGGCCGCCTACGTGGAGGGGCTCTGCTCGGCGGGACGCCCGCTGCAGTTCACCAGCTATCCCGGGGCCTCGCACATGGGCGTTATGAAGCCGGAGTCGCCCCTGACCGGCGACCTCGAGACGTGGACCCAGGACCGCTTCGCCGGCCGACCGGCCACGAATACCTGCCGCTAGTCAGCGTCGTCCTCGAGGTGTGGGCCTCCAGCCGCCAAGGGGACGGACCGCACCGCACGAGGCCGCATGAGGACCGCCACAAGACCTCCGCCGATGACGAGCGCCATGCCGACGACGACCGCCACCGTCGGAACGTGACCCCAGAACACCCAGTCGATGACCGCGGCGAAGACGATGACGGAGTAGACGATCGGGTTGAGCCGCACCGCAGACGCGTACCGGTAGCCGAAGACGATGAAGACCTGCGACAGGAACTGCGCCACGCCGACGGCCAGCAGGACGAGCCAGGTCTGGGGCGAGGTGGGCGGTCGCCAGTCGAGCACGGCCAGAGGCAGGACCATGACGCTCGACAGCGCGAAGTAGTAGAAGAGCATGCGGATCGCCGGCTCGGTCGCTCCGAGCATCCGGACCGCGATCAGGGCGACGGCCAACATGAACGCGCCGCCCAGGGCCAGCAGCTCACCGACCTCGAACTGGTGACCCGCCGGCTGGAGCACGAGAACGATCCCGACGAACCCGATGGCGGCGCCGATCCACACGTAGCGGGAGGTCCGCTGCCGGAAGACGACCCACGCCAGCACCGGCATCCACAGGGGGGCGCTGAAGGTCAGGAGGTTCGCCGTGGTCAGAGGGATGGTGCGCACCGCGACGAAGAGCGCATACCAACACGCGGTCCCGGTGGCCGCCCGCACGATGTGCAGCCCGATCCTGCGCGTCTGCACCGCCGCGCGTCCTCCCCGGACGACGACCGGCGTGATGGCCAGGAGAGGCACGAGGTTCTGTATCAGGACGACGAAGCCCGTGGAGGTCGTCTCCCCGGCGACCTTGCCCAGCGCGCTGACGAGAGCGACGCAGAGGAAGGAGGCCGTCGTGAGGATCGCGCCGACGCCGATGCGCTCGGGGCGGTACTTCCCGTCGACGCTCACACTCCGGACAATTCCATACTTCGGGTGCCCGCCGGGGCGGACCCAGACGATCTCCAGTGTCGGCGTCGCCTACCGGTGACCGGAACGAGGAACGCCCCCGGCCGGCGTTCCCACCGGCCAGGGGCGTCCACCGCCTGTCTCAACACCGAGTGCGCCCGAAGAGATTCGAACTCCCAACCTTCTGATCCGTAGGAAACCCGGATTTCGTCCAAGTGGTGCCGTCCGGTGTCGACGCGTCCGTGACCTGCGGAAACGTCCCACCGCTTGGTGTTAAGTCGTCCCGCTGGTGCCGCAGGTGCTGACGCGTCCGGAGCGGTTCCTACAGATCTCCTACAGACGCAGCCCACCTGTCGTGCCCGGGAAGGTCAGCGGTCAACCCGGCCAAGCCGTGAGGCGCCTCACCGACCGAGGTACCCCGACTCTGGGGGGCCCTCCCAGATCGGCGTCGGTGAGGGGTGCTGACGGTGCTGCCTACCGCCCGCAATGGGCGTAACCCACACCGCCCAGAAGGCGCGAGGTCTCGTAGGCGCTGCACACCGCCCACATAGACGCACCTCTCGGCCAGCGAGCCGTCCGCACATCCCGGCTTATCGCATTTGGCCGGGCATCTCACTCATGGCAGCTGCGGTTCGCCGGTGCCCACGAGTGCCCCCCCACCGTATGCGGCGGCGCTGGTTCTGGTTGTTGCGTAAACCGCACGCGTTAGCCACGTCGCGGTCGGAGAGCACGCCGTAGAGCGGCGCGGTGACCTCGGCCAGGTCGAGCGAGGGGTGGGGCTGTAGCGGGTTGGGTCCGGAGGGGTTCGGAGGACGGCAGGTGGCTCAGCCTTACAGGCCCCACCGGTCGAACGGTCCAATTGTAGTAGATGGGTGTTCGGCTCTCCAGCTCAGCGCGCAACTCGCCTGGTTCACCAAAGCTGCTGGGCGCGTACCTGGAGTTGCCGCTTCGAGGCATGGCCCCCGGGCGCTCGAGAGGACGAATACCCAAAATGCCCATCGGGCCGTAAAAGGGCGCTATCATGGAATTACGGATATTTCGCATCTGAGATGTCAGTCACCGACGCCCGCGGGCCACGCCTCTAGATCTACCGGAGCCATAGCCATCCGGCCGTCACGTCGAAGTTGTTCCTGGACCTTGAGCCCCATCGACTGCGTAGTTGCTGGGTCACCGCCCGTCGAACGTCAGGGCCCCCAGGTGTGCCGACTGGTCGAGGCGCCTCAACCGGTCTCGTCCTGCCGCGTTCGCAACGATGGGGCCAAGTGCGCCGGGCTCGCCTGGTCAACCGACTCCCCCGACCGGGATAGACCATGAGGTAAGGCAAAACCATGGGCAGACGTACCATCCACCCTCCCGCGCCACAACCCACTGGTCTCCGACTCCTGAGCCGTCGCCATCCACATGCGGACGTCAGTGGTGCGGTGACCGCGGACACCAACGTCATCACGACGTCGACCCGCCCGACCCCCAGGTCGGCAACGTCGAGCAGCACAAGCAGCACGAGCAGCACGGCAACCGCGCCGACCGGGACAAGCAGCACGGCGACCGCACCGTCTAGCACGGCCGCGTCGCCGTCCAGCACGGTCACGTCGCCGTCCAGCACCGCCGCGTCGCCGTCCAGCACCGCCGCGTCGCCGTCCAGGCCGCAACCGCAACCGATGGTGCTCAGCCTGTTCGGCCCGGGCGACTTCGCAACGGTCACCGGGTTGCGTATGCAGCTGCGGCGCGCGGCCGCTGCCGCCCAAGGTCGAGAGCTGATCGTCGATCTGTCGGATGTGCCGTTCATGGACGCTGCAGGCTTGGACTCGCTGATCGAAGCCCGAGCATTGACTTTGGACCGCCTCACGATCCGCAACCCGCCAATGTCCTTGCGGCGGATTCTGGAAGCGCTCGGTCTCACTGGCCAGTTCACGATCGTGGGCTCGACCCCTGTTGACGGAGACGACCGGTAAGGGCTCAGCGAACAATGACGAGAATCTAGCTGATCGCCGCTAACTCCAGCTAACCCACGGCTAACCCACGGCTAACCCTGGGCGGTGTTGACGAGAGCGCGCCCACCGTATGCGTCGACACCGGTTCTCGACGCATACCGAAGCCGAAGGCGTTGCGTCCTTGGGGTTGGGCGAGCCGGTCGTAGCCCTCCCCCGCAGGCGGGGAACCCAGGAGCGGGCGTGCTAGCAGCCAGCGGGGCTCGCGGATTCGACGGTGGGCCACCAGGCTCGACGGTGCCGGAAACGGCTTCACCTTCGGCGAGCTGGCGAGGGCAGCCTGGTCGTAGAACAGCGCCAAACCGTGCCCGGATCTCGGCCACGTCCGGGTTGGTGTCGGAAAGGTCGGGCAGCTGCCGAAGGATCTCCTTGACCGTGTCCACGCGCAGGATCTGAAACCACGGTCGCCGGCGTCGACGGGCCAGCTCAACGGCCTGGCGAACGCGTCAGAGGTGAGCCGTTCATGCGCGGTCGGTAGCCGCCGGCGACCGGCCCACTAGGGGTCGCGTCCGCGGCCGTGCCGGAGCGGACGTGGCGGGTGGGCGCGTTGGCGGACCTCCCCCGCAAGCGGGAGGTGCCCTCAGGTGACCATGTCATTGGCCAGGCGGACGGGTGGAGCCAGTCAGCGACGACGATCGCGTCGTTAGGGCATCGGTAACCGCCAGCGACCAGGCGGACAGGTCGGTCGTCACGTGGGTGACACCGGCCCGCCACGATTGGAGTCGCACGGTCCCGCTATTAAGTCCCCTGACGGCGGTCCGCCTGTCGATGTGGGCAAGCAGACCGCCGGTGCCGACAGCATCGACGACGGCGGTGTGCCACCGGTCAGGTGCGACCCGCTACTGGCCGCTGACCGGATCCTGCTCCCACGTGATCCTCCCCCGGGGGGGTCTCATCGATGCGCAGCACGCACACCGGCGGCAGCGGCGCAGCGAGACCTTGCGGATGAGCCCGTCCTGAGCGACCGACCAGCAGCGTGCGACCCACATCGCCCAGATGGGGCGTGGGCGCGCTCCTGCACCCCCCGCCGCCGCGAGGGGACGCCCGCGGGAACCGGTACTCCGTGCCACCGCAGCTGCACGTGGTCTACCCGGGTTCTTCGACGGGCGCCGTCAGCCTCCTCGACCGGCTCCTGCACCACGCCACCACCATGGTCACCACCGGCCAGTCCTACCGGATGCGCGACGCCAGAACCCGCACAGGAGGCCGCCCCAGCACCTAACAACACCGCAAGGGGTGGGGACTTTCAGTTGGCCACCAACGGGGACATCCACTTGGCCATTGACACCTTGGGCGGTGCTGAGCCGTACTGTGCTATGGACGCTAGCGCCGGGAGGCAACCCAGCCGCTCGATCGTACGCACCGCGACATCTGGGGCACAGGACGTGCCGGCTCCCGTAATCGAGCAGTAAGACCCCACCGGAAGCCGCGCTCGGGCCGAAGGCAACATCTTTGGTACGCGTGAGCCGCCAGGAAGGTGGCGGCCAGCGCGTCTGCGTGGCGGCAGTAGCCGAGGTCCTCCTCGCGGATGGCGTCGATGGGGCCTCGGCGGGAGCAGGTCAGTGGTGACTCGCATCGCTGGGTCGATTGCCCCGCTGTATGCCAATGCGGCGCCGAACGAAGCCGCCCCCGCCGCCGACATTGACGTCCTCGCCGCGGATCGCACCTTCCACCTTGCCCTCGTGACGCTTTACGGTCCGACCGTCTAGTCGCCATCGTGGATCGCTGCGCGACCAGCGCGGCCCGCTGGAAGGCGGCCGAGTATCGCACCGAACGTCGTCGTCCAGTCGCTGCAGGCTGGCCGACTTCGCGATCGACGTGATGAGGATCGCCGGAGAGTTGACCAGTCGTCGGTCGAGGAGGAACTGCAGACTTTCTCCTGCGTCTTGGTGAAGTCGCATAGACGCGCCGGTGGGGGGACCGCCAAGCTGGCTCACCCCTGGCCACGACCAAGGAGCGAACATTCGGAACGACCTGCGGCTCGCCGATAACGGCGGCCGCAGGTCGTTCGTGCGTCAATGCGTGTCGTGGGCGAGACGTCTTTCGGAGCCGTTTGCTCCGTCGTTCAGTTCTGCTCGGTGTTGATTCGTTCTACTCATTTCTGTAGGTAGGCGCCTGGGAAGTCGACGGCTGAGCCGGGCAGGGGGTCGACCAGGTCCTGCTTCGGTTCCTTGTCCAGGGCGATGACCGGGCAGTTGATCAGGGACTTGACACTGCCGTAGGGCGCGCCACCTGGTGCGGTCAGCAGGTCGGGGCGGGTCTTGGCGAGGTTGAGGATCTGGAACTCGTCGGTCTGTCGGGTGTTGAGTCCCTCGTTGACCGCCTTCTTGGTCCACTCGCCGAACTGGGCTTCCCACAGTGGGCTGTAGGACGCGCGCCGGTTGTTCTGCTCGAGAGTCGGGAAGTCGCCCTGCACGTTGAGCGCATCGCCGCCTTGACGGAGGGCGTCGATCAGGGCCCGGTTCTGCAGAGACGCGTCCTCGGACGCGTGTCCGTCCACGATCAGGTGGGTGAGTCCCTGCGCTTGCTTGTTGTTTGCTCCGGTCTGTCCATTGACGAAGGGGAAGATCCGCTCCCGCGTACTGCCGAGGAAGTCGTCACCGCCGACGAAGGGGGCCTTGGCCAGGGCCGGGACGAAGGTGGCCCGCTCGAGTACGGCCGTCGGCGCGTCGTCGGACTCGGTGGACAGGTACACGATCGGCTTGCCGGAGTCGAATCCTCGGATGAACAGCAGGTCGACGGAGGCCCCGTGGAACTGTGCGGGTCCGGTGCTGGGCTCGGCCGGGTGAACGGCCAGGACCCGGTCGGCGGTGTTGTTGTGGTGAACCACGTCGAACGGATCGTCACCGACCGCCACGATGGGCGCGTTGTAGACGGTGTTCGAGCCGGCGATGCGGATGAAGGGACTGTAGTTGGCGTCACCGGTCGCTCCCGGCACGGCCGCAGCGGGGGGGAAGCCGGTAGGACCGGCGGTGAGGACCCGGGTGGGGCTGAAGTCCGGGACGCCCTTGAAGTGAACCGTGCCCTCCCCGAACACGTTCTTGTCCGGTGCGGTCAGGGTGACGTCCTGGATGCAGGTCGGGCAGCCGATGCCGGCGTTGCCGAGCTTGGGGGCAAAGTTCAGGCCAAGCCTGTCGGCGGGACCCTGGTCGGAAGCATCGGTGAGGATGTACCAGATGCTGCGGCCCTGGAACTCGCCGCGGTGCAGCGGCAGCCGCACCGCCTGGTTGTCCAGGTCGATCTTGACCGTGCTGGCCACGGTGAACTTCGAGCTCGAGAGGTCCCCTCGAGAAGGGCCGACGTCGGTTGCCTTCTGCGCGGCGGAATCGTTGGCACCGCTCGCCTGGTTCGCGAGGACGGCTAAGAGCACGGGAACGGCCGCGACGGCGACCACGGCGGTTCGTACGACTGGTTTGGCGAAGAGCGACATCATTGTCTCCGATCGGTGTCCCAGCCCGGCGGGCTTCTGCACGTCGGCAGCCTGGGACGGGGTGCTCCTCTTTCTAGTGGGTGCCACGAGCCGCCCCCCTTACGCATCCCTTACGCGCCCTTACCCGGGCCTTACGTCCCTCGGCACGTGGCTCTCAGAAACCCGGTGTGGATCGGTTGCTTCGTCTTGATCCAACGGCGGGATCGGCGGCCGGGCACGTGATGGACGTGCGTCGTTTGGACACGTTCGGTCCACGATCCCCAGCTCCACCCGAGGACGGCGACATACCGCGACACGTTCACCTCCGACCACCCCCGCCTGATACTCGGCGACCAACCGCTGCCACACCCGCCGGGCGGTGTGCCGCCGCCGCAGCCAACGGGCTGCCGCACCGTCCGCCGGTGCACTTCCATGCCGGGCGGCCAGCTCGGGGATCGACACGTCCTCCCGGCCGCTGGTCGCGCCGGATGTCCTCGAACAACTCCACTCGTGACCGCACCTGACACCTTCCCCACGTCCACGACACACCTGTCGTGAGGATCTGAGGCGAGGGTGGGGCCGACGCTCCCGACGACACGGCAACCCCCTGCCCACCGGCCGCTGAGCCCTCACGGTGGGGCCAACCTTCGTGAGGCGAAGACCTCAAACCGGGCCAGACAAGGCGACCACAGTCGGGATGTCGCCAGTACCGTGGTCTGGGCGCTCCCCCGGATAGCCGGCGATGCTGCGGCTTCCGGGGGGAGCGAGCACTCCCGCAGATCGGGGACGGCCTGATCCGGCGTGGCGGCCCGGGGTTCGAGGCCCGGTCCGGGCCCGTCCGGGAGTCCTCCCGGTTCCTCGCGAGGTCACCAGGGTATGGGCCGCGGTCGCTGTCGCCTCGGCGGTGTCGGCAAGCGGCGGCGCTGGCTACCGCCTGCGCCAACCAGCCGCCGGACCCAACTCCACCCGCGCTGTGCGCCGGGCCACTTTTTCGGTCCTTGGCTCGAGGAGAGCGACGTGAGGCGCGGGTTGCTGTGGCTGGCCGCCCTGCCCGACCACTGCCCAGCGACGGCCGCGTGATGACAGACGTCCTGGCCAACGTACTGGCGCGCGGTGGATGGGCGCTGTCCCGGAAGCGAGGCGTCCCTCGGCCGGCCGATCAGGCGGGGCACGAGCGGATGCATCTGCAGTTCCCCGCCTGCTGGGACGTGATTACCTCAGGTCGGCGAGCAAGCGGGTCGTGGCGGTTGACCGCCGGGTCCCGCGCCAGTATCGAGGGACATTACCTGGTGCTGGTGATCAGGGCCTCAGGGGTGCACTCCGGTCGACGGACGCCGGTCACCTCGACGGGTCGGCCCGGGGAACAGGGGCGGTCAGGAGGCGGTCAGGAGAAGTGCGTGACGGGCCGCGGGCGCACCATCCCGTCCAGAGTGATGTCGACCTTCTCGTTGTAGAACGCGACCAGCCCGGCGATCGGCAGCAGCTGTCGGGTCGGAAAGTCGTACGCCCAGGCGATGTCCGGGTACGTGGAGTCGCCGATCCGCGCGGTCCAGTAGGCGCTGGTGGTTCCCTTGTACGGGCACTGGGTCACCGTGTCCGTCGGGGTGAGGTGGGTGTTGTCTACGTTCATCCGGTTCAGGTAGTAGCGCGTGGGCAGCCCCGTCTCGAAAACCATGACGGGCGAGGTGGACTCGGCGAGCAGGACCCCGTCGAGGTGGACCTGGATGGGACGGCTGGACCGCACGGCGTCGACGCGGGTGTACGGGTCGCGAGGATGGACGAAGACCTGCTCGTCCTCCTCGTACCATGCGTCCACCGCGCTCCACTCGAATCTGGCCGTTCCCGCGAGGCCCTCGATGGCGTTGTCGCCGTAGATGCGCAGCGCCTTCGGCCGGTCGACGTCCTCGACGCGCAGGCCGTGGCGGCGTGCGGTTCCCCGGCTTAGCCTCTGCTCGTGGCCCTCGTCCACGAGTACGGCTGGGTCGATGTCGGCGACCGGAATGTAGTACTGCGGGTATTTGTCGTGCTCCCAGACGTACAGCGCGGAGGTCGTGTCGAGGATCGTGTGGCCGTGCAGCACCGCGCGGATGCGGCGGGGAACCGGCGCGGTCTGGTTGACCGTGGAGATCGACGGCGGGTAGTCGTTCATGACACGTCCTGTCCGGTGACGGCGGCGAGCAGACCTTGGTAGTCCTGCGAACACGGGCCGCAGGCGGCGAGGTGCGCGGCGATGCCGGGGTGTCTCGACGCCGCGCCGTCCCCTGCGTCCGTCACGAGTTCGACGTAGAGGTGAAGCATCCGCATCGCCTCGTCGCAGCCGACATCGCGTGGGTCGGTCAGCAGAAGTCGGTCCAGCTCGGGCCAGCCGATCATCGTCGTGTCACCGCCGCGGTGGGGGTCTGGACATCGTCGGAGCCGTGTGCTGGACGGTGGGCCAGATACCCTTTAGCCACGAGCGCGGCGCGGATCTTACGTCGCGCGTCGAACATGGTCTTGTAGAGCGCGTTGCGGTTCGAGTCGAGCCGGACCGCTAGGGCGTCCAGGGGTACGCCGTCCACGACGATCGCGGTGAACACGAAGCGTTGTCGCTCGGTCAGCTCCTCCTCGACGGCGGTGCGCAGGGCCACCACCAGGTCGCGCTGCTGCGCCTGGTCGGCCGGGTCGGTTCCGAGACGGTCCGGTAGCCGCTCCCAGTCCTGGTCATCCATCGCCGCGGCCGGATGGCGCCAGAAGTGTCGCCCGAGCTTGCTGGAGACCTCCAGGATCACGAACCTGTAGGCCCATGTGGTGAACCGGCTCTCTCCCCGGAACGAACCGAGCTTGCCGATGATGGCGACAAGAGCGTCGTCGGCGGCCTGGTGGGCCAGGTCGTCGACCTCCGGGCCGGCCAGTCCCAAGCCGCTGCTGCCCCGCCGGCGCACCTCCGAACGGGCGACGCGCACCAGGACGCTGTGCAGCTCGGCCAGCGCCGCGTCCCGGGTGGGGCCGTCACCGGCAAGCACGGTGACCCAATCGACGATGCCCGGCGCCGGTCCGCCGGGTGGGAAGGGCCCGAAAGGAGCCATGGGCCGATGCTATGCATACCAGCGCTCCGTGCCGCACGTGGTTCGGGAGGTAAGACGGGCCGAGCAGGCGCCGCTAACCCTTCGTGACGCATACCAGTGGTGGGCTGGATCAACGACACCCGGATACCAGGAGCGAACCGATGACGATGCTCAAACCGAACGACACCTTCCCCAGGACCATCGTGACCACAGCTGGGGCCGGCGATCTCGTCCTGCCGGACGCCTTCGCCGGCGACTTCGGGGTGGTGCTGTTCACCCGCGGCTCGTGGTGCCCCTACTGCAACACCCAACTGCGTGGTTTCCAACTGGCCCAGCACGGGCTCCGGGACGCCGGCGTGCGAGTGGTCTCCCTCTCGGTTGACGACGAGGCGACCACCCTCGAACTCATCGCCAAGCACGGGCTCACGTTCCCGGTCGGGCACTCCGCCGATGCGGAGGCGTTGTCCGCTGCTACCGGCGCGTTCGTCGACCCGCGAGGTGGGTTCCTGCAGGCCACCGGCTTCATCGTGGACCCCACCGGCACGGTGCTGCTGAGCGTCTACTCCAGCGGCGCCATCGGCCGGCTGGTCGCGGAGGACGTCATCGGGTTCATCGCGCACGCCCGCGCGCAGAGGGACAGTGCCGCATGAGCGTCCACCCCTCCCCGCACGTCGACCTGCGTTTCTACTTCGACCCGGTCTGCCCGTTCGCGTGGATGACCAGCAAGTGGGTACGACTCGTCGCCGCCCAGCGTCAGCTCGAGGTCGAGTGGCGGTTCATCTCGCTGCGGCTCCTGAACGGGGAGATCGACTACGACAGCCACTTCCCGGAGGGCTACGACGCGGGACACATGGCCGGGCTGCGCCTGCTCCGGGTGGCCGCCAAAATCCGGGCTGACCACGGCCGGCACGCCATCGGCCCGTGGTACGCCGCCGTCGGCGCGCGGGTGTTCGACGACACCGACGCCGCGGACGACGACACCGATGGTGCCTACCGGGGAACGGCCGCCTTCCTCGAGCCAATCCTGCACGAGGTGGGCCTACCGGCCGAACTGGCCAGCACACTGGACGACGCGCGCTGGGACCCCGAGATCCAGCGTGAGACCGACGAAGCGCTGTCGTTGACCGGGAAGGACGTTGGCACGCCGATCATCCAGTACCAGCCGCCGGACGGGCTCGCGTTCCTCGGCCCGGTGATCAGCCGGCTGCCCAACCCCGAGCAGGCGGTCATTCTGTGGGACCACGTCGTCGGTCTCGCGTCGTTCCCCGGCTTCGCCGAGCTGAAGCGCAGCCTGCGCGAGCGTCCGCAGCTGGCCAGCTTCGGCGTCTCACCCGACGAGGCCGGGACCCAGGAGGACTGGCACGCCGGCAGCCGACGCCAACCGGGGTCGTAGGGCCCCAGCGCGGCGCTACGAACCGTCACCACTCGTAAGGAGTTTGGCGTCCGCGCTGGCCTGCGCCGCCAGGACCAGCCCCAGGTGGCTGGGCTGAACGCCCTGCGGGGAGTTCGCCAACAGTTCGCCGGTGGTCGTGTCGACCTGCCGGCGAGCAGCCCCAGGTCGTCCGCGTATCTGCAGGCTCGCCGCAGAACCATGTCGGCCTCGGCCCCGGCCCCGGCCGGTGACGGCCAGTGCCTCGACGAGCCCGAACATACAACCGACGAAAACTGCACCTCATCGCCCTCCACGCCGCCGTCGCTGCGATAGCGCTGGACCAGGCCGCGGTCAGGCCGCCCGCGATCGCGTCGATCGTTGACCTCAGGCGTGGGCCGTCGGGCGCGAGCACAGGCTGCTGTCCGCGATCATCAGTGTCGACGCGTCGAGGGAGTGGCCGTCCCACACCAGGGCGAACAACTGACCGCCAGGCTCCAGCCACGGGAGCGAACGGCGGTACCGAACACGGCAGCGCCTCCGGGGATCTCTCGGCTCGCCGGCAGAGGGGTGAACCCGTCCACCTTGTGGTGCTGCGGCGGTGAGCGCCAGCGCGGGCTGGATGCCAGCCGAGCACGTGTGGGTAACGTCGCGACCCGTCTGCACCTTCAGTACGACAGCTGTCGCGGCCGAGGCGTGGCGCCCAGCAGCGATGTGCTGTGGGTCACCGATGTATCCGGTCGCATCGTCCCCCAGGCTGTCTCGGATACATGCACTCATCCACCAAGGTCGTCAGGCTGGTGGCATCCTGGTGCTGGGCGGCGTCAGCTGCTCGAGTAGCGAGGTCTGTCAGATGCTGTGAGTCAACGACGACGTGATCGCAGCTGGCGTTGGCGGCGGCACCGTTGGTGTTGGACGGGTGCCATCCGCCGCTCGACAGGGGCTTCGTGGAGGCGATGACCAGGGTGCCCACGAGCAGTCCGAGTAGGAGGAGCGCGGTTGGTCGCAGCCAGGCGGGGTCACCTCTTGGTCCGCCCCTGTCGAGGTACTCGCGTGGTGTCGGAGTCCGCGGGGGGACCGATGTTTCCGACATGGGCTCTCTCCTGGTCGGTGCGACAAGACTCGGGCGACGGCTAACGGCCGCAAGGGGCTGCGCGGGACGACCGCTGAGCTGGGCTCCAGGGTCTAAGCCCTACGTCTATGGTTGGTCGTGGTGTGCCGGGAAGTCGGGTCGGCGAACGCTTCTACGACACAGGCCAGGAGCCCATGAGCGACACCGACGGTTACGCGCTGGCCCTGCTGCTGGCCAGCTCGGCGGCACTTGCCGCAGTGCTGCTGAACCGGCTCACCGAACGGACTCGGATCCCCACCCCGTTGCTGATGCTCCTGGGGGCGGCGGCGGTCGCCGCGGTCTTCCCATCGGCACGGATGCCGGATGCCATCACCGTGGAGCACATTGTCACCATCGCTCTGGTGCTGATCCTCTTCGACGGCGGGGCGCATATCGGTCTCCGCCGGTTTCGCGCGGCCGCGCTACCCATCGCGTCAGTGGGACTGCTCGGGACCTTTCTTACCGCCGGACTTGGCGCAGTTCTGCTGCACGTCGCCTTCGGCCTCGACTGGTACCTCGCGGTCTTGGTGGCCACCGCGGTTGCCCCCACCGACCCCGCGGTGGTCTTCTCCGTGCTCGGACAGCGTCAGATCCGCGGTCGAAGCGGCACCATCCTCGAAGGCGAGTCGGGGGCGAACGATCCCGTCGGGATTGCTCTGATGGCAAGCCTGCTCGCCGCCGGCGTTCTCAACTGGCAGGGAGCCGGTCAGGTCGCGACGACCTTCGCCCTGCAGATGGTGGTCGGCGCTGCGGTCGGGGCTCTCGGTGGCTGGGGCATGCTGTGGTTCACCCGACGGGTGCCACTGCCCAATGAGGCGCTCTACCCGTTGCGGAGCGTCTTCTGTGCCATCGCGTTGTACGGCATCGCGACGCTCGCCCACGGCTCCGGCTTTCTGGCGGTGTTCGTCGCGGGGATCCTGCTGGGGGATCCGGGCGCTCCGTACAAGCGGGAGGTCGAACGCTTTCACTCGGCGCTGGCCAGCCTCGGAGAAATCGTCGCCTTCCTCGTGCTCGGACTCACCGTGGACCTGGCCGTCGTCGCCCGTCAAGACGTATGGATCCCCGGTCTTGTCCTCGGACTGTGCCTCGCCCTCATCATCCGGCCGATAGCCGCCGGGCTGTCTCTACTACCCTCCAGGCTGCGCCCGAATGAACTGGCCTTCATTCTGTTCGCCGGTCTGAAGGGCGCCGTCCCTATCCTGCTCGGTGAGTTCCTCCGCGCGGCTCACGTCCCTGAGGCTGAACGTCTCTACGGAATCGTCGTCGTGGTCGTGACCTTCTCCGTGTTGGCCCAGGGCAGCCTGGTACCGGCGGTCGTACGGCTCCTGAATCTGCCCAGCCGCACCATCGAAATCGAGCCGTGGGCCCTGGGGGTCCGGCTGCGTGAGGAACCCGGCGGCGTTCACCGCCTACGGGTGGCGACCGGATCAGCGGCCGACGGCACAACCATCAGCGACCTGGCCGAGCGAGTCGGCGACATGTGGGTCAGTATCGTCGTCCGCGACGCTCAGCTGGTCACCGTCCGCGAGAACACCCAGCTCCGCGCCGGGGACGACGTCGTCGTTCTGGCAGACCCGGACCTGCGCGACCAGCTCGTCACCGCCTTCTCGGCCTCACCCACCTGAGTGTCGCCGTAGCGCCCGCGGGTGGATCGCGTGCCGGTTCAGTCGCCGCACGGCCGCGGTCATCGACCCGCTGAACCTCGACATCGGCACTGACCTCTACGGCCGAACCCGCGCGGGTGCCTGGGCCCGGTATTGGGGAGCCGCCTGCTGGGCTCTGGTCGCATCATCAAGACCTTCCTGGTAAAGATGGCGGGGGCGGCTCGGCCCCCGGGCGAGGGGACGCCGGGGGCCGGGCCGCTCGAGGGGATTGCTCATCCGAGCTTGCCGAGCAGGTCCTGGGGGTCGACGCCCAGCCTGCCCAGCACGTCGGCCTACAGGTCGGTGTCGACCTGGTCCGGCAACTCGGTCTGGGCCTGGGCGGCCTTCTCGTGCTCGCCCTGGTTCCTGAGCATGTCGATGACCGCCGCCTGTCAACCTGCATCGCGGCTGTTCTCCTCGCTACGGGTGGATGGTGGACAGTTCGCATCGGGCCGGCGACGGCTCCCCGGCCTGCGGGACGCGCGGCTCGCAGCTCCCTCAGGACGCGCGCCCCGCAGTTTGCCCTCGGGGAGGCTGACGCGTCAGCCCGTCCTTTCGGCCTTGTCGGCCTTCTTGTCGGCCTGCTGCCTGCTCGGGTCGTCGACCTCGACCTGTTCCTTGCGGACCGGCTCGGAGACCTGCTCCTCACCGGTGACCGTCTCGGTGTCCAGCCGGACCCGCTCGACCGGGACGACCTCCTTGTCCACGGTGGGCCGCTCCTCGTACAGGGTCACCTCGTGCTCCTCCTCGGTGATGTCCCCGCCGGCCATCGCCTGACCCCGGTTGGCGTCGGTGATCGGCTCCCGCTCGACCCGGACCTCCTCGCGGGAGACCGGCACGGTCTGGGTGACGTTCTCGGTCACCACGTACTTGCGCAGCCGAGCCTTACCCGACTCGCGCCGCTCGGTGCCAACCGTCAGCTGCTCCTCCGAACGGGTCATCGCCTCGTCGGTGGTCGGCCCGGAAGTGTCCCGGCCGACCTGCGGCCGCTCCTGCTGCTGGGTTTTGCCAGTCTTGGCCGGCCCGTCCGGCAGGCCCGAGTCGGACGCCTTCTCGGAGTAGTCCAGGCCGTAGTACCGGTACAGCTCAGCCTCCTCCTCTTCGGAGATGTGCCCTTCGGAGTCCGAGATCCGGGGGGCGTCCTTGACCTTGTCCTTGCCGTACGGCACCCGCAGCTCCTGGCCCTGCACGCTGCCCTGAGCCAGCGGGACGAACGACTCGGCGCCGCCGAACATGTGCTGCACTCCTACCCAGAAAGGGCCTGTCTCGAAGAGCCGGCAAACCGGACCCACTATGACGCAGTCACCGGGACCAACGACCGCCCCCAATGAGTAACAGTCCAGTTTTGCGGACGCTCGAGAGATCGGCCGAGGGCGTTGCTTCCTCTGGCGAGGTGGAGTTCCCTTCGGCTGGCCGCGCCCTCAATCGGGCCTAGCCGAGCCTCGTCCCGTCACCGGACGATCGTCTGCCGTCACTGACTCGGGTTGTGCTGGCTTGCCGCTGCCATCTGAAAAGAAGCAGACTTGCGGCCTTTGCGATCTACTCAAACCGAGGGGCGGTGCAGCGGACCTAACCGATGCGGAATTGCGTTGTGTCTAGCTAGGCGCAAGAGAACCATTGGGCCGCCTCGTCCGCTCTTGCGCGGTAGGCGGCAAACCTGGCGGGACTTCGTCTATCGCGCCCTTAAGGGGGAAGATCTCCCGCGAAATGAGTTGGTCCTCGTCGTCGGCGCTTACCGGATGCCAGTAGATCCCATCGGCGGTCACGGTGACCTCTGGGATCAGGGTGTCGACGGTGAGCTCGAGGCCCTTGTCGGCGAGTCCGCGGTGAGCCAGGGCGCGGATCACCTGGTCCTCTGAGCGGATACCCAGGTGGTGCAGGAACTCACGGAACTCGGCGAGCTCGTCAGATCGCGGTCCATCTAGTGTCGCGGCGACGCGGACCCGGAACCCTTCGGACTGGGCGGTACGTATGCCCTCCACCGCTCGAGCCCAAGAGCCGGCTCCCCGGTGCGAGTCATGCAGTCCGGGGGTTGGCGAGTCGAGGCTGATCTGCAGGGCCAGCCGCTCCCTGTCCATTCGGCGTAGCCGTTCCAGCCGACGGCCGTGCAGCAGCATTCCATTCGTGAGCAGTGTGGTCGGCAGGACTGAGGTGCATGCCTCGACCAGCTCCTCGATGTCTGGAAGCAGGAAGGGCTCGCCGCCAGTGAGGACTAGCTCGACGACACCTGCCGCAACGGCCTCGTTGGCGAGACGGCGCACTCGGTCGACGCCGAGGGCTCTGCGTTCGGCCCGTGGTGAGGAACGAACACAGCAGTAGTCGCAGGCGAGGTTGCAGTCGAAGTTGGTGTACATCCACAGTCGGGTCCCCGGGACCTGGTTCGGTGCGAGACCGACGAGGGGGTTTTGCCGTAGCCCGCGTCGAAGGGTGGCGACACCGTTGTTGACCTCGACGAGCTCGTTGCCGGTGCGCAGGCACCAGGCCGTCACGAGGGCCTGGTCGCCCTTGAGGTCAGGGCCGCGGAGCGGCACCTCGACCGTCTGTCCGCGGGGAACGACGATCATGGCTTCCACCAGGTCGAGAATCAGGGTGGAGGTCACCATGTCGGCGGGATCTGTTGTTCGTCCACGGCTTCGAACAGGGAGGCATATCCGTCCATCCGCGGCGGGACCCACTTGCGCAGTCCCTCCATCTCCAAGATGGTTCGGTGAGCGGGGTTGTCGAAGTCCATCGCCATCAGGTGGGTGACCCACGGTTGGGCCCGGTCGTCAGACAGGGTAGGCATAGCGGTGAAGTTGCAGTGCGAGTAGGTGGGCGACTCCCAGAAGGCCTCGAACGCCCCCGGCATCAGGGCATCGCGTCCGATGGCCTCCCACGTGTTGACCCCGAGAGCGGCCGCATCGGCCTCCTCGTTGGCGAGGGCACGCAGAGCGTCCAGTTCGCTGCGGCCAGTGTCCCCGTGCTTCCCCACGTCGCTGTTGATCCGCAGGATCGAGACGTCGGAGTCCGCGAGGCCGGCCTGCTTCAGGTAGTGCAGCGGCAGGATCGCCGCTTGGGCGGAGTCCTGGGATCCCAACGCGAGGCGCATCCCTTCGAGGTCTTGTAGCCCGGTCAAGCCGGCACCGGCCCGGCACACGAAGATGGTCTGAAAGACCGTATCCGTGTCGCGCTGCGCCAGAGCTCGACATGCTCCGCCGGTCTGCAGGGTCGCCCGGACCCACGCCAGGTTCGTGTTCCACGCCAGGTCGATCTGACCGCCGATGAGGGCCTCGACCTGTCGCCCGTAGTTGGAGTACAGGACGAAGTCCATTTCCGCTGGGGTGCCCGCAAAGTAGTCCCGGATCCCTTCCCAGATGGTGACCACGTTGGGGGTGTAGGCGACGGATCCGACGAGCAGGGGCGACGTCATGGCGAAGGTGCTCCTTGGAGACGGGATGTCATCGGATCAGAGTCAGAAAAGGGGCTGGCCCGTGATCGCTTTGCCGTAGAAGTCATACAACACGTCCGCGGTCGGTGCCATCACCGCACCAGCGCGAGCATCTTTGAAATATCGGGCGACCTTGTTGTGCTCAGAGAACGCCGCCCCGCCGCAGACCCGCATGGCCGCATCAGTAACCCTCAAGGCCGTGTCGTTGGCGGCGGCTTTGACACCCAGCACAAACAGCGGCGTGTCGTCCTGCGGGTCGCTGACCCGGTCCGCAGCGAGGTCAAGATAGGCCCTAGCCATCGCGAGGTCGATCGCCATCTTGGCGAGCTGGGCGCGGATCGTCGGAAGGGCGGCCAGGCTCTGGTCGAGATGCTCAAGCCGCGATGCCGTGCAGTGCTGGATCGCCGCCTCGACCGCTGCCCCGGCGAGCCCCAACGAGACTGAGGAGTTGCCCAGGTTGAACCATGGCATCACCACCTGCAGCATCGCGCCGAACCCGCTGCCTGGGTCGCCCACCCGAAAATCTGCAGGAACGTCGACCTCAATGCTCATCGGGGATGAGGCGTTACCGCGTAACCCCATCCCGCGCCAGGGACTGGCTACCTTCAGACCGGCCGTGTCGGCTGGGACGACGAAGAGGTCAACAGACCCTTCGTCCGCGTCATCCGGCGCGGACAGCGTCGAGATGACGTACACATCCGCCTCGCCGGCGGAGGTGACCCAGCTCTTCTTGGCTCGGATCGAGACGGCCTGACCGTCGCTGTGCGCGCGCGACACCGGCGCCCAAAAGTGAGACCGCGAAGCGGCCTCTGAGAAGGCCAGCGAACCGAGCATCGACCCATCGGCCAGCTGATGCAGCAACTTGGGCAGGCCCGGCGGTGGAGCAGCAGCGATAGGCATAGCCGCGCTGATATGCATCAAATAGATCATCGCCGTCGAACCACACGCGCCGGCAAGCGACGTCAGAACCGTAACGAGCTCCTGTGGCCCACCGCCCAGGCCTCCCACCTCCTCGGGCAGCGTCAAACCCAGCAACCCGCTCTGGCGTAACGCCGACACCGCCTCGGCGGGAAAGCGACCATCCAGGTCGACCTCGCGAGCGTGGGCCCGTGCGACCTCAAGAACGTCAGGCAGCGTGTCGTCCAGATCCATCGTCAACCCCATCTGTTTGGCGCCAGCATCCTGATCGTGAGTATGACGGGCACGACCCCCAATAACCATGCCCCGCCCAGAAGGGCGACGCCGCATGTCACGATCCGAACGACCCAGGCGAACGACTCCACGGCCGCGACCGGCCGGTTCCCCCGCTTACCCCGCGCTTATCCCGGTGAAGGTCCACCGCCTGCGTCTTGCGGGCGTCGTAAGACCGAGCCTGCTGCCCATGACACGAGTAGCCGCCGCCGATATCGCTGACCGCCGACGGGGGTCTATCCTTGAAGCCACGCCGCAGGCGGACCTCGCCTCGCAACCAATTTTTCTCTCGCTGCCGCCCTCAGGGAGCCCGCAGGATCTCTGAGGCGCTGCTGGTTGGGTGGCCCTTGGACGTCCTCCCCATCGTCGCGTCGCCGACGCACGGAACCGTCGAGCTTCCCTGGCGGCTCGTCGGCATGGGCGACAACGCCCTTTACATCGCCGTGTACACCAGGTGTGGCGGCTCGCAGCCCACGTCAGCCTGGACCGAGGACACGTTGACCCATCTGACGCTCCACGTTGTAGGCACCGACGCGGCCACGAAGACGAGCTCGTTCACGGTCACCGTCTGGGAATTCATCTGGCGACTCCACTGGGCACCCGGCTGTTATGCCGCGCCGCAAGGCACTCACATGAACATCAGACCCGGCGCCATTTCTGGACCAAACAACCACCTCCAGCGTAGGTGGGTCAACACTTGGCATACGTGTCCTCGACCGGCACCTTCTCTCGCGAACCGGTTTTCGGGCGGCGGGATTAGCGGCCCCGAGCCGCTTGGTTCGCGTGACCTCGCGCCTGGCCTCAACGACCTTGCTGCTTACGTTGCTGCGCGGGGGAGTCACCGGGCCTGTCCTGGTTAACCCAGGCACGGGCCACGGCCCCGGCGACGGCTAGGGCGGCGTGCACACCGTTCGCCGGGCCCTTCTCGAAGTCCGATCCTTGGGTCGCCATGGTGTTGGTCACGTGGGCCAGACACCACCGCGCGATCGCGAGCGGTGGCGTACGCGTAGAGGGCGGCCGCCTCCATCTCCACGCATACCGCGCCGTCGAGGTGAGCCGCCGCGATCTGGTCGGCGGTCTCCCGGTATGGAGCATCGGTGGTCCACGAGGCCCCGGTATGGACCGGCTCGGGCAGACCGTCGAACGCCCCGTCGAGCCGCTCGCGCAGCCGGGGGTCGAGCCGGCTCCAGCGTCCTGGGGGCTGGTAGTGCACGCTGGTCCCCTCGTCGCGCAGGGCTCGCTCGATCAGCACGAAACATGGGGTACGCGGCAGGTGCCCGATCTGGCCGGCGGAGGTGATGCTCACGACAATCTCCGCGCCCGAGGCGGCGAGCTGCTCCGCGACCAGCACTGCGAAGGGGGCGCCGACGGCCATCCCGACCACTCCGACATGCGTCCCGTCGAGATCGGTGGTCCACATGTCGGTGTGGAAGCACGCCCACCCGGGGTGCCTGGTGCCGCGGCCGGTTGTCGAGAGATACCGGACGATGTCGCCGTCCGGGTCCAGAAGGGCGACCCGCGGCACGTCCGTGACGGGCAGCCGCCTCTGGCGACGGGCCTCGCGCAGGAGGTTGGCCGGTTCGAACAAGGACGGCGCCGCGTAGTTCTTCGGTCGCAGAAGGGGAGGAACGTTGTCAGTCACCCTGCTGTCCAACAGAACCCGCAGTGCCGCGGATCGGGGCGTCAGGACGCCAGCCGGTAGGCGCGGGCCAGCAGCGACGACCCCGTCACGCGGGGACGGAGCAGCTGGTCGAGGCCAAGGACCCGGCCGGCCGCGAGTCCGAGCAGGGCCAGGTGAGTGGCGGCCATGAGGAAATAGCTCCATTTCCACTCGGCCGGTAGGCCCCCGACGGTGAAGTAGATCGCGAACGACTGCGCCACGCCGACCAAAGCCCAGAAGCGGGTCGCCAATCCCAGGAACAGGAAGATCGCCAGACAGGTCTCGGTGATCAACGTGAACCAGCCAAAGATGACGAAGTTCGGCAGGACGACGTTCTCTATCACCGATGACCACACCCCAAGAACCGGGTTAGTCACCGCGGCGTGGGTGAACCCGTACAGGCCGCCCCCGTCGGACTTCCCGAAGTCCGGAGGATTCTTCCAGGAGAGGTTCTCGTACCAGAGGTGGGCAGCAGCCAGTCGCAGGAGAATAGCGGCACCGGCGGTCGCGCGGTCGTGAGCCACCGAGAACCGAGCGCGGCTATGAACTTGGGCTTCGCTGGTGGTCGCCATCGGGTGCTCCTCTCGGGCGGCCAAGCCACTACGTGGATGTGAGCCGCCGCGTCGAGGAGGTGACCCTACTGTTGATCGTAATCTCTCGCGCTTCCCACCGGTTCTTCCACGACGGCCCCGTCACCACCTGGTAAGGCTGGGCGGCGCCGCCATGAACCCGGCGACAATCTCAGGCGTTCACAGCCCGTCGGACCCAGCGGCCCAGCAGCTCGGTGCCCACATTGATGGTGGTCTCGGTGCGTAACGCTCGGCCTTTCCTTCGGGTACTCCTTGATGCTGGCGTGTTTGTAGTCCACAGGCAGGTTCGGGGTGATGCGGGCGGTGATGACCCGGTCAAGAGCCGTCTCGGGTTCGGTGTAGCCCGGTGCGGGATCAGGTGGCGGTCGAAGATGAGGCTGACCTGGTCGGGTCGGCCGAGGTCAAGGTCCTCGAGGTCGACTTGTTCGAAGAAGACCCGCCCGGTGACCGGCCGGCCGAGCATCTGAGTAACGGAGAACTCGGCCGTCAGGATCCACAGATCATGGGCCGGGCCCGCGCGAACTTCTCGGCCGGTAACCAACGAACATGTGTGCACGAGGCCCGGCCCGCAACGCCCTCACTGAGCGTCACCTCATCCCGTCTGAGCGTCGGCGGTTCGTAAGAACCCAATCTGGGTGTCACCGGTCCGGCAGGCTGCACACTGAATCGGACGTCTTGCGGCCCCGACACTGCGCCCGGCGGCGAGGGAGGTGGCCGACCATGGGAGTTGTGGAGCACGCCCTCCCTAGCGGACCGCCGGACACGGTGGCCGGATGGCGTGCCGCGGCCGACGCACTGTTGAGTCCACCGTGCTGCACCTTTCACCGCAATATGGAGATCTCCTCCCGCTACGCGTGGCTCCACGCGCAGCAGCCGGTCTGCTTCAAGTGGGCTGCCATGGCCGCGATCGCCTCTCACCACGCTCGCCTGGTGCTCTATCCCTTCCGTCTGGACGCCGACAGCAGCGGCTACGTGGACCTCGCGCGCAGCCTGAGCCGCTGGCGGCTGCTGACGGATGGGTTTCGTCAAGTTCTTCGGCCCCGGTTGTGGTCCCGAAATTTGGCCCCTTCGGGTGGGGCCTTTGAGGATCTGCGGCGTGCGGCAGGCCATGCCGGCCTCGTGGCGGATGATGGCTTCATGATTGTGGAGCTGCTGGTGGTCCCGGAGTGTCCGAACGAAGGGGAGGCGGCTGTCCGACTTCGTGAGGCTCTCGATGATGTCGGTCTGGTGGCTACACCCTTCCGCACCACGGTCATCAACACGTTCGCCGAGGCCGAGGCTCGCGGTTTCGTCGGTTCTCCGACCATCTTGATCGACGGCCGGGATCCGTTCGCCGCGCCGGAACCTCGTCCGGCGCTGGCTTGCCGGGTGTACCCGGGGGTCACGGGTGTTGTTGGGGTGCCGCCGTTGAGGGAGTTGAGGCAGGCGCTAAAACGCGCGGCTGATTCGGGTGGGCCTGGCCTCAGCTGACCTTTCCTCGGGCCCTGCTGGTGCGGAGCCGGTAGGACTGGGTGCCGGTTTCGAGGATGTGGGCGTTGTAGGTGACACGGTCAACGATGGCGGCGACCAGGCGTGGGTCGGGAAAGACTGAACCCCACTCTGAGAAGGGAAGATTCGTCGCTAGCGCGATACTCGACTTTTCTTCTCTGGCGGTGATCACCTGGAACAGGAGTTCCGCTCCGCGGGCGTCAACGGTGACGTACCCGACGTCGTCCACCAGGAGGAGATCCAGCCGTGCGTACCGTCCGACGACGCGGGACAGGGCCTGCTGGTCAGCGGCTTCGACGAGCTCGTTGACCAGCTGGGCGGTGGTCACGTACCGCACCCGGCGGCCTTGTTCGCAGGCGGCGAGGCCGAGACCGATGAGCAGGTGGGTCTTGCCGGTGCCGGAGTCCCCGAGTAGCACGACGGGTTCACCGGCATCGAGGTAGGCCCCGGTAGCCAGGTGCGCCACGGTGGCCGGGGCGATGGTGGGGACGGCGTCGAGGTTGAAGTTCGCGAGCCGTTTGAGGCGAGGGAACTTCGCTTCGGCGACCCGCCTGATCCTCCGGCGTTCGGTGCGGTCGTCGACCTCGGCGGCGAGGACCTCGGCGAGGAACCCGAGGTGGGTGCGACGTTCCCGGGCGGCGGTCTCAGCGAGCCGGTCAGCTTCGGCTCGCACGGTCGGCAGGTGCAGCTCACGGGCGGAGACATTGATCGAGGCCTGCGCGGCGGTATCGTTGCTCATAACGCCGCCGTCCGTGTGTCTGTGCGGGTGAGGAGGTCGTCGTAGCTGTTCAGGGACGGGGCGGGTCGGTCGTACCGGTCCAGTCCTCCGATCGGCACCACCGTGGCCACGGCTGGGGTGGCTACCCGCCGGGCGTCGATGAGCACCAGGTCGGGGTTCAGGATCCCGGACTCGACGGCACGGTCCATCGCCTGGGTGAGCTGGTGGCTGTGGAGAGTGCGGTGGGCCAGGAGGACCTCGACCAGGGCCCGGGTGCCAGGCGCGTCCCCTCGGACACGCCGTACGGCGTCCCGATACCGTTGATGCGATGGGGTGAACGCGCCGGAGGCCTTCGCTTGGGCCAACGCGGTCGCACCGGGGAACGCGCCGGGTTTGCGGGCCAAGACCTCGAGGTAGTGGTCCAGGCACAACACGTCGACGTACCGCCCGACCGCCCGCGCATGGCTCGCGACCACCTTCGGCCCGTCGAGCACCTCCACGGTGGTGGCGGTCAACCGGACCGTCAACCGCCGACCGACGTATCGGGCCGGGACGGAGTAGCAGCACTGCCGCACCGAGACCCGGGAGCGGTGATCCACCCGCCGTTCCGCGATGACCGCAGCGTCGAAGGCCTCCACCGGCAACGGCCACAGCGTGGCCTGTTCGAGGGCGAAGCTCGCGCCGACGGTCGCGGTCCGGCCGGTGATCACCCGGGCGTCGTCGACGACGTCAGCAGCCTCGATGGCCACGTTCAGCTCGGCCAGGGAAGCGACCGTGGGGACGGGGACCAGGTGCCGGCGGCGGAAGCGGCCGATCTCGCCTTCGACACCACCTTTCTCGTGCGCGCCCCGCTGCCCAGGGATACAGAAGAACGAGTCGAACCCGTACGTCGACCGCAGCGCGATGAAGCGTTCCGACTCGAGCCGGTCCCGCCCCTTCAACACCCGCACCACCGCCGGTTTCAGGTTGTCGTAGCGGATCCGGCCGGGCACGCCACCGAAGTACTCGAAGGCCTTCACGTGCCCCTCCAGGAACGCCTCCTGCGCCTGCGTGCCATACGCAATGTGGAAGGCCCGGCCACTACTCGATAGGCGCATCACGAACATCCAGCACTTCACCAGGGCCCCGGCCAGGTTCACCTGCAGCTCACCGAAGTCGACCTCCGCCTCAGCCCCGGGCTCGTGGACCTGCGGGACGAACACCTCCCGGTCCACGATCCCCAGCTCTACCCGCCGGCGGCGGACATACCGCGACACCGTCACCTCCGACACGCACGCCTGATGCTCGGCGACCAGCCGCTGCCACACCCGCCGAGCGGTGTGCCGCTGCTTACGAGGGACGTCCTGGTCGCCGACCAGCCACCCGTCGACCAACGCCCACCACTGACCCATCGCCGGACACGGCCTCGACGGGTATACCGCCCGCGGCGGTGGGACCGCCGCAGTCAACGCCTGCCGCACCGTCCGCCGGTGCACCCCGTGCCGGGACGCCAGCTCCCGGATCGACAGGTCCTCCCGCCGCTGGTCTCGCCTGATGTCCTCGAACAGCTCCACTCGTGACCGCACCTGACCGACCCCCACGTCGACGACACACCTGACGTGAGAATCCGAACCGAGGGTGGGGCCAACATTCGTGACGACACGCCAACCCACCCAGCAGCAGCCGCACCCCCCACGGTGGAGCCAACATTCGTGACGACGAAGACCTCAACCGGGGCCAGACAAGGTGACCACACCCAGACGGAGGACGCGAACAGGATGCGTGAGGTCAACAACGCGATCTATGACGACGTCTTCTGGGTCCACCTCGCCTACCTCGCCGCCGCCGACGGCGTCGAGGACCTGCGGCGGCTGCTGCGGCCGCACCGCCAGTACGCCGCACTGCTGTCCGCCTTCGAGACGATCGACCGGGGTCGCGCGGTCCTGGCGGACCAAGGGTCGCCGCAGGAGGCCCGGCGGGAGGCCCACGACATGGTGTGGGCCGGCAACCTCGCTCTCCTCGAGCACGAACAGCGCGTCGTGGTGCAGCCGCTTTTCGACCGCCTGTCGGGCACCTTCGCCCGGCTGGTATCGATGGGCTCCACCACGACCTTCGAGGTGCGCGGCCTTCGGCAGGAGGCCAGGTACTTCACCTCGATCTCCGCGTACTCGCTGACCGGCGGGTTCGCCGCCGCGCTGAGGACCCGAACGGTCCCCCGAGCATCACGCGGTTCGACGACCGTTGGCGATGGCTCGAGACCAGTGTCGTCCCTCGGTTTCGACGCCTGGACGCCGACCAGGACCTGGTGGACCGGACGCTCGGCCGCGTCGTGGAAGAGGCGATGCGGTACGCCGCCATGCCCTGCCTCGTCCCGACCTGAGCACCCGGCCCGGGCGTCGGGACTTTAGGGACCACGCCACCCGCGGACGAGCGCGAGCTCGTCACGCTGACCTGATGGGTAGCCGGTTGCCGTCACGTGGGCGTGGTGATGCGCCCTGGGCTGGGTGCTCGGGGGCACCCGGCTCACGTGTCACGCAGGTAGCAGCGGCACTGCCGGGAGGTGGCGCTCGGGCTGCTGCGCAGGGGTCCTCGGGTGGCCGCCGTCGACGGCAGTAAGGCCGGGCTGAGCGAAACCGTGACCCGGGCGAGGTCCCTCGGGCGACGGGCTGCCCACGCATAGCGGCGCCTTCACCGACCGCGAGGCGGCCGAGTCTTTCCCGAGGTGGTCACCGGCGATCACGGAGAGGGCCAAGGTTGCGGGCATAGTTGATCGACTCCCGCCTGTCGCCGTCCCGGAGATCGAACGGGTGGTTACCGTGAACTTCTCGAGGACTGTCTATCTGACCAGGGCGTTCGTGCCGTTCATCGCGGTCCGTCCCGAGGCGAGCCTGGTCAACGTATCGAGCAGGGGGAGAGCTTTCCCCTTCCCCGATGGGTTTGCCTTTGGCACGAGCAAGGCGGCGGTCAAGCTGTTCACCGAGGGCCTCATCGCCGAGCTGCGCGGCTGCACCGTCGCCGCCGCCGTTGGGAAGGTCCTCGGCTGAGATGGGGACTGCGCCGCTGACCCTTGCCCTGGGGGCTGGTGCGCTCGCGGCGCTCAACCCCTGCGGATTCGCCTTGCGGGAGGCGGCCCTCGTGAACCTGGCCACCGCGAAGTCAGTCTCATGCGTGCACAAGCGGCACGCCGCAGTTGTGGGCGATGCGTAGACGGCCGCGCTCATGGCGAGCGCCATCGCTGCGACGCCGGGCGTCGCGAGCCCGTTCACCCAGGATTGACGCCATCAGCCAACTTGCGGATAGCCGCATCGAGCCGAGCGCGCAGCCCGAGCTCAGCCCAGCCCAACGCCGGCCACCCACAACCGGCATATCCCTCCGGAGCCGCGGGCAGCCCCGGTCACTCGGCTCGGTTCGACCGACCTGAAGTGGCTGATGGTCGTTTGAGGGCCCTGACCGGGCAAACGGGTCTGTGTGGTGCCGATGCTATTTCGCGACGGACTGGCGGTCCGTCGCCGCTGTATACCCCCTCTCGCCATCGCCGCAGGTCACAGGGCCGACAGCCCTCCACGTCGACCCCGTCCCAATGGAGTTAGGCCACACAGAGGCCACAACCCGCGATACCTGGTGACGTTTGTGCAGGTCAGCGCCATGCCGCTGCTACTAGAAATCTCCGGAAATTGCTTGGTATTCCGATACCCCCCGCCCCTATGTGGCGTAGAGGGTCTGACCCGCGTTTCCGCAGGTCAGACCCCCTATTGGCGCCCTCGGTGGCAGGTGAAGGATTCGAACCTTCGTAGCTCTCGCGACGGATTTACAGCCCGTAGGCCGCAAGCCTCTGACCTGCGGTTACACCTCGATTCGGGAAACCTGGTCACGAATAGGCCACGAACATTGGACGCCAGTTGGTCACCTCCGGACACATCCGGACAGCGAAACTACTTGGCCAACCGACCGCCGCGACCGACAGACACCCCTTGGTCCGCAACGAGGTCCGTGACCCGAGCCGTCTCCAGCCGCCGAATGTCCTCGTGGCGCCAGCGGTCCAGCCACGAGCACCCCTTCACACTCCCTCTATCCCGGTCACGTACGAGGTGCTGCACACCGCCCACAGTGGACGTGCCCCCTACCGCCCAGAATGCCGCGCTCCTTGCAGTCGAACCCGACCTTGGGGATGAGGTCGGCCCTGGCTCGTTCCCGTCAGGCTTGAACGGCCGCGTCTGACGCCAAGTTAGGTTGATGACGCGCCACCGGCGGTGGGCACCGCAGTCGCGTGCTTGAGCCAGGCATACCAGCTGTCGAGGCCTTCGCCGGTCCGGGCGCTGACCGCGACGACCGACACGGTGGGGTTGACCGATCTGAGGTTGCGCTCGAACAGCGCCATGTCGAAGTCCAGGTGCGGTAGCAGGTCCATCTTGTTGAGGAGGAGCAGCTCGACGGACCGAAACATGACGGGGTATTTGAGGGGCTTCTCCTCTCCCTCCGTGATCGAGAAGACCATGACGCGGTGGTGAGCGCCGACGTCGAAGTCCGCCGGACACACCAGGTTGCCGACGTTCTCGACGAGAAGCAGATCCATCGTGGCGAGGGTCAGCCGGGCCAGGGCGGACTTCACCATCGGCGCGTCGAGGTGGCATTCGCCACCGAACCCGTTGCTGGTGTTGAGCAGCGCGATCTGGGCTCCGTACCCGGCAAGCCGGTCGGCGTCGATACTCGTCTCGATGTCACCCTCGACGATGCCGACGCTGATGCCCTCAGCCAGCGCGGCCAGGGTGCGCTGCAGAAGCAGCGTCTTGCCGGCCCCAGGCGATGACATCAGGTTGACGGCCACCACCTCGTGGGCGTCGAGGAGATCACGGTTCTCCTGCGCCGTGCGGTCGTTCTCGCCGAAGATCCGCTCCAGGACCTGGATCCGCTCGGGCCCGGTGCCGTAGCCCGTCATGTCCCCGAGGTCGTGCTCGAGGCGGGTGTCGGCGCGCGCGGGGTGATCGCGCTGATGGGCGTCGAGCTCCTCGAGGCTGTGTTCGTGAGCGGTGCCGTCGTCGTGTCGGTGGAAACGTCCCAATGTCACCCTTCCGCGAGGTCGACCGAGGTGACGAGGAGCTCCTCGCCGCCGATGACGGTGACATCGGAGGCCCCGCAGTGTCCGCAGAGCAGGATCAGGTCTCGCGACAAGGTGGTGAGCACGCTGCACCGAGCGCAGCGCAGGACCACCGGGCGATAGTCGACCTCCAGACGGGAGCCGGCCAGTCGGGTGTCGTCGCAGACGACGGTCCAGCAGAAGGTCAGGGTGTCCGGCACGACCTGGCGCAGCTGACCGACCTGCAGGTGGATCACCGAGACGTCGCGGCCGGCCGCGGCGCGGTCGGCGATGTCGTATATGGCGCCGCACAGGGACACCTCATGCATCGGTTGCCGCCTTCTCGCGGTCCAACGGTTGAGCGCGGGTCTCCGTCGAGGGCTGCGACAGCCCAGGCATCGGCCAGCAGTGGGTGACGGTGACGCCTACCGGCTCACCCGCCCGCAGACGAGGTGGGCCGGGAGAGGTGGCGAGCAGGTGCCCGCCGGGGATGGAGACGACATGGTCCGTGTGCGGGCCTCGGTAGCGCACCGTCTCGACCCACCCCGGCAGGTCGCCGTCGAGCCGGACCCAGTCCGGTCGCACGAGCACCTGGCCGTGAGCCGCCCCGGCGACGGAAGGGGCAAGAGTGGACGCGTCGAGGAACGACGCCGGCCCGGTCAACCGGGCCGTCTCGACGTCGACGGGCTGCTCGTAGAGCACACGCGGTGTCCCGACCTGGACCAGCCGACCACGCCTGAGCACCGCGATCCGGTCGGCGATGGCCAGGGCCTCCGCGGCGTTGTGCGTGGCGTAGAGGGCTGCGGCGCCCAGTGCCGCACGGCGCCGGGCGATCTCCTCGAGCACTACCGAACGCAGGTGCGTGTCGAGGTGGGCGGTGGGCTCGTCGAAGAGGAAGAGGGCCGGGTCGCGAGCCAAGGCCCTCGCCAGGCCGACCCGCTGCTGCTCGCCACCCGACAGCTGGGCCGGGAACCGGTCAGCGAGGGCGAGGAGCCCGAGCCGTTCGAGGAGCGCACCCGCCTCCTGGTGCGACTGCGTCTTGGACGTGCCCCGTCGACGCAGCGGGTACGCGACGGTGTCGAGGACCGTGAGGTGTGGCCAAAGAGCGGCGCCCTGGAACACGAGGCCGACGCGGCGCTTCTCCGGCGGCACCCATCGCCCCCGTCCGGCCACGACCTGGTCGCCGATTGTCACGACGCCCGAGGCGGGCTCGATGAACCCGGCGACGGTGTGCAGCAAGGTCGTCTTGCCCGACCCGGATGAGCCCAGCAGCGCGATCACCTCTCCTGCGTCCAGCTCGAGGTCGAGTCCCGCCAGGACGCTGACGTGGCCGTAGGAGACGGACAGGTCACCCAGACCCAGCGCCGAGGTCGTGGTCATCTCCCCTCCGTCGGCCGGGCGGCCAACCACGAGATCCCGACGGGAGGGCCGGGGCGGCCAGGGCGCTGTCCGCGACGTTCGCGGGCGGCATACATCGCGAGACCCGCGCCGACGACGGCGAGGGGCGGCAGGGTGAGGACCACCGCAAGGGCCGCGCTGACCCCGATATCGCCCAGCTGTTGCTGGTTGAGGACGACGACCGCGAACGTCTCGGTGTCGGCTCCGTAGAGGATGCTGCTCATGGTCAGCTCGTGCAGGGCGAACAGCAGGACGAGGCCGCCTGCCGCGAGGAAGCCGGTCGCCGTAACCGGGGCCGTGATCGTGCGGAACACGGTCACCGGGTCGGCTCCACTGGCCCGGGCGGCCTGCCCCAGCTCCGGCGCGACCCGGTCGGCTCCGGACGCCAGGGCGCGGTATCCGAGCGCCGCGCACTTGCCGAGGTAGGCGACCAGGATGATCACCGCCGACCCGCCCAGCCACTGCCCGTAGGCGATGAGTACCCCGATCGCCAGGGCGGTGCCGGGCACGGCGAAACCGAGGGTCAAGGCGGTGCCCAGCCGGCGCCGCGCCTCACCGCCGACACCGACGACCACTCCGGCGAGGGCCATGACGACGAGGGCCGCAGCCGAGGCAAGGACCAATGTCCGGCCGAGGCTGGTGAGAGCGGTGGCGTCCAGCCCGAGGCGGTAGTTGGTCAAAGCCCAGTTGGCCGGCAGGGGTGCCAGCCCCGCTGCTCGGGTCAGCGAGGTCGCGGCGAGGGAGACGAGCGGCAGCACCATGGTCAAGAAAATGTATGCCGTGAGAGCGGCGGACACGAGGCGGGTCGCCGGCGACGGGCGGTGGACGAACCGGCTTCCCCCCGACCCGCTCCGCTCCAGTCCGGCACCGATCCGCCCGAACCCCCGGTCCGCGCCCCCGATCGTCACGAGGACGAGGACGACCATGAGGAGTGCGATGACGCACAGGCGGGTGAAGGCCGCGGGCGCCGCCGACATAGCCAGCTGCTGGTAGGCCAGCGACGCCAGGGTCTGATATCCGCTGGCCGAGCCGAGCACCTGAGGCACGGCAAAGCTGTTGACCACACCGACGAGGACGACCGCCGCCGACGCGAGCAGCGCTCCGCGCAGGAGGGGCAGGTCGATGGTGACGAAGATCTGCCAGGGGCCGGCACCACTCGCCCGAGCCGCGCGGACCAGGTCTGGCTCGCGGCGGACGCCGAGAGCCGCCGTGACGATGAGCCAGACGACCGGCACGGCGTCCACCGTGAGCAACAGCATGATCCCAGGAGGGCCGTAGAGGCCGGGCAGGGTGAGTCCCGCAACGTGGTCGAGGAGCCCTCCGGAGCCGTAGGCCTGGGTCCAGCTGAGGGTCAGCGAGAACTGAGGCACGAGCAGGGGAAGGGTCAGGCCCAACCGCCACCGGGCGGGGCGGCGCACCAGCGCCCGGTCGAAGGCCAGGGCCAGGGCCGTGCCGATCACCACGGCGGCCACGGTGACCACGATGGCGAGCGTGATGGTGTGCCACAGCGCGTAGCGAACGTCGCTCGTGCCCAGGGCGGCCGTCACTGCGTCGACGCCACCGTCGACTGCGCCGCGCACGAGGAACGCCAGCGGCGCGGCCACCAGCGCAGTGACGAGCAGCGTGACGACGGCGACCGCGGCCGGACGCCAGCGCCCGTCGGGTCCCTCCGGACGGCTCACTGCACGAACACCGAACGGTACTGCTCGAGCAGCTCGGCCTGGTGCCCGAAGAGGGCGGCCCAGTCGGGAGAGACCGTCTGGGCGCCGGCGGGCTGGGCAGGGCCGGGGACCCCGGGGACGATGGGCTGCCAGCCCGTCGCCGCAATGCGCTGCTGCCCGTCCGTGCTGAGCACGTAGCCCAAGAAGTCGGTCGCCGCGGCGGCGTGCGAGGACGACGTCGTCAGGGCGATCGGGCTGTAGAGCGCGATCGCTCCGGGCTTCGGCCAGAGCAGGTCGACCGGAGAGCCCTTGGTGATGGCGTCTCGTATCCCGGAGTCCAGGGTGATCCCGACCGAGAACGTCCCCCGGGCGACCTGGGTGACGACGTCGGGAATACTTGCGACCTGACGTGCGCCGTTGGCGCGCAGGGCCCGGTAGTAGTCCATTCCCTGGGTCTGCGAGAAGTAGGCCAGGGCCGCGAACGCCGAGCCGGCGAACGCGGGGTCGGGCACGGCGACCTTCCCGGCGTATGCCGGTGAGGTGAGGTCCGTCCAACTGGTCGGCGCCGGCTGGAGCCCGTGGCGGGTGACCATGACGAGGTAGAGCAGCCGGGTCCCCCAGAACTTCGGCGTGCGGTACTGGGCCGGCACGGAGGTGAGCTGCGGCAGGGGCCAGGGGGCCAGGAGAGACTGGTCGGCGTAGGTCTGCATCGAGAGGGGGTCGGTGCCCCAGATGACGTCGGCCTTGAGGCCCCCGGAGCGAAGATCGGCGGCGATGCGGGCGTTGAGCTGACCGGTCGCGGCACGGAACACCGTGACGGTGGCGCCCGGGTGCGCCTTTTGGTAACCGGCCTTGATCGCGTCGACGGTCTCCTGGGTGACCGAGGTGTAGAGCGTGATCGACGAGGCCGCGCCCCCCGACGCCGCCGACGAGCCCGCGGACGGTGCGCTCGAGCCGGGGGATGCTGACGATCCGCAGGCGGTGGCGAACAGCACTGAGGCAACAGCGGCGGCGGTGAGGCAGCGCCGCGCCCAGCCCTGGGTCCTCACGCTCATCCGATGGCCAGGGCCGTGCCCCGATGCTCGACGCCTGAGTTGGCGATGGCGATATGGCGCATGGTGTAGCGCTGGAGTTGGCGGACCTCGACCGGGGTGAGCCGGTCGCACACCCAGTGCCAGTGCAGGGAGACGACATCGCCGGGGACGAGGTCTCCAATGAACCCGGCGCCCGACCGCGCGCACTCGGCGGTCTCGATCACCGGCTCGCCCAGGGCGAGCGCACGCCCGTCCCAGACGATGGGCCGCGAGCGGACGACGGCCCGGTCGCTGAGGACCGTCTCGACGGTGCCCCACCGGATCCGGCAGCGGTCGAGCACATTCAGCGCGGTCGGGGCCTTGCGGTCGTCACGGAGCAGTCCCACCCACGGGTAGACCTCGAAGACGTGGAAGCTGTGGTGCGGTACGCCTCCGGCGACGACACCCTCGGCCAGGTGCGCGAAGTCATGCCCGGTGCGGGACCGGAACCGGTCTTCCATCGAGTTGCCGATGTCGACGGCGCTGACCCGGTCGAGGAGCGGACTGCCGACCCAGTAAGCCTCGACGACGCGTCTGTCCAACGGGTCCCGGATGCCGGTGCCGCGGGCGATGAGCTCGAGGTAGGGCCACGCGCCGTGAAACCCCTTGGCGAGGTCGACCAGTCCGGCGTCCGTCACACCGGCCGAGCCGTACTCGAAGAGGGAGAGGTGGTCCGCGGGGCCGCAGTAGCCGAGCGCGTTCGGGGGATAGGCATAGCGGGCGAAAAGCTGAGGACCGTTAACCCTCGGTGGCGTGATCGTCGTTCCGCCTGGCCTCGTCGTCATGGTTCCGGCACCCCCCGCCCGAGCAGCTCGAGCCCGGAGCGGGCGTCGGCCGCAGCCTCGGCCCCGACCTTCTCCATCGCCATGCCCATGTGGATGAGGATCCAGTCGCCGGGCTCGAGCGAGTCCCCGTCGAGCAGGCCGATGTTGATCTTGCGCGCCATGCCCTCCACGTCGACGAGGGCCAGCTGCCCCTCATAGCCTTCCAGGACCTCGACGACCTGTCCGGGAATCCCGAGACACATGGTCAGCCCACCCGCTCAGAGCGCTGGACGAACGAGCCCGACGACGTCGCCAGATGCTCGCGCACCAGTTCCCGCACCGCGGTCGTCGCCGGGACGACCGCCGCTCCGACGCGGTCGGACAGGCCCATCCGTTCGCTGATCTCCGCCACCTGGACGCCGACGAGGCAGGTCCGGGGTAGCTCACCGCCCAGCGCCGCGACACTGGACAGCACGGACGCCGGGTCCATCCCGTGTGCGTCCAGCCCCGCCGAGCCGGTCATGTCGGCAGACACCTCGAGGACCGCCAGGCAGCCCGGGTCCCCGCGGTCGGGAAGCGCGTCGACGAGGATCGCCAGATCCCAACCCTCGAGCAGGTCGTATGCCAGGTGCATACCGCGGATGCCGTAGTCGACGACGCGGACACCGGGGAGCGCCTCGAGGGCTCCGAGATGACGCACGACCTCACAGCCGAACCCGTCGTCGGCCAGGAAGATGTTGCCGATGCCGGCGACGAGAATCCGCGGTACCTCAGGACTGGTCCTCTGCACGTGTGGTCCCTCCGGTGTGGGCCGGGCCGACCGCGTCGTCATCGAGGTCGGTCTCGGCGCCCTCGCTGGCCGGCTGCTCGTCCGAGGGCGAGCCGGTAGCACCCCGGGGGGTGTCTGCGGGGTCGGGCGCCTTCTGCTCGTCGTCCTCGACTAGCCCGGTGGCGCCGGCGGTCTTGGCGCCGTCCTTGGTGGACTGCTCCTTTCCCTCCACGTCAGCCGTCTTCTTCCGGCCCTCGTACGGGGGCAAGGTCTTGCCCTCGGTGTCGATACCGTCCGGGGTGTCCGGACTGTGCGGGGTAAAGCTCATGTCGTCCTCCTGAGGTCGATGTGGGTCAGCCGCCGCCGGACTGGAGGTTCGGCGCGTCGGGGTCTTGTGCCTCTTGGGGCTGGACCGAAGTGTCGGACTTCTCGTCCGCGGTGCCTGCGGGCCGGTCGGCTGGTCCGCCGGACGGCTCGTCCGACCCGGTGTCGCGCGCGCCCTTGGGCCCGCGCTCCTCCTGCGGCTCCTCGTCAAGGTGCTCGCCTGGCTGCTCGCTCATCTCTGCTCCTCCTTGCTGCTCACATCATGCTCACATCGAACGGATCCTCAGATACCTGCGGAAGTCGGGAATGGACTTCACCGCGACCACAGCGGCAACCACGGCGGCGGCGGTGACCACCGCCGCGCTGATGACTCCAATGGTCCTCACGATCGGCTCTCCTCTCGGTGTGCTGGTTGGGCTTCGGCGGGCAGCGGTTCGAGCTCGTCGGGTGAGAAGTAGAGGTAGCGGCCGTACCACTCGTGCAGGTCGGCCGCCGGGTCGTCCACGAGGACGAGCGCCACGTGCACGTCGCCGTCGACGTCGGACAGGACCGCGGTCACCCGGCCCACCTGGTCGGCGAAGAACAGGTCCTGTGCATCGGCGCGCCGCGACGGGTGCACCCGCACGAGGCTTCCCCGGGCGACCCGGGTTCCCTCGACGACGACGGCGTCGACCTCGGGTCTGACACTCGCGTCGGCCTCCGGGTCCCACCAGGGCACATCCCCGGTCTCGAAGCTCGGCCCGTGCGGATCGCGGAGTATGCCGTGTAGCTGCTGCAGGTCGGTGGCGCTCATGTCGTCGCACCGGTCGATGATCGCCGCTGCGCGGGGGTCGGTGGCCCGAGCCTGGGCCTTCTCGTCGTACGTCATGGTCATCACCCGCAGGCTGAGGATCTCGTCGATCTCGGTGGAGTCGAAGAGGGCCCCCTGGCTCTGCTCGGCCACCTCGGGATAGTCGTAGAGAATGATCGGCGCGCCGAGGACGACGTCGCTCGAGCCCGCTGGACCGGCCAGCACGGGCCAGCACCGTCTCTGGGAACATCGGCCGGCCGCGGCACTGGCCTCCTCGGGCGGCTCGAGCAAGGAGACGAACCCCGCGCCTCGTACCTCGAGGATCACATGGGCCCCGATGAGCGAGGTGCGGATCGCGAAATCCTTGTCGGGAGGGGCGCCGGGGTGCTCGTTGTCCACCGCGACGGACAACCGGAGAAACTCTCCGTCGCGGGTGGTGCTCATCCGGACCCGGGCGGTCAGCGGCTGGCGGCGTCGGACGATGCGGCCCGTCGGCGTACCGCTGCCGTCGGTGACCGGCTCGACGTCCTCTCCCCCCGGCACCACGACCACGGTGTCGAGTGGCTCGAGCAGCAGCTGCTCCGGGAGGGTGATCTCCCGCTCGACCGCCTCGTCCCAGCTGAGGACCGAACCCCCGGCGACGGCCAGCGACTCGACGGGCACGTAGTCGCCACCGGCATCACGTTGCTGCGCCTCGCGGACCTGAAGGTGCAGGAAGCGCAGGTGGAGGGTGACGAACCCCGGCTGCTCGGCGGGGGCGACCAGGCACTCCATTGCCATCCCGGAGTCCTCGCCAAGGCCTCCGGCAGCCGCCCCGGGCGGTCCGAGCACCCCGAACTGCCATCGCGACTGGTTCTTGGTCGAGCTCGCGCGGTAGGGGTAGAGCAGGTACCCCTCGTAGAGCACGGCGTCGGCAACGCCACGGACCAGGTCAAGACTCACGACCGACCGCCTCCGCGTCCCGCGCCAGCAGTGCTTCCACGGTCTCTTCCCACGTCATCCACCCGTTCCGGGCGCGGTAGGCGGCGAACCGGGCCAGGACGTCGTGGTCGAGCCGGATCCAGCCGGTGTTCGGGAAGTAGGCCTCGATCATCTCGCGCCAGACGGCTACCGGCAGGTCGTAGGACGCCTCGCAGTCCCAGGGGACCTGCTGGACGCCGAAGCCGTTGGTCCCCTTGGTGAAGACGGTGCCGGAGAAGAGCAGGTTGACCGGCACGGAGCCGGAGGCCAGGGCATGGAGATAGCGCGAGCCGATGACGTCGAAGTCGTAGGTGCACGGAAGGACGAGGTCGACGTCGGTCGCGCCGACGAAACCCTGCACGGTGGTGTTGCACTGCATCCACAGGAACGGCTTCAGGGTGTCGACCCACCGCTCCCGTTCTCCGAAGAGCCCGCGCAGGGCCTCCTGCTCCGCCGCCTCGTAGCGCCGGCGCTGCGGCTCGATCCGGACCTGGCAGCGCAGCGCGACCGCATGGATCGTCTGTCCGGTGCGTTCCTCGACCCGCAGCCGCGCCGTCAGCTGGGGTGCCACGGCATACGTCTCGGCGAAAATGTCCAGGACGGAGAACTGGTAGTCACTCACGTCGCTGTCACCTCGGGCGCCGGGCGGCTGCGGGCCTCCACCCGGGCGAAGAACTCGTCCATCGCCCGGTGGACCTCGCGCCCACCGTCGAAGCCGCGCCACAGCATCCGCAGCCGGCCGACCAGCTCGTAGCAGGCGTCGATCGGCACCAGGTGGCACGAGCCGCCGGGGCCGTCCGTCTGACGCACGAGCAGTGCCTCGACGTCGGCCCGCAGCACCGCGAGCTGCGGGCTCTGCTCCACGATCCGGTCCCAGACCTCGAGGGGCAGCTCGGACTCCGTCGCGCCGGCAGGGCTGGGATAGAAGGCGATCATGCGGCCGAGCACCGAGTTGCGGAACAGGAACGCGAGCCCTACCGGGATCTGCATCTCGTCCCACGCCCTGGCGTCGAGGGCGAGGTCAGGGAAGGAGAAGTACCGCTCCGGCACGGAGCGGTACTTCAGGTGCGCATCCGGGTCGGCGAACAGCAGATAGCAGGGCCGGCAGGAGCACATCAGCGCCCGGTTCTCCAGGTTGACGACGTGCGAGTGCTCGTCGGGGATCGGTTCCGCGCACATCTCGCAGCGCTCGCCGACGAGGGGCGCCGGTCGGCTCTGGGTTACCCGCAGCAACGAGGCGAGCGGGGTGCCGGAGCGACCGCCGCTGTTCATGCCGACACTGGCGAGGGTACGGCGACCGAGACCGTTTCGCCGTCGACGAGCAGCGGCAACGGGTCGAGGTGCAGCTCCTCGGCGTCCAGGCAGGCCCCCGCCCGGCGAACCTCGTAGTGAGCCCTGCAGGCGGGGCACTGCAGCACGGCATCACCGAGGGGGCCGCCGAGTCGTCGAGCAACCGCGGCACCGTCCATCGGCCGTCCACACCGCGCACACTGGTCAAGGAAGGCGAAGAGGTCGGTGCCCACACGGCAGCCCACGACCGGTACGCCGCCGACCACCGTCTGCACGACGGCCCCGGGTGCCAGGACCGCCAGCTCCGGCACGACCTCCCACGACGACCCGCCGTCCATCTGGGGCGCAGCCGTCTCCCCGACCCGTGAGAAGAGCGAGGCCACGGGGATCGTCGGGCCGGTCTTCTCCTTCGCGGTGGGCTCCTCCACCTTGATGGCGGTGACCTCGGGGGCCGCCGCCTCGATGGCGCCCTCGACGGCGAGCTTGAGGGTGACGGATGAGGATGGACAGCCGTCACAGCTGCCCAGCATCCGCAGCCGGACGACCCCCTCACCCACGCTGATCAGCTCGACGTCGCCGCCGTGCGAGCCCAGGTAGGGGCGCACCCCCTCGAGCGCGTTCTCGACGCGGGTCGTCACGTCGTAGGGGTGCAGGCCGTGCACGATCAGCAGGCTGGCCACGAGGTCGTCCTTGGCCAGGGCGTCCAGCGTCTTGTCCTCGAGACCCACCTGCTCGTCGAGGATCTCGAGGAGCCGCTCCAGCCCGGCACCGTAGAGGTCGGCAACGAGCCGGACCAGCTCCTCGGCCCGTTCGCGCGCCACCGGCCCGCCCGCCGCGCTGGCGTCGATCAGCGTGTCGATGCGTGCCCCGGTGGCCCGCAGGTCGGATGACGTGGGGCCGGCCTGGTTCGTCACCTCACTCCGAGCCGGCGGACTGGGTTGGTGAGTGCAGACGTTCGAGCTTCATGCCGTCGCCGAGGTACATGTGCACGCCGCACGGCAGGCATGGGTCGAAGCTACGCACGGTGCGCATGATGTCGATGCCCTTGAAGTGCTCGCGGTCGTTCTCCTCGAAGATCGGCTGGCCCTGGACGGCGTCCTCGTAGGGGCCGGGCGTGCCGTAGGAGTCGCGAGGGTTGGCGTTCCACGGCGTCGGCGGGTAGGGGTGGTAGTTCGCGATCTTGCCGTCCCGGATCACCATGTGGTGCGACAGGACACCACGGACCGCCTCGGTGAAGCCGCAGCCGATGCCCTCCTCGGGGACGTCGAACTTCGTCCAGGTCTTGGTCCGGCCGGCGCGGATCTCGACGAGCGCCTTCTCGGCGAAGTGCAAGGCGGCCGCCGCGGCATACGCCTGGAAGTAGGTGCGGGCCCGGTTGCGCTCGATCGTGTTGCTCCACTGGGGGATCTTCCACTCGAACTCGACCGGCCCCTTGAGTGCGGTCTTCGGGAGGTTGATCTGCACGCTGCTGCCGGTCGACTTGATGTAGCCGATGTCAACGAGCCCAGCCAACGCCGTGACCCACAGCCGCGCCAGCGGACCGCCACCGGTGTCCAGGGCGAGATAGTCCTTGCCGTCGAACCAGCGCGGCGACATCACCCACGAGTACTTGTTGTCCAGGTCGCGCTTCTGAGGCTTGGGGTTGGTGTGCTGGTTCCACGGGTGCCGGCGGTCGACCGGGTTGCCCAGCGGGTCCTTCTTGACGAACATCTCCTGGTCCTGCCAGTCGTCGTAGTACGACGAGCCGAGCAGGATCCGGATGCCGAGGTTGATCTCCACGAGGTCGGTGGTCACGAGCTTGCCGTCGACGACGATGCCCGGAGTCACATACATCTTGCGACCCCAGTTGGTCATATCCTTGTACTCGAAGTTGCAGTGCTCGGGGTCCTGGAAGGACCCCCAACAGGCGAGCAGGATGCGACGGTTGCCGACCATCTCGTATCCCGGCAGGGCCTCGTAGAAGAAGTCGAAGAGGTCGTCGTGCATCGGCACGACCTTCTTCATGAACTCGACGTAGCGCATCAGCCGGGTGATGTAGTCGGTCATCAGCTGGATCGTCGCCACGGTGCCGACGCCGCCGGGGTAGAGGGTCGAGGGGTGCACGTGCCGCCCCTCCATGAGGCAGAACATCTCCCGCGTCATCCGGCTCACCTGGAGCGCCTCGCGGTAGAACTCCCCGGTGAAGGGATTCAGCGACCGCATGATGTCGCCGATGGTCTTGTACCCGTGGGCACCCGCGTGTGGCGACTCGGTGCGGTTGGCTAGCTCGAGGACACCGGGGTTGGTCTCGGAGACCATCTTCTCGCAGTAGTCCACCCCGACGAGGTTCTCCTGGAAGATGTTGTGGTCGAACATGTACTCCGCCGCCTCACCGAGGTTGACGATCCACTCACCCAAGTGGGGCGGCTTCACCCCGTAGGCCATGTTCTGGGCGTAGCAGGAGCACGTTGCGTGGTTGTCGCCGCAGATGCCGCAGATCCGGCTCGTGATGAAGTGCGCGTCCCGGGGATCCTTGCCCTTCATGAAGATCGAGTAGCCACGAAAGATCGACGAGGTGCTGTGGCACTCGGCCACGACGCGCTGCTTGAAGTCGATCTTCGTGTAGATACCCAGGCTGCCGACAATGCGGGTGATGGGGTCCCACGACATCTCGACGAGGTCGTTGTCGGTGCTGTCAGTGCTCTTGGTGCTCCGTGCGGTGGTCGACGTCATTGCGTCGCCTCTCTGTGGGTACGACTCAGCGGAATCCGACGACGTTTGACCTACCAGGTACGGGTGGCCCCCGTGGTGAGCTCGCGACCGCGCCGACGCCACTTGGGCTCGGTGTCGACGGTGTGCGTGGTGATGTGGCGCAACCGGCGAACGGCGGAGCCGTACAGCCCGACCGCGTTGGTGGAAAGCTTGCCGCCGGGTGGCTCGTCCATGAACGGCATGAACTTGTCCGGGAAACCAGGCATGGTGCAGCCGATGCAGATCCCTCCGACGTTGGGGCACCCCCCCATGCCGTTCATCCAGCCCCGCTTGGGCACGTTGCACTTGACCACGGGGCCCCAGCAGCCCAGCTTGACGATGCACTTCGGCGATCCGTACTCGGTGGCGAAGTCGGCCTGCTCGTAGTAGCCCGCTCGGTCGCATCCTTCGTGCACGGTCTGGCCGAACAGCCAGGTGGGGCGGAGGGCCTCGTCGAGCGGAATCATCGGGGCCTGGCCGGTGGCCATGTAGAGCAGGTAGGTCAGGGTCTCCGAAAGGTTGTCGGGCTGGATCGGGCACCCCGGCACGCAGACGATTGGTATGCCGGCCTTGGACTTCCAGTCCCAGCCGAGGTAGTCGGGCACCCCCATCGCGCCGGTGGGGTTGCCGGCCATCGCGTGGATGCCACCGTAGGTGGCGCAGGTGCCCACGGCCACGACCGCCGTGGCCTTGGGGGTCAGCCGGTCCAGCCACTCGCTGGTGGTCATCGGCTGGCCGGTCGCGGGGTTGTTCCCGAACCCGCACCAGTAGCCCTCGTCGTGGAGCTGTTCGTTGGGGATCGATCCTTCGACGACCAGGACGAAGGGCTCGAGCTCACCGCGGTCGGCCTTGAAGAACCACTCGAGGAAATCGTCGGCCCCCCCGTTGGGCCCGCACTCGAAGTCGATGAGCGGCCAGTGCACGGCGACTTGGGGAAGTCCGGGAAGCGCTCCGAGAGCGATCTCCTCAATGCTGGGCTGAGTTGCCGCCGTGAGCGACACCGAGTCGCCGTCACAACTCAGACCGGCGTTGATCCACAGCACGTGGATCAACGTCTCTTCGGCGGCAATTCCGGAGGGGGAGAGCACGGCGACTCCGTTTCCGGGCCGGAGGACGCCGTCGGCCCCTAGACCAATGGAGCCGACGGTCGGCCCACCTGTTTGATCCACTCCGTGTGTACACCTTTCCTTTCGGGCATGTCAACGGCTAGACGGAGTGCAGTGGGCGCACTTGTGGATGGCGTCGCAAGGGCACGAGTACGTTCGATGAAACCGTCGCGTGGCTGGCCGTGGCGACCGCTAAGCCCAGGGTCTGCGAGCTGCTGCGGATCGCCTGGCGCACGGTCGGGGCGATCATCACCCGGGTGGCGGCCGAGGCGGTCGCGGCCCGCGGCGGAGCGAGACGTCTGACGTCGACGCCTTCTTGGATCGACCCTCGGACGACGCCCTCACTGAGCAGCTCCTGTCCGAGCCGGGACTCGTGGCGGCGCAGTGCTGGGCCTTCGAGCCGGATCCCGACGCGGTCGCTGTGGCTGGACACGGTCCACGGGGTTGTAGCCAGCAGTCGCGGGTCGGCCAGCCAGTTGGCTCGCGGACTTAGGAGAGCGCGTATGCCGATCGGTCCGTCCGTCAGCGCCCTCACCGGTGCGACGTCGACGTTGGGGAACCTCGCGGGCGGTGGCTCGACCGCCAGGACGTCTCCGACTTTCAGCGGGTCAGGGCCAAGTCCGGACAGCACGTCGGTGGCCCGTGAGCCGAGGACGGCGGGAACGTCGACCCCTCCGCGCACCGACAGGTACGTGCGTAGCCCGACGTGCGGGACGGCTAACCGTAGGGTCTGCCCGTCGCGAAGGACGAACGGGGCGAGGTGGGCGACCTCGATGCCGTCGACGGTGGCAGGGGCCGGCGCACCGGTGAGAGCAAGCATCACGTCGGCCTGGGCGCGGACCGCGAGACCGCCGAAGGTCACCTCGATGCCGGCAGCGGTGTAGTCCTGGGCGAGGAGACGGGCCCCCAGCTCGAACGAGCGGCGGTCGGCCGCGCCGGACCGGCTGACCCCCAGGGCGGCCAGTCCAGGCCGCGCGAGGTCCTGGACCAGGGCCAGGGGCCCGGTCGCCAGCACCTCCAGCGCACGCATGGGGGTGTTCATCGGGAAGCCCGGCCGTCGTCGACGCCCCCGTCGACGAAGCGGACCGTCGACCCTGGCTGAAGCAGCGCAGGTGGGTGCCGGTCGACGTCCCACATGATCGCGCTGGTGTGTCCCAGCAGCTGCCATCCTCCAGGTGAGGAGCGTGGGTAGACCGCGCAGAACTCACCGGCGAGACCCACCGAGCCAGCCGGGACAGAGGTCCGTGGCTCGCTGCGTCGGGGGACCTGCAGGCGAGGGTCGCCACCGGCCAGATACGCGAAACCCGGTGCGAAGCCCGCGAACGCCACCCGCCATTGGACACCGGTGTGGGCGGCGACCAGCTCGTCCGGTGTCAGACGGGTGACTTCGGCGACCTCGTCGAGATCGGGACCGTCGTAGTGCACGCGGATTTCGACGGCGTTCGGTCGGCCGGCACCCAAGGCGTTCGCGGATGGGCCGGCGGGCTGCTGCGCCAGCAGCGTGGGCAGGGCCCTTCGGACGGGCATGACGTCGGCGCCCGCGCGGACCACCAGCAGCAAGGTCCGCGCGGCGGGGACGACGTCGACCACCTCCGCGAAGGCGACGTCGTCGGACTCGACCGCCGCCCGCACCGCGCCATCCAGGGCAAGGACCTCCTCGAGACCGTCGAGCTCGACGAGCACCGCATGCTCGCCGCACGCAAGCAGGCGCCAGCTCATGACCCGAAGGAGTGGATGTCGACCCCCGCCGCGGCCAGCGACTGCCGCACCGCGACGGCCATCTCGACCGCACCTGGTGAGTCTCCGTGCACACAGATCGAGTCGGCCCTCACGCTGACGTCGGTGCCGTCGGAGGTCTGCAACAGACCGGTCCTGACCATCCGGACCATGCGCTCGGCAACCTGCCGCGGGTCGTGCAGGAGCGCGCCCGGCGCAGATCGGGGGATGAGGGTGCCTTCGGGTGTGTAACCGCGGTCCGCGAAAGCCTCCGTGACGGTGCGAAGCCCACCCTCCTCCGCGATGGTCAGCAGCACCGACCCCGGCAAGCCCAGCACCATCAGCGACCCGTCGTACAGCTGGATCGCCTCCACCACCGCGGCTGCCTGCGCTGCATGATGGACGACCGTGTTGTAAAGCGCACCGTGCGGCTTGACGTATCTCACCTGGGTGCCGGCAAGGCGAGCGAAACCTTCCAGCGCCCCGATCTGGTAGACGATGTCGTTGGTCAGCGTCCGGAGTTCGACGTCGATAGCGCGTCGGCCGAAGCCGGCCAGGTCGCGGTAGCCGACTTGGGCACCGATGACGACGCCCCGCTCGGCGGCCTGCCCACAGACGCGGCGCAGGATGTCCGGGTCGCCGGCGTGGAATCCGCAGGCGACATTGGCGCTGGTGACAACCCCGAGCATGGCCTCGTCGTCGCCGAGGTGCCAGACGCCGAACCCCTCGCCGAGGTCGCTGTTGAGGTCGATCGCCGGGCTCACGGGGCGCGCAGCTCTCCTGCCCGCTCGCTGACCGGGTCGGCGTGCAGATCGACTCGGGAGGTCTCCGGTGCCAGCAGGACGCAGACCGTCGTGACCGCCAGCACCACGACGACGTAGATGGACACCACCAGGGAGGTGTCGTAACGGTCGAGCAGCGCCACGGAGATGATTGGGGCCAGTGCACCGCCGAGGATGCCGGCCAACTGGTAGCCCATCGAAGCTCCGGTGTAACGGATCCTGGTGGGGAACATCTCGGCGATGAACGCCGCCTGAGGGCCATACATCGCCGCATGGAAGAACAACGCGATCACCGCGGCCAGGACGATCAGGGCGAAGTTGCCCGTGTCCAGCATCGCGAAAAACACGAACACCCAGATCCGGCACCGATCGCACCGAAGAGGTAGACCGGTCGACGACCGAACCGGTCGGACATCGCGCCGAACCACGGGATAAGGAATACCTGAGCGGCGGCGGCGATCAGCACGGCGTTGAGGGCGTAGCCGCGGGGCAGCTTCAAATAAGTGGCGACGTAGGTGGTGATGAACAGCACGAACGTGTAGAAGGCGACGTCGACCCCGACCCGCGCGCCGATGGCCAGCAGCACCTGCCTGGGGTACATCCGCAGGACAGCGATGATGGGTGCCTTGGTTTTGGTGTCCTCGGTCGCCACCTCGCGGAACAGAGGGCTCTCGGCGATGGTCAGGCGGATCCACAGCCCGACCAGGACCAGCACGCCGCTGAGAAGGAACGGCACTCGCCAGCCCCAGGAGAGGAACGCCGCGTCCGATGTGACGGCGCCCATGAGCGACAGGACGCCGTTGGCGAGCAGGAGCCCGATCGGCACGCCGACCTGTGGCCAGCTGGCGTTGAGCCCGCGCCGCTTGGTATCTCCGGACTCGAGCGTCATCAATACCGCGCCTCCCCACTCCCCGCCAAGGCCGAGGCCCTGCAGAAATCGAAGCGCAACGAGCAAGATGGGCGCCCACACACCGATCGTGGCGTGCGTCGGCAGCAGGCCGATCGCGAAGGTGGCGATGCCCATCAACAGCAGCGTCACCACGAGGACGTTCTTGCGGCCGAGCCGGTCGCCATAGTGGCCGAAGACCACCCCGCCCAGTGGCCGTGCGATAAAGCCCACGGCGTACGTCGCGAAGGCCAGCAGGGTGCCGACCAGCGGCTCGAAGCTCGGGAAGAAGAGCTTATTGAACACCAGCGCCGCAGCGGTGCCGTAAATGAAGAAGTCGTACCACTCCAGCGAAGTGCCGATCAGGCTCGCAACAATCACACGGCGTACTGACGATGCTGCAGGGGCGGTGGCACTGTCGGACATGCAGACCTCCTGCGCTGACGCCGGGCTAACGCGCCCGCAAAAACCGTACTCCCAACTCGCTGGGCCGACCTGCCGGAGCCGGCCTGCGGCCGACGCTCAAGCGTGACCGGTGTAGTGGACCGCTCCTACCCGCGCGGTCCCCGACGTCGACGCCAGCGCCAAGACTTCGGACCGCGGCCACACGGACCGTAGATTTTTGGGACGGCATGCGGACCGCCGGTCCGGAAGAACTCATCCTTGAACGCCGTGGAGTTCTTGGGATCGAGCCCACCGCTTCAAGGCTTGAGGCATACGGCCGGTGCCGGCCAGCATGAACCGGAGAGGTGCGGTGGCCGTCCCCCGGTATTCTGAGTGGCGTGAGTCTCGCACCGGCACTGACGGTCGTCTTAGGGAACCGCTTCGCCCGTGAGCTTCCGGAGATGGCGCTGCCCTGGCAGGCGCAGGACGTTGCTGACCCGCGACTTCTGGTGCTCAATGAACCCTTGGCTACCGAGCTGGGCCTGAGTCCCGCGTGGCTGCGCGGCTTCGACGGCCTGCGCTTGCTGGTCGGCAACCTCGTGCCCAGCAGCGCCACTCCAGCGGCCCAGGCATACGCCGGACACCAGTTCGGCGGGTACGCCCCGCGTCTCGGCGACGGGCGAGCCCTGCTGCTCGGCGAGATCGCCGACGCTGATGGCCACCTTCGCGACGTCCACCTCAAGGGTTCGGGACGCACGCCGTTCGCGCGCGGCGGCGACGGCCTGGCCGCGGTCGGTCCAATGCTCCGCGAGTATGTCGTCAGCGAGGCGATGCACGCCCTGAGCATTCCCACGACTCGGTCCCTCGCCGTGGTCGCGACAGGACGCTCGGTGCACCGGGAGTCCCTGTTGCCCGGAGCGGTGCTGGCCCGGGTCGCGAGCAGCCATTTGCGGGTGGGCAGCTTCCAGTACGCCCGATCCACCGGCGACATCAACCTTCTGCGCCGGCTCGCCGACCACGCGATCACCCGCCACTACGCCGACGCCGCCCAGGCCGAGCATCCTTATCTGGCCCTTTTCCAGGCGGTGGTCGCCGCCCAGGCGTCGCTGGTGGCTCAGTGGATGCTGGTCGGGTTCGTGCACGGGGTGATGAACACCGACAACATGACCATCTCGGGAGAGACCATCGACTACGGGCCGTGCGCCTTCATGGAAGCCTTCGACCCGGCCACGGTCTACAGCTCGATCGACGCAGGCGGGCGCTACGCCTACGGCAACCAGCCGGTCGTCGCCGAGTGGAACCTAGCCCGGCTCGCCGAGGCGATGCTGCCACTCCTGCACGGGGACCAGGAGAAGGCTCTCCCACTCGCGGCGGAATCACTCGGCGCGTTCCGGGTGCAGTACGAGGCGGCGTGGTCGGCTGGCATGCGCAACAAGCTAGGCCTGCCCGACGGCCTCGGCGAGGCGGTGACCTCGCGCCTGGTCGACGAGCTGCTCACCCTGCTGCAGGAGAACCACGTCGATCACACGTCGTTCTACCGCCACCTCGGGGCCGCCGCCCGCGGCGACGCCGGGTCCGCCCGCCGCCCGTTCACGGACGTCGCGCCGTTCGACGCCTGGGCGGAGCGCTGGCGCGCCCTGAGCCCGGACGCCCACGCGATGGACCGGGTCAACCCCGTGTACCTCCCCCGCAACCACCTCATCGAGGAGGCCCTCACCGCCGCGACCGAAGGCGACCTGAACCCGCTAGAACGGCTCCTGAACGCGGTGACAACGCCCTACGATCAGCGCGCTGGCCTGGAACGCTACGCCGCCCCAGCCCCCAAGGACTTCGGCGCCTACCGGACCTTCTGTGGAACATGACCGGCGCGCACCGTCAAATCACGTCCCACCGTCGCCGAACCCAACAGCGGCGCACCGGGCTTGCGCGGGCGGCCGCCCTCCGCGTGACCCTCATCCGGGACCGGGTCTGCCCAACATGCTCGGGCCTCATCCAAACCGCTCACTTCGCTCCGTCTGATACGGGTGCTGTGTGGGAGCCCCAGCCAGCCGCGGACTCCTGTCGGCGACGGCGACCATGGTTCGGTCGACATGACGCCGCAGCGTCAGTGTCACCGGCGGATGGCCAGGAACCGGCGCGTTGGTGACCAAGCCAGTCACGAGCAACAGCTGGTCCGACTGGTCGGGACAATGATCGCGGCAGCGCCTCTGACGCACGAACTCACGGGCGATACCCGCGCATAGTGGCATGAACCGCGGCCGCCGTCGGCTCGCTCATGGGCGCCCGGACCGGCTCGACGCCGTGCCGCACCGAGGGCGGAACGCGTATGCCGCCGAGTCGAGCGCCGGGGCGTGGTTCCGGAGCCGCCCTGTGGCTGCGCAAGGAGGTGACGTGCTTAGCTAGCTAGCCGACGGTGCGCTGGCGTCCGGCGGCGGCGTAGAAGACGTCGTCGAGGGTGGCGGTTTGCAGGGACCGCGACCGCAGGATGTCGACGATCTGGCCGTATAGGTGGGTGACCGTTGGCCGGTTGGCGTGTCCGATGACGACGTGCTGGGCGAGCAGCCACTGCCGGGCGTTGGCCAGCAGCTGGTCTTCGCTCAGATGGGAGGAGTCGCCGAGGTCGCCCAGCCACAGCACCATCGTGCTGAACCCGGCGTCGGCGGCGGCCGCGTCGGTCGCGGCGTTGTGGAACCCGTATGGCGGTCGCACGAAGGGCTTCGCGGTGACGCCGAAGGTGGTGTTGAGGAAGCTCTCGCACCGGTTCAGCTGCGCGGCCACGTCATGGGCGGACTTGGTCCGTAGGTCTGGGTGGTCCCAGGTGTGGTTGGCGAGTTGGATCTGGCCCGAGTCGACGAGCGGGCGCAGGTCGTCGCGATGCTGCCTCCAGGACGGGTAGGCGGCGGTGACGAAGAATGTCAACCGGATCCCGGTGGTGTTGGCCAGGTCGAGGTAGGCCTTGACGACGTTGGAGTCGGTTCCGTCGTCGATGGTCAACGCCACCGTGTTACCGGGCCGGTAGCCGGTCGACGAGCCGGCCGGGCGGTCCGGACGGTCCGGGCACGACCGGTGCCCCGGACTGCAGAGCGGTCAGCGCACTACCGGTCGCGGCCGTCGAGGGGACGGAGTCACTCCTGTCACTGCTCGGCGGCCCACCACCTGTCCCGGGAGGGGTCGCCGCAGCCTCAGGGGTCACCACATCGGTCGACCGACCTGGGGTGCAGGCACCCAACGCCGAGGCCACCCCCACCGCGGTCGCCAGCATGAACCGTCGTCGATCCACCGCACCCACCTTGCGTCACCCATCTCCATGTCACCCTGGCGCGCTCGTCACGATCGACTCCAGGTCCTCGATGGCCGCGGTGTCGGCGCCGGATGCCTCTATCACCAGGGCTGCGGCCAGCTCGAGAGTGACGGGGCCGACGGGGTAGGGGGGTTGGGTCATCTGTCTTTGCCTCCGGGAAGTGCGTCGTCCTATCCCGGTAAGCACCGCGACCCCCTGCGGGTGGACATGGGATCCGTCACCAAATTTCGAAGTCGGCCCGGGCCAGCCGCAGCTGCGCTACCGCGTAGTCTCGGTGCCGGCTCACGGTGCGGGCGGTCACCCCGCGGGCGGCGGCGACCCGCACGCACTGTTTGGAACCCACCCCCCGCGCCAGGCTTTACGGCACCAAGGCCGTCGACGTTCTCACGGCTGCGGCCATCCTGGGAATCGGAAGGTCGGCGGCATACGAGCTGATCCGCGCTGGCCTCTGGCCGACGCCAACCCTTCGGCTCGGCAAGTTGATCCGTATTCCCACGACCCCGCTGCTTGCCCTCATTGAGGTGGAGAGGTGAAGCACGGCTCCGTCAACCAGCGCCACACACGGGCATGCCCACGAAGCGCGAACGGCACGCTAATACCGCATCGGTGTAGGGGTGCCTGGCAGTGGGTCCTCGAGTACGGTCGCGACAGCACGGGGCGGCGGCTCCAGGCGACCAAGTCTGGGTATCCCACGAAGGCAGCGGCGCGAACGGCCCTACAGCAAGCCGTTCGCATGTATGAGTCCGGCGTCGCCGTGACCGGGCAGACGGTGGCTGAGTACCTTCACATCTGGTTGTCCGGTAAACATGCACTCAAGCCCAAGACCGTCGCTTCCTACTCGGACCTGTCGAACAACTACCTCATCCCGCACCTCGGGCACATACGGCTGCTCGAGCTGCAGGCGCATCACCTGGACCGGATGTACGCCGCCGACACCATCGGCAAGCGAGGCCGACCCCTGAGTCCCAGCACCATCCGCCGGATCCACGCTGTCCTGCGCTCGGCACTGAACTCAGCGGTCAAGCGCCGGCTCATCGCGAACAACCCCGCCGATTACGTCGAGCTCGCCCCCGAGAACCCCCAACGGCCGAAAGCCCTGGTCTACCAGTCAATGTGTAGCGTTCCTGACCGCCGCCGCCGGAGACCGACTCGTCGACCTGTACCAGCTGATGCTGCTCAGCGGAATGCGACGTGGCGAGGCGATAGGTCTGCGCTGGGTCGACGTCGACCTTGACGCACGGTGTCCGTTCATTGTTCAGCAGATCACCGAGGTCCGCGGGAAGGCGGTCGTCGGCTCGCCTAAAACTAAGCGAGGGACCCGGGCCGTCCCGATCGACGACGACACCGTCGCCATGTTGAGGCGGCACCGGGAAGGCCAAGCCGTAGAGCGGATGGCCTGGGGATCGGCGTGGAACGAGGCTGGCCTGGTCTTCACTCGGGAGAACGGGCTGCCTCTGCGACCGGAGTACGCCACGCGCCACTTCCAGCAGCTCGCCCGGGAGGCCGGCCTGCCCCGGCTGCGACTGCATGACCTGCGGCACACCAACGCCAGCCTGGCCCTGCAGGCCGGGGTCGATCTGAAGGTAGTCTCAGACCGGCTCGGACACTCCCAGATCTCGGTCACCGCCGACCTGTACACCCATGTCAACGTCGCCGTGGGACGGGCGGCCGCCGACCAGATCGCGCGGGCGCTGCGCCCGCGACCAGCGGCGCCCGACGCTGGGGAGGCCAACGTCGCGGGGTCTATCACGGCACCAGCCATGGCCGTCGATGCGCACCCAGCGGAGTCCTCCAGCGAAGCGTTTCCTAGCGCATTCCTAGCGCATGAGGACCAATAGCGCGCCGAACAGGCCATCGACCGGCCCACGATCAAGGCCCCCGACCCGCGTTTCCGCAGGTGGGGGCCTCGTCGTCTGTCTCAACACAGAGTGCGCCCGAAGAGATTCGAACTCCCAACCTTCTGATCCGTAGTCAGATGCTCTATCCGTTGAGCTACGGGCGCGCGTGCCGAATGCTGATCCACCGCGATCTCGGCAACGACGGGCAAGACTACCGTGCGCCCGGCGCTGCCCGAAATCACCGGGCTGGGGTGTGAGCCTCGAAACGGACGAGGCCCCCGACCAGACGGGCGGGGGCCTCGCTCGTTACTCAGGGGAGATCAGATCGCGGTGACCTTCTCGGCCTGGGGACCCTTGGGGCCCTGCGTGATCTCGAACTGGACGCGCTGGGCGTCGTCGAGGGAACGGTAGCCGTTGGTCTCAATCGCGGAGTAGTGGACGAACACGTCCGGGCCGCCACCATCCTGCTCGATGAAGCCGAAGCCCTTCTCGGCGTTGAACCACTTCACGGTGCCTTGTGCCATTTTGGTGTCACTCTTTCGTTGCTGGAGCTCATGAGGTCGCAGATCGCGGGCCTCAGGATGCGATGACCCCAACGGGTGTCGGGAAGGAGCCCACACCCAAAAAGAAAGGCCCGCTGGCGGGGCCGGTCTTCGTCGAACGAGGAACTGTCACTGCAACCATCTCCACCCTAGCAGGGTGCAGCCGGTCAGAGCGTGTCCCGTCAGTGGTTATCGCGCCCTTGCCCCGGCGCTGCCATCCCTGGCGGCTGGGCCTGCTGTCCGCCGCCCGGCTGGACCCGCTGCCCCCCGGTGCCCGGCCCGAGCTGCCGGTTCCCCGAGCCGCCGAGACCGGCGCCGCCGCGCTGCTCGGTCCGGCCGGAGATCCCGTTCGGTGCCGCGGCCGCGGCGGCCAACGCCCCCGCGCTGGTGAGGGCGAGAGCCAACGCAGCGATGGCCGCGGTCCGCCTGCCGCTCCACCGCGGGGGGACGGCGGCCGGCGCCGGGGCGACCGGCGGGTAACGCGCATCCCGCAACACGGCGTCCTGGGGCGGTTCCGGCCACTGGACGCGCTCGGCCTCAGCCGACGCACCGGAGGGAACGGGCACGGTATGCGCGGTCGCCGAGATGGGTTGGCTGAGCTCCGGGCCGGGTGGGGAGGACGGACATGGGCTGCTGGGGTCGTACGGCACGGTCACCGCTTCACCGTCGGACCACATGCTGTGCTGGACCTGTGGTGCTGATATCGCCATGCTGGAGGCGTGGCCGCCCCCCACCACAGAGCGCCCACAGGAAAGCCATAGCCTCGGCATACGGCGCCCCAAGACTCACAGAGGAGGGTCCGTTCTGTGAACACGACCTCTGCCCGCGCGCAACGGCTGCAGCGACCCGACGGGACCGCGCCCCGAGTCCTCGTCGTCGACGACGAGCACAACCTCACCGAGCTGCTCAGCATGGCGCTGCGCTACGAGGGCTGGGAGGTCCGCTCGGCCAGCAGCGGCATGGCCGCCGTTCGCGCCGCCCGGGAGTTCGAACCCGACGCCGTCGCGCTCGACATGATGCTCCCCGACATGGACGGCCTCGAGGTCCTACGCCGGATGCGGGAGCACCGCCAGCGCATTCCCGTGCTCTTCCTCACCGCCCGTGACGCCGTGGAGGACCGGATCGCCGGGCTGACCGCCGGCGGCGACGACTACGTCACCAAGCCGTTCAGCCTCGAGGAGGTCGTCGCCCGGCTGCGCGCCCTGATGCGCCGCACCGCGGTCGTCGCGGCCGACGACGAGGACTCCCTGATCTCCGTCGGCGATCTCACCCTCGACGAGGACAGCCACGAGGTCACCCGCGCCGGCGCCCAGATCCAGCTGACCGCAACCGAGTTCGAGCTGCTGCGTTACCTCATGCGCAACCCCAAGCGGGTGCTGTCGAAGGCGCAGATCCTCGACCGGGTCTGGAACTACGACTTCGGCGGTCAGGCCAACGTCGTCGAGCTCTACATCTCCTACCTGCGCAAGAAGATCGACGCGGGTCGTGACCCGATGATCCACACGATGCGAGGCGTGGGGTATGTCCTCAAGCCGGCCGGCTGACCAGCTGGCCCCACCCCCGCTCGTACCCGACCACCTCCCGGCTCCCGAGGCGCCGCCGGTGGAGCCGCCGGCCCGGGCCCCCGCGCCGGCCCCGCCGACCTCGGTGCCGACCGCTGCGCGCCGACGCCCGCTGGAGGCGCTGGGGCTGACGACGCTGCGCCGCCCGGCATCCTGGACCCTGCGCAGCAAGCTCGTCGCCTCGATGCTCGCCCTCTTCGTCGTGGTCACGCTCGCCAGCGGCGCTGCCACGGTCTTCGCCCTGCGCGGCTACCTCTACGACCAGATCGACGGGCAGCTGCGCAGCTCCGTGCAGCGCTACACCGGCGCCAACCAGGGCCCCACACCGAATTCGAACGACCGGGGTCGCGGGCCGGGCAATGAAGGCCTGTACGCCGTTTTCGGCACGGTCAACCAGGGCGTCGCCGCCGACTCGAACAACCAGCGGGTCGCCCTGACCGAAGCGCAGCTTGCCCAGATCTCGGCGGCCGGTATCGGCAGCACGCCGGTGAACATCGACCTCGGCGGCACCCTCGGCCAGTACCGGGTCATTTCCGCGCAGGGCCTCTTCGGAACCTCCGACGGCCTCACCCAGCTGACCGTCGTTAGCGGGTTGCCGACAGGCCCGGAGGACCGCACGGTCGGCCGGATGATCGTCATCGGACTCTCCGGGGTGCTGGGCGGCCTGGTCCTGGTGGGTCTGGCCGGCACCTGGCTGGTCCGCCGCAACCTACGCCCCCTCCACCGGGTGGCGGCCACCGCGACGCGCGTCGCCCACCTCCCGCTCGCCGCCGGACAGGTCGACATCGCCGAGCGCGTGCCCGCGGAGGACACCGACACCCGCACCGAGGTCGGCCAGGTCGGGGCGGCCCTCAACGAGATGCTCGACCACATCGACGGCGCCCTCAACGCCCGGCAGAAGAGCGAGGAACGGGTGCGCCAGTTCGTCGCCGACGCCAGCCACGAGCTGCGTACGCCGCTGGCCTCGATCCGGGGGTACGCCGAGCTGACCCGCCGCGAGCGCGAGCCGGTCCCTCCGACGGTGGTTCACGCGATCGGGCGCGTCGAGTCCGAGGCCATGCGCATGTCCACGCTCGTCGAGGACCTGCTCCTGCTGGCGCGCCTCGATGCCGGCCGGCCGCTCGACCACGTCACCGTCGACCTCACCGAGATGGTGGTGAACGCCGTCAGCGATGCCCACGCCGCCTCGCCCGACCACGTCTGGCAGCTGGATCTGCCCGACGAGCCGGTCGAGGTCCAAGGTGACCCGGCCCGTCTGCACCAGATCGTGGCCAACCTGCTCGGCAACGCCCGCACGCATACCGCCCCGGGCACCGTGGTGCGGACGAGCATCTCGCCGGAACCCGGTCAGGTGCGGATCTCCGTGCGCGACAACGGTCCCGGGGTCCCCAAGGACCTACAGCCCAATGTCTTCCAGCGGTTCGCCCGCGGTGACACCTCACGTAACCGGGCGGCCGGCAGCACCGGCCTGGGCCTGTCCATCGTGGCCGCCGTCGCGCAGGCCCACGGAGGCACCGTCGAGCTGGACAGCCAGCCCGGCGACACCACCTTCTCCGTGCTCCTGCCCGCCTGACCGCTCCCCGGTCTCCCGCTCACCCGCTCACCCGATCACCCGATCATTCGCTCACCCGCTCACCCGATCACCCGATCACCCGATCACCCGATCATTCGCTCACCCGCTCACCCGCCTAATAGGCACATTCAGGGGCCGGGGGTGCTCATCGCGAGGTGCTGGCGATGTCACAGGAAGCGCATAGGGGCCGTCGCCAACCTCAGGGTCATGAACTCGACGACCCTCTCCCGTTCGGCGTCCGACGTGTCGGCCGTTCCCCCCGCCACGTCGAGCGCCGGCGGCCGTCCCGCCGGCTGGGCGCAGCGGGTGTGGCGTGGGCCGGCGGACGACCCGACCTGGGCCCGCCCCGCCCTGATCGGCCTGCTCGTCGCCACGGCGGCGTTCTACCTCTACAACCTCACCGCGAGCGCGTGGGCGAACTCGTTCTACTCCGCCGCCGTGCAGGCGGGCTCGACCAACCTCGAGGCCTTCTTCTTCGGCTCCTCCGACGCCGGCAACTCGATCACCGTCGACAAGCCCCCCGCCTCTCTCTGGGTCATGGCCCTGTCGGTCAAGCTGCTCGGCCTGAACTCGTTCGCGATCCTCGTCCCGCAGGTGCTCATGGGCGTGGCCGGCGTGGGCGTGCTTCACGCCACCGTCAAGAAGAGCTTAGGCGTGCAGGCCGGCCTCATCGCCGGTGCTGTCCTGGCCCTCACCCCAGTCGCGGTGCTGATGTTCCGCTTCAACAACCCTGACGCCCTGCTGACACTGCTCATGGTGCTGGCGGCGTGGGCCACCCTCAAGTCCATCGAGAAGACCTCTCCGAGATGGTTCATCGTCGTTGGCGTCTTCATCGGGTTCGCGTTCCTGACCAAGACCCTCCAGGCCTTCCTCGTCGTGCCCGGGTTCGCCCTGGCCTACCTCGTCGCGGCCAAGACCGCGCTAACCAAGCGCATCTGGCACACCATCCTCGGCGGCCTGGCCATCGTCGTGTCCGCCGGGTGGTGGGTCGCGGTCGTCGAGCTGCTTCCGGCGAACCTGCGTCCCTACGTCGGCGGCTCGCAGACCAACTCGTTCCTCGAGCTGACCTTCGGCTACAACGGTCTCGGCCGCATCACCGGCAACGAGACCGGGTCCGTCGGCGGCGGCGGTGGCGGCACCGGCGGCAACTGGGGTGCGACCGCCCTCGGCCGGATGTTCGACTCCGAGATCGGCGGCCAGATCTCCTGGCTGATCCCCGCCGCGCTGATCCTGCTCGCCGTCGGCCTGTTCCTCCGGGGTCGCGCGCCGCGCACCGACGCCCGCCGCGCGGCATACCTCGCCTGGGGCGCGTGGCTCGTCGTCACGCTGCTGACCTTCTCGCTGATGGCCGGCATCTTCCACGCCTACTACACGATCGCCCTCGCCCCCGCCATCGCCGCCCTGGTCGGCATGGGTGCGGCCGAGGCCTGGGAGCGTCGCGACCGAGCGGTCGGCTCGATCGCGCTCGCGACGGCCACGGCGGCGACCGCGGTGTGGGGCTTCGTCCTGCTCTCGCGCACGACCGAGTGGAACACGTGGCTACGTATCGTCGTCCTCGCCGTCGGGCTGGCGGCCGCCTTCGGGTTCCTCGCCGTCACCCGGATGCACCGGCGCGCCCTGCCCGTGCTGGTCGGAGCCGCCCTCTTCGCTGGGCTGCTCGGCCCGGCGGCCTACTCCGTGCAGACCGTCGCGACCGGTCACTCGGGCTCGATCGTCGACGCCGGGCCGACCGTCGCCGGCACCCAGGGTGGTCCTGGCGGTGCCGGGGGTGGCGCACGCGGCGGTATGCCCGGCCGGGGCCCCGGCGGCACCACCGGCACCGCGCCTGGCGGGGCGGCCGGCGGGGCCCGCGGGAGGGCCGGTGGCATGGGCGGCCTGCTCGACGCCGCCGCTCCCAGCACCACCGTCGTCTCGGCCCTGTCGACCAACGCTGACCAGTACACCTGGGTGGCCGCCGCCATCGGGTCGCAGAACGCCGCCGGACTTCAGCTGGGCGTCCAGCTGCCCGTCATGGCCATCGGCGGGTTCAACGGGAGCGACCCGTCGCCGACGCTGGCTCAGTTCCAGGCGCTCGTGAAGGAGGGCAAGATCCACTACTTCCTCGCCGGCGGCGGGATGGGGGGGAACCAGACGGGTGGCCGCAACGCCTCGTCGCAGATCTCCACGTGGGTCCAGCAGAGCTTCACGGCCGTCACGATCGGCACCTTGACGTTCTACGACCTCACGCAGGCTGCGACCCCCGCTGCCTCGAGCACGTCCTCGACCGTGGCGACGGTGTGACATGGCCGCCGCCACGCTCGTCACGCCGGTGACGGCCCCGACCGCTTGCGCCCAGGAGACGGACGGGGGACGGGCCGCCGTGGCCCGGCTGCGGGCCCGGTTGGCCACCCCGCTCGGAGGGCAGCTGCTGCGGTTCGCCGCCATCGGGGCCGGGAGCACCGGGCTCAACCTCGGGCTTCTCGCCGCACTGCACGAGACCCTCGGCGCCCAGACGGCCAACATCGTCGCCCTGGCTCTCTCGACGGTCGTCAACACGGCCGCCAACCGCACCTGGACCTTTCGGCTCCGGGGCGGGGAGGGAATGGCCCGGCAGCACGCTCAGTCGATGCTCGTCTTCGCGCTGACGTGGGCCTTGTCCAGCGCGGCGCTGGCGCTGCTCGCCTTCTTCTCGCCCCAGCCCTCGACGACGGCCACCGTCGCCGTGGTCGCCGTGGCCAACGCGGTGTCGACGGTCGCCCGGTTCACGGCCATGCGCGCGTGGATCTTCCGCCCACAGAGCCCACAGAGCTCACAGAGTCCACAGACCTGACCAACAACAGGTACGCCCGGCGCCCCCGGACCGGCCTGGTCCGGGGGCGTCGCGCGCGACGGAGCGGAGGCGGCGGGATTTGAACCCGCGAGGGGTGTTATCCCCAACCCGCTTAGCAGGCGGGCGCACTAGGCCACTATGCGACGCCTCCAGCTCTGCTGTCGACGGTCCCGGGACGACCGGTCCGGCGACGAGCCAGCACAGGCTACCGGTGGCGCTCACCAGTCCCCAAACCGCCCCAAGCGCTCGATCGGCAAGGGGGTGAGGGAACCTTCTCGCGCGCCCACGCGTCAGCATCACGTAGGTCTGGCAACGGCAGGTATGCTCCCCCGCCGAGGATGGTTGCGTGCGGGAAGGTAGGCATGAGCAGGGATGGCGCGGGTGCGAGCCCTGTCGGCGCCCGGACCCGGCGCCTCAATGCGATCCGTCGCCAGCGTCGCCGGTCGATCATCCACACCGCGCTCGCCCTCATTCCCGGGGCCGGCCTGCTGGGCACCCGCTACCGGCGGCTGGGCTACGTCATGCTCGCCCTGCTCGTCGCGATGGTGCTCGGAACGACGTTCTTCGTGCTCGCCAAGGGCGCCGTCTCCGCAGCCCTCAACGTGGCCGTCCGCCCTGACGCGCTGCTGACCGTCGCCGGCCTGGCCGCCGTGGGAGCGCTGGTCTGGATCTTCTCCATCATCCTCACCCACCGCGGCACCGCACCCAAGCGGGCCGACCCCCAGACCCGTCTCGGCCTGCGCCTCTTCACCGCCTTCATCTGCCTTCTGGTCGCCCTGCCGATGGCACAGGTGGTGCGCTACTCCCTCATCCAGCGGGACGTGGTGAGCACGGTCTTCACCGGCCCGGCGATGAAGGGCCTCACCCCGTCCGCCCAGGTGACCGCCTCGCCGGACGCCCAGGCCGTGGACCCCTGGGAAGGGGTCGAGCGGGTCAACCTGCTGCTGATCGGGTCCGACGCCGGCGACGACCGCATCGGCGTCCGCACCGACTCCATGGTCGAGGCCAGCATCAACCCGGCCACCGGGGACGCCGTGCTCATCAGCATCCCCCGCAGCCTCGAACGGGCTCCGTTCCCGGCGAGCAACCCGCTGCACGCGATGTACCCCGACGGCTACTACTGCCCCAACGCCAAGCCGGGCGACGAGTGTCTCATCAACGCGGTCTGGGCGTTGGCCGAGGAGAACAAGACCCTGTTCAAGAACAACCCCAACCCGGGTCTGACGACGATCCGCGACGTCATCGGCGAGGTGACCGGCCTGCACGTGGACTACTCGACGGTCATCGACCTTGCCGGGTTCCAGTCCCTCGTCCAGGCCATGGGTGGCGTGACCGTGAATGTCACCGAGCGGCTACCCATCGAGGGCTACCACACCTCCAACGGCGGCATCGCCGGCGTCGAGGGCTACATCGAGCCCGGCCGGCAGACCCTCGACGGCTACCACGCCCTCTGGTACGCCCGCTCCCGGCTGCTCTCCGACGACTTCTCGCGGATGCGGCGCCAGCGGTGCCTCATCGGGGCGCTCATCGACCAGGTCAACCCGGTCACCATGCTGAGCAAGTACCCCGACCTGGCCAACGTGGCCAAGAACAACGTCTCGACCGACCTGCAGGTCTCGCAGCTCCCCGCGTGGGTCGACCTGGTCCAACGGGTCCAGAAGGGGTCGATCACCTCGCTCACGTTCACGACCGACAACATCAGCCCGGCCAACCCCAACTTCGCAAAGATCCGTCAGATGGTGCAGAACGCGATCCAGGCTCCCGCCGCGACGACGGGTGTCAGCCCGACGACGTCGGGCCCGGCGTCAGCCACCCCCACACCGACGACCACACCGACGACCACGAGCAAGGCCCCGGAGACGACCAGCCCGACGACGACGCCGACGGTATCCGGCGGCGCGGTCGACGTGCGCACCGCCTGCTGACCGTCCGTCGGCGGGTCGCCGGCCCTGCTGACCACCCGGCCCCGAGCGAACGAGAACAGGCCCCCCGACCTCTCGGTCAGGGGGCCTGCTTCAGCGACGGCCAACGGCCCGCGCCTAGGTCAGAGAGGACGAACCGCGTCCGCCTGCGGACCCTTGGGTCCCTGGGTGACCTCGAACTCGACCCGCTGCGCCTCATCGAGGGAGCGGTAGCCGTTGGACTGGATCGCGGAGTAATGCACGAAGACGTCGGGACCGCCGCCGTCCTGCGCAATGAATCCGAAACCCTTCTCGGCGTTGAACCACTTGACGGTGCCCTGAGCCATGGGGTGACTACTTCTTTCTGTCCGGCCAAGGACGTGCACACTGCATGCACGTCCGGCTGCCGTCGACCCCTGACGGGACACGCCCCCGACCCCCGGATAAAGCAAGACCCGCTACAACGTTCTGCAGCGGGCCGACTTCTTCGACGAGCGAGGAACTGCAACTGCAACCGGCAGAAACCTAGCACGCAGGGTGAGCCCGTGGAGGGGAGCGAACCCTCCGTTTTCGGTGGGCCTCCACGCCCCCGACAGCTCGTCACGGCGCTCGCCGGACCCCTCGTTCGGCCCGGGTCGGAGGCCGGTCGCCGCGGACCGTCGCAACCATGTCCACCACCCGCCGGGTCGCACGCACGTCGTGCGTCCGGAACACCGTGGCGCCCAGCCAAGCGGCCACCGCGGTCGCTCCGAGGCTGCCCTCCAGCCGGTCGCCGGCCGCGAGGTCCAAGCTCTCGCCGATGAAGTCCTTGCGCGAGATCGCCTGCAGCACAGGGAAACCTAGTGCCACCACATCCGCCGTACGCCTGAGCACGAGCAACGAGTGCACGGTGGTCTTCCCGAAGTCCAAGGTCGGGTCGACAAGGACCCGCGACGACGGTATGCCCGCTCGCACCGCGGTCTCGGCTCCGGCGGCCAACGTCCGCAGGACGTCCGTGACGACGGTGAGCGGGCCCGGGCCGTAGGTCGCGTCGACCGGGTCGGTCCGTGGGGGAAGGCCGCCAGTATGCGAGACCACTACTCCCGCACCGCATTCGGCGGCGACATGGATGAGGTCGGGATCATGTCCGGCCCAGGTGTCGTTGAGCAGATCCAGCCCCACCGGGGCCGCGGCGCGGGCCACGTCCGAGCGCCAGGTGTCGAGGCTGAGGATCACGTCGGGGTGACGCGATCGGGCTTCCTCCAGGAAGGGCAGGACGCGGTCGATCTCCTCCTCGGCTGACACGGCCGGGCCCTCCTGGCCCGCGCGGACCCCGCCGACGTCGACGATGTCGGCGCCCTGCTCCAGCGCGGCGTCGAGGGCGGCCAGAGCCGAACCGAGGTCGGCATGCCGGTTGCCGCTGAAGAACGAGTCGGGGGTGCGGTTGACGATCGCCATGACGGCGGGGTGCGCAGCGTCGAACTGTCGTCCACGCAGGAGCAGGACGGCCGGAGCGGGGAGGTCGAGGGGGGTGACGGGGTGGATCACCCGGTCATGCTGTCACCCGCTTCTCGTCGGGCGCGAAGGCGTCCTGAGGTCCTGGGTCGTGGCCACGGGGTTGGGTACCGCCTCCAACAGCACTCGGGTGTAAGGGTCCTGGGGTTACCGATGACCTGCAGCGAGAGACCCTGCTCGACCATCGTGCCGTGGTGCAGCACGATGACCTCGTCGGAGAGCAGCCGCGCACTGAGCAGGTCGCGACGCTCACGGTGACCGAGGGTGGTGAGCCGGCGGCGGCGCTTTCAGCGCGCCGGCCCGCTACGGCTCCTTCCTGCCCTGAATCTGACGACGCCGTGGGGACGGGTGCAGATGTCGACGGCCGAGGTGGTCGGGGTCGACCGAGGCGGTGTCCGGTTCGGGCCCAGCCTGCTCGTCCCGAGCGTTCAGGACCCGGTGGCGTAGCGCAGCAGCACCGCGCCACCGGCGAACCGCCGCTCGTCGATCAGGCGCAGCCCCAGGCGTACCCCGTCGGGCAGGTATGCCGTGCCGCCCCCGACCACGGTCGGCACGACGACGAGCTGGAGCTCGTCGACGATCCCCGCGTGCAGGGCGTGGGCCGCCAGCGTCGGGCCGCCGATCCCGACCACGTGGTCTGCGACCTCGACCTGGGCCCGGACGACAGCCGGGTCGAAGACCGGTTCGAGGTGGGGGCGCGGACCGGCCTGCGCCGCGAAGGCGACCGGGTCGAGCGTGGTCGAGTAGACGACCTTCGCGGCCCGTCGCAAGAGCGGGGCAAAGTCGCGGATGACGGGCTCGTCGTCCTCGTCGTCACCGGCGGTCTCCCAGGCCGCCATCACCTAGTATATGCGGCGGCCGTGAAGATGGGTGCCGACGTCGCGAAGCAGGTCGTTGACCGCGGCGCGGACCTCCTCGTCCGGCGCCGCCCAGGAGCAGTCGCCGTCGGCGTCGACGGTGTAGCCGTCGAGCGACGCGATCGCGGTGTAGACGAGACGACCCACGATGATTTTCCCTCGTACGTGTCAACGCGGAGTGTTGCACCCCCTCTGAGGGGTGTGACGCTCCGAGATCAACCTCGGCACCCGGCTTAGGCGAGGCTTAAGCGGCCCTGGCGGAGGGCGTGGGATTCGAACCCACGATGGGAGTTACCCATAGCGGTTTTCAAGACCGCCGCACTAGGCCACTATGCGAGCCCTCCCGGCAACCGGTCGACCTCGCGGTCGCCGATGCCGCGAGAAGTCTCGCACGGGCCGCAGCCGATCAGCTCGCCTCGACGTGCTTCTTGAGCTGCCCCAACATCTGTGACCAGCTGCTGGTGTTCTGCTGGACCTCGTTGGCGTCGCCGTTGTTGTCCTGGGTCACCGTGACCTCGGTGCCAGGGTCGGCGTCGGCCAGCGTGTAGACGAGGGTGTGGTAGTTCTCGGGGGCGTCCTCGGTGCCGGTCAACGGGCTCCAGTGGGTGACCTCGATCCGATGCGGCTCGTCGACGGCGACCACCTCGCCCTTGTCCTCGTAGCCCTTGCCCTCCCACTCACCGCTCCACGTGATGGGACTGCCGGGGGCCCAGTCGGTCTTCTGATGGGTGCCGAAGAACCATTCCTTGACCTCGTCCGGGTCGGTCAGGGCGCTCCAGACCCGGTCCTTCGTGGCGTTCACGGTCGTGGTCGCGGTGGCGACCCGTCCCTGGGGTTCGGTCATAACACGGCTCCTGGATGGTCGACGTCGATGTCAGCTCTCATCATGGCCCTTGCCGCGGCCAAGACTGTGGGGACGGTGCAGGCCTCCGCTAGCGTTCGGTAATGGGCATAGCGGACGTCACGGCGTGGCCGACCTGGGCGGTGCTCATCCTTTTCGCCACCGGGGCCCTCCTGGTGATGTTCGGAGCGCGGTTTCTCCTGGCTCGGTCCACCAGCCGTGAGCGGCGCGCCGAGCTGGCCGATCTCGCCGGCTCGATGAACGGGCCAACCGGGGCGACCCTGGCCTTCCTCGTCGGGTTCGCCGTCACCATCACGTGGACGACGATGTCCTCCGCGCAGACGTCGGTTGAGAGGCTGGCGGCTCAGGCGCAGCAGACCGCTCTGCTCGCCGGCAGCGTGCTGGAACCCGCCGACGCCAACCGTTTCAGCGCCGACCTACGCGGCTACCTGAACGCCATCACCGACCAGGACAGTGTGGTCCTGGCGGGCGGGGTCCAGACCGAGATGCCCTCGTTCACGTCGCTCGAGGCTCTGCAGGGGGACATCCGCGTCCTGGAACGCACGACGAAGGACTCAAGCAACGCGGCGGACGTGCGCACGTTGCAGGCGGATGTCGTGCAGCTCGCCCAGACCCAGGCCGAGCTGAACGCGGTAGCGCGTCGCGGCCTGCCGTCGGTGGTCCTCCAGCTGCTCATCCTCACCGGATGCCTGTCTGCGGCGACCGTTGGCGTGCTTGCCGTGGACATCAGACGGCCGTACCTGATCGTCGGCTGGGCTCTGGTGATCGCCATGGGGCTCACGGTGGTGATCGCCCTCTACGACCCCTTCTCCGGTTCGGTGGCCATCACGTTCGACCCGTTGTCCGACGCGGCGCGAAGGATAGTCGACCACTGACGCGACCGCCGGCATACGGGCCGCATGCGGGAGAGACCGGCGGGCCCGCACCTCTCGGTGCGTCGGTTGACGGCCCGCCGGCCTCCGTATCCCTGTGAACACGTCGCCCCCTGCGACTCAGGGTGCCCGCTCGGCGTCCCCACACCGGGGCGGACACCCATACAGAGACGAGCTATGGACGCCTGATACATGGAAGCGGAACAATCTCGGCGACGCGCTACCTCCTCGCCTGACGGCGCGCGCTTCCGGTCCACCGACGATACGACGTATCACGGCCTGGCCCGGGCGCTCCCTGCAGGCGAAAGGCAACAGCCACCACCCCGAGGAGACGGCACATGGCTTACCCAAGGCACCCGGTCGACCCTCGGCACCCGGTGCCGGTCCCTGCCGTCCCGACCAGCTCCCTGCGCCGGTACCGAGCGCAGATCCTCGACCCGCACCGGTCCGCCTCGACGCCCCAGCGACGACCCAACCCTGCGGCATACGTCAAGGACCAGCTGCTCGTCCAGGGTTCGGGCGGCGGCCCGGCCATCGAGGCGCTGCTCGCCGCGGCCAAGGAGACCGGGCATGACATCGGCGCCTCGACATCGTCGAGGACCAAGCGTGAGAAATACGTGTCCCAGCTCGGTAAGCGGGCGATCAAGGACCTCACCGCGCGCACGTGGGTCACCCGTATGCACCTGCAAGCCACCCCGGGCAGCGACGCCGCCCCCGACGCGTGGTCGGTGCTCCAGCGCTTCCGGGAGATCGCCGGCGACCCGAGCCAGGACGGCCAGTTCGGCGTCGGCCTCAACCACCTCGTCACTCTGACGGCCGGTGTCGGCATCTCCGGCGTCCCCTATATCGACGGTCCCGCCATGCACGGCGCCGCGCCCTACATCGACGGCCCCGCGTTCGGCACCCCGTACATCGACGGGCCGGCGTTCGGCACCCCCTACATCGACGGCCCTGGGGTGGGCGGCCGGCTCCCGGTGACGTGGCTCGGCTCCCCGCCCTCCCCTCCGGTCGCGACGACCCGAGGGCGTCGTCCCGTGGTCGCCGTCCTCGACACCGGTCTGGGCCGCAACGAGTGGCTGACCGACCCGGACGCGGTCCTCGGTGCGACCGTCCTCGGCGAGCAGATCGGCCTGGGACCGGACGTGCCGGATGCCGAGGTCACCGGCTCCGTCGTCGACCCCCGCCTGGGGACCCTCGACCGTGACGCCGGGCACGGCACCTTCATCGCTGGGATCGTCCGCCAGACCTGCCCCGACGCCCGCGTCCTCGCCATCCGCGTCATGCCGAGCGACGGGGTCGTCGACGAGCACCAGCTGATCATCGCGCTCAACAAGCTGCTCGTCCGGCACGCCATCGCCCAGTCGGCGAAGAACGCCGACGACATCATCGACGTGCTCTCCCTCTCCCTCGGCTACTACCGAGAGGACCCCGACGACGTCGCTTACACCGGGGTCCTCGCCCGGACGCTGCAGTCCTTCGCCGAGCTGGGGGTCGCCGTCGTCACGGCCGCCGGCAACGACCGCACGACGACGCCGATGTTTCCCGCCGGCCTGGCCTCACGCCGCAAGGGGGCGGACGTGCCGGCCACCAGCGTCCCTCTCGTCAGCGTCGGGGCCCCGAACCCGTCCGGCACGAAGGCCCTGTTCTCCAACGACGGCCCCTGGGTCAGCGCCTGGCGGCCGGGGGCCAATGTCGTGAGCACCCTGCCCACCACGTTCGACGGCAGCGCGCAGCCGGTCGTCGTCACCCAGGCCGGCGCCGAGTCGCTCGACCCCGACGACTACCAGGGCGGGTTCGGCGTCTGGAGCGGCACATCCTTCGCCGCGCCGGTCCTCGCTGGGGAGATCGCCGCTGACCTCGTCCAGCAGGGGTCACTCCAGGTGCTGACCCCCGCCAGCATGGTCCGGCGTGGTCGCAAGGCCGTGACGAACACCGTCGGCTGGACGCTGTCTTGAGCCCGGACGCGCCCGTCGAGACCCTGGCCAGCCGCGCCGGCGCCGCGTTCGCGGCCTACCAGGGCGGTGACCGGCTTCGCCTGTCCGAGCTCGTCGACCTGGTGACCCCGCTCCTGTGGCACACCGTGCGAGCACAGCGCGTTGGTCACGACCAGGCCGAGGACGTCGTGCAGACGACCTGGCTGCGGCTGGTGCACCACGCCGACGCGATCCAGGACCCGCGGGCGGTGCTCGCATGGCTGATCATCACCGCCAAACGGGAGAGCTGGCGGGTGGTCAAGGACACCCGACGCGTGCAGCCGATGCCCGAGGCGGACGACGACACCGAGCTGCCGGACACGACGATGGACGGTCCCGAGAGCGCCGCTCTCGCGTCGGCGGAGGGACGCGTGCTCTGGCGGCACATCGAGTCGCTGTCCGACCGCTGCAGGAGCCTCCTGCGGGTCGTCGCGTTCTCCGACCGACCCGACTACGCCACGGTCGCCCAAGCCCTCGGTATGCCCGTGGGCAGCATTGGTCCGACCCGGGGTCGGTGCCTGGCCAAGCTTCGACTTCTGCTCGATGCCGACCCTCAGTGGGGGATCTCATGACCGACGACCAATCCCGTTCGCCCGACCTCGACGCCCTGGAGTCCGGAGACATCGATGCCGAGGACCTGCGCGCCATCGCGACCTTGCGCCGCGTCTACGAGGTCGGCGATCCTGTGCCGCCCAGCCTGCTCGACCGGGTCAAGTTCGCGATCACCCTCGACGACCTGGAGGCCGATGTGGCTCGCCTGCAGAGGGCGTCCTTCCCGGAGCTGGCGAGTACGCGCGGAGACGAGGGGCTCAGGGCACAGACCGTGACGTTCACCAGTGAGACGCTGACGACGATGGTCACGATCACCTCTCTGGTCGAGGGTGGGGTCCGGATGGACGGGTGGGCCACGCCCGGGGCTTTCCTCGATGTCGAGCTGCGGATCGGCGAGGTCACACGGCACACGACCGCAGACGAGGACGGCCGGTTCGTCTTCGAGCAGGTCGACCGTGGGCTCGCCCAGCTCGTTCTGCGGCAGACTGGTCCGGACGCGGGTGACCACCCGGTCATCACGCCCGCGATCGAACTGTGATCTGGGGACACCCAGCCTGAGACGGCGCTGTCCCGTGGCACGGGGAGGCCCTCACGACTACAGCCGAGGCCGGACTAGCCCAGGTCATGGATCTCGTGGACCGGGCTACGGTCATCAACGGTTCCGGACATCCCGCAAGAGGTGCCCGCGTCCTCATCCGCGCTCTGGGGCTGCTCGACCTGGCAAGAGACCGGCCTCCCCAGTGGGCCCATGCCCGCGCCCGCGTCCTCATCAGCCTGGCGTTCTCGACGTTCGAGATGAAGGGGCTCTCGGAGGCCGGGGAGGCGATCCGGCTGGCCGACGAAGCCGCTCGGGAGTGCGACACCGACGACATTGTCGCGCTGGTCCACGACCTGCGCGGCATCATCCTCATGCGCAGCGGACGCCTCGACGACGCCGTCCAGGAGTTCGACGTCTCGGTGCGGCTGCTGACAGAGCTGCTGGCCGAGCAACGGCCCTCCGTGCTCCTCAACCGGGGCACGGTCCACCTGCTCCGGCACGACCTGCGGGCCGCCCGCGCCGACCTCACCCGGTGCTCCGAGCTGGCGGCCGAGGTCGGCCTGTCGCGCCTGGAGTTCAAGGCCCTGCACAACCTCGGATATGCGCAGTTCTTAGCGGGGGATATTGCCGCCGCCCTCACGACCTTCGCCCACGCGGATGCCGTCGACACCGACGTCTCGCGCAGCGTGTGGTTCTTGGACCGGGCCCGGGTGCTCATGGAGGCGGGGCTTCTCGGTGAGGCCGACGAGGCGCTGGGGAACGCGGTGGTGCTGTTGAGGGCCGAGCGGGCCAACCAGGACCGGGCTGAGGCCCAGCTGGCTCGGGCGGAGGTCGCCCTGTTGCTGGGGGACGGAGCGCAGGCCAGAGCGCATTCCAGCCGGGCCCGCCAGGACTTCCGGCGACGTCAGAGTCTGGGCTGGCTGGGCCGCGCGGACATCACCCGCTGGCAGGCGTACCTCGACTCCAAGGGCGGGCCGTCGCGGGTGGCTCGGGAGATCCGGGCGGCGCGCGCCGCCGCCGCCAGCGACGGCTCGACCCCGGAGGTCGACCTCATCGCCGCGGAGGCCCACCTCGCCCTCGGCCACGTCGACGAGGCGGTCACGCTGCTGCAGGGGATGCGCCGCCGGTCTCGGACCGACCCGCTGAGCGCCCGCCTGCACCAGCATCTCGTCCACGCCGGAGTGGCTCGAGCCGCGGGCGACCCCCCCGCCGCCCGCCGCGAGCTGCGCTCCGGGCTCACCACGCTGGCCGCCCAGCAGGCCCGTCACCACAGCCTTGACCTGCGCACCGCCATGGCCGTGCACGGCAACCGGCTGGCCGAGCTCGACCTCCGCATCGCCCTGGAGTCGCAGTCCGCCCGAACGGTATTCGACTCGTTGGAGCGATGGCGCGCCATGTCGCACCGCCGCACCGCCGTCACCCCACCCCGTGACCCAGAGCTCGCCGACCTTGTGTCCCGGTTGCGCATCGCGGCCGAGGACATCCGCGGGGCCGGCCCTGGGGTGCCCGTCGAGCACCTGCGCCGCCGGCAGCGCGGCCTGGAACGCCAGGTGCGCGAACGGGAGTGGACGCTGCAGGGGGAGGGCCGGGCCGAGCGGTCGGCCACGCTGGCCGACCTCCAGCCGGTGCTCCAGGCACGGTCGACCGACGCGGTGGCCTACTTCGTGCTCGACCACCGGCTGGGGGCGGTGACCGTGCGCGAAGGGCGAGTGTCCGTGGTCGCACTTGGCCCGTGGTCCGAGGTGGCCTCGATCATGGCCCGGGTCCGCGCCGACCTCGACGCCCTCGCGGGGAGGATGTTGCAACGGCCTCTGCGACAGGCGATCTCGACGTCGCTGGCCCGCGATCTCGACAAGCTCGACCGGCTGTTGCTGCCCGACCAGGTCACCGGGTCCGAGAGCCTGCTCGTCATCCCGTCGCGCACGTTGGGCACGGCGCCCTGGTCGTTGCTCCCGCGCCGCCTCGGGCGACCCACGACCGTGGCGCTGTCCAGCACCAGCTGGCGTCGCGGCCTGTCCGTCCCGGTTCCCACGCCACGGGTCGCGGCCCTGGCCGGCCCAGGGCTCCAGCTCTCAGGCTCGGAGGTCGCCGGGGTGGCGGCCAGCTGGGCCGGAGGCGTCGGCGCCGACAGCGCCCACGGCAGCGCGGCGGGCCTCGCGCAGGCCCTGGTCGACCACGACCTCGTGCACATCGCCGCCCACGGACACCACAACCGCGACAACCCGCTGTTCTCGAGCATCCGGATGGCCGACGGCCCGCTGTACGCGTACGACGTCCCGCCCGACGAGCCGGTGGCCGGGCACGTCGTGCTGTCGGCGTGCGACCTGGGGTTGGCGACGCCCCGGAGCGGCGGCGAGGTGCTCGGGCTGACGGCGGCCCTGCTCCGCATCGGGGCCCGCAGCGTGGTCAGCTCGGTGTCGCGGGTCGACGACACCACGGCCTACGAGACGATGCTGCGCTACCACCGGCTGCTGGCCGACGGGTTCGACTCACCGACCGCGCTGGCCGAGGCCTTGGACGGCGACGTGGACCACCCGGCACCGTTCGTGTGCTTCGGCTCCCCGTGGGCGGCCGAGCCCGGCTGAGCCCAGCTGAGCCCAGCTGAGCCCAGTTGAGCCCAGTTGAGCCCTGAGCGTGGTTGGGCGCGCTGAGACCGGTCAGATCCAGATCGCGGGATGCTCGTCGAGCAGCTCTTCGGGGGTGAGACCCGGGATCGGGTCCCGGACCTGGGCCGGGATGCCGACCGCGACCGAGCCGTTGGGGACGTCCTTGGTCACGACCGAGTTGGCTCCGACCTGGCTGTCGTCACCCAGCCTGATATCCCCGAGGACGCGGGCGCCGGTGCCGATGACGACGCGGTTGCCCACCGTGGGGTGCCGTTTGACGCGGGCCAGCGAGCGGCCGCCCAGCGTGACGTCGTGGTAGATCATTACGTCGTCGCCGACCACCGCCGTCTCGCCGATGACGACCCCCATCCCGTGGTCGATGAAGAACCGTCGCCCGATCGTCGCACCCGGGTGGATCTCCACTCCGGTGAGCGTGCGGGTGGCATTGGACAGGAGCCGGGCCGGCAACCGGTATGCCGGTTTCTGCCAGAGCGAGTGCGCCACCCGGTGGGACCACACGGCGTGCAACCCCGGGGAGGCCAGGAACGTTTCCAGCCGTGACTGCGCAGCCGGGTCACGGGCCATCGCGGCGTCGACGTCCTCGAGGAGGGTGCCGACGACCGTCGCCCGCGCGGCCGCGATCCGGCGCCCCAGTCCCCTGTGGAGGCGCCGGCCGCGCTGCAGCTCCGGCTGAACGCGCATCCGTCAGTCGACCAGGCCCTCGAAGAGGATCGTCGAGAGGTAGCGCTCGCCGAAGCTCGGGATGATGACCACGATGGTCTTGCCCTCGTTCTCGGGCCGCTGGGCCACCTCGATGGCCGCTGCAAGTGCGGCCCCTGAGGACAGACCCACGAGCAGGCCCTCCTCCGTGGCGGCGCGCCGCGCCCAGACGACGGAGGTCTCCGCGTCGACGTCGATGACCTCGTCGTAGATCTCGCGGTCGAGGATCTCCGGGACGAAGTTGGCGCCGAGGCCCTGGATCTTGTGGGGGCCGGGCTTGCCGCCGTTGAGGATCGCCGACTCCTTGGGCTCGACGGCGATGATCTGCACGCTGGGCTTGCGGGACTTCAGCACCTGGCCGACACCGGTGATCGTGCCGCCGGTGCCGATACCGGCCACGACGATGGCGACCTCACCGTCGGTGTCCTTCCAGATCTCCTCCGCGGTGGTCTTGCGGTGGATCTCGGGGTTCGCCTCGTTGGCGAACTGGCGGGCCAGGATGGATCCGGGGCGCTCCGCCGCCACCTCCTCGGACTTGTCGACGGCGCCCTTCATGCCCAGCCCTGGGTCGGTGAGGACGAGCTCGGCGCCGTAGGCGCGCAACAGCGCGCGGCGCTCCTTGGACATCGACTCCGGCATCGTGAGAACGACCTGGTAACCGCGGGCTGCGCCGACCATGGCCAGCGCGATGCCGGTGTTGCCCGAGGTGGCCTCGACGATGGTACCGCCGGGCTTCAGCTCCCCCGACGCCTCAGCGGCGTCGACGATCGCGACACCGATGCGGTCCTTGACCGAGTTGGCCGGGTTGTAGAACTCGAGCTTGGCCGCGACGGTCGCCTTGGCGCCGTCGGTGATCCGGTTGAGACGCACGAGGGGCGTGTTGCCGATGAGCGTGGTCACGTCGTCGTAGATGGGCACCGCGGACTGCCTTTGCTGTCGGGGACGAGGGTTGGTCGATCTTCGTCGAGAACTCACATTTCGTTATGCATATTCCAAGATCAGGTTATCTCTTGCCGCGTGCGTCTCAGTCCCGTGCGCGCACTAGGGTGGCCGGTTATGGGAAAGCTCTCCTTCGTTGCCGGTGCCGCTGTCGGTTATGTCCTGGGCGCACGCGCCGGACGTAAGCGCTACGAACAGATCAAGGGCCAGGCCGGCCGCCTATGGCAGTCGGGTCCCGTGCAGGACCGGGTCGGCACGGCCACGGACGCGGTGAAGCAGCAGGCCGCTCCGTTCGTCACGGAGAAGCTCGGAGACGCCGTCAAGGCGGTCGGGCAGCAGATGCGTCAGACCAACCTCCCGGGCCGCGGTGAGCACCTCCCGGAGACCATCCACGGCGGCACCGACGGTGAGCTGCACGCCGACATGACGGGCTACGGTCCGGGCGCCGGCAAGCTCCCCTGAGCCTTCCCTCCGCGCCCCGTCCCGAGGCTTCTCCGGACGGCGGGCGGCGGATGCGAGCCGCGTCACCGTCCGGTGAGCGCTCGCTTACCCGCCAGTATGCTGGCGAGCCATGAGCCCCCTGCAGATCGTCGCGGTCACCGTCTGCGGTGCCGTGACCCTCACGGCGGTGGCCCTCTTCACGCAGACCGTCTCGCGCTACGTCGCGACGTTCAAGCTGGGCCAGCCGGCCTCCCGGGGTGACCATCCGGCGACGCGGTGGGCGACCCTGTTTCGGGAGTTCCTCGGGCATACAAGGATGGCGCGGCTGCCCGTCGTCGCGGTGGCCCACTGGTTCACCATGGTCTCGTTCGGGGTCCTGTTCTTCACGCTGATCACCGCGTTCGGGCAGCTGGTCGACCCGGAGTTCGCGCTGCCGCTCATCGGGGCGTGGCCGCCCTACGAGTGGGTGACCGACCTCTTCGCCGTGGGCGGGCTCATCGGGATCGTCGTGCTCATCGTCATCCGCCAGGTAAAGCGGCCGAGGCGCTCTGACGGTGACGGCGGGCGCCGGTCGCGGTTCTACGGTTCGACGTTCTGGCAGGCCTACTACGTCGAGGCGACGATCCTGGGGGTCACGTTCTGTATCGGACTGCTGCGGGGCCTGGAGTATGCGCTCGCCGGCCAGCTGGGCACCGGACACGACAGCTGGGTGCACTTCCCGCTGACCGGCTGGATCGGGTCGTTGTTCTCCGGGCTGTCGGTCGACGCCCTGAGGTCATGGATCGTCGTCGTCGCGGCGGTGAAGATCCTCATCTCGTTCGCCTGGCTGACCACGTTGGCGCTGCAGACGACGATGGGCGTGGCGTGGCACCGGTTCCTCGCCTTCGTCAACATCTGGGCCAAGCGCAACGCCGACGGACGCACCGCCCTCGGGGCTCTGCAGCCCATCCGGGTCAAGGGTGAGCCGGTCGACTTCGAGCAGATCGAGGAGCTCGACGAGGACGCGGCGCTCGGGGTCGGCAAGGTCGAGGACTTCACCTGGAAGGGCCTGCTCGACTTCACCACGTGCACCGAGTGCGGCCGCTGCCAGAGCCAGTGCCCCGCCTGGAACACCGACAAGCCCCTCTCACCCAAGCTGCTCGTCATGGGCCTGCGGGACCATGCGCACGCCAAGGCGCCGTGGTTGCTCGCCACCGAGGAGCAGCGTGAGTCGGGTGAGACCGGCCACGGCGACCTGTCCGAGAGGACCCGCGCGGCGGCGGCGGTGCCGGCGCTCGTGGGCTCGACCGGGTATGCCGCGGACGCGCCGCTGGGGGCGTACAACCCCTTCGGCAGCGCTGACGGAGCCGCGGTCATCGACGAGGACGTGCTGTGGTCGTGCACGACGTGCGGCGCGTGTGTGGAGCAGTGCCCGGTCGACATCGAGCACGTCGACGAGATCGTCGACATGCGCCGCTACCAGGTGCTCATCGAGTCGGCGTTCCCGGCCGAGCTGAACGGGCTGTTCAAGAACCTCGAGAAGAACGCCAACCCGTGGGGCATGGCGCCGCGGCTGCGGCTGGACTGGGCCAAGGACCTGCCGTTCGACGTGCCCGTCGTCGGCGCCGACGTCGAGTCGCTGAGCGAGGTCGACTATCTGTTCTGGGTCGGCTGCGCCGGTGCGCTCGAGGACCGCGCGAAGCGGACCACCCGCGCGGTGGCTGAGCTGCTGCATACCGCGGGGGTGTCCTTCGCGGTTCTGGGTGACGGTGAGTCGTGCACCGGAGACCCGGCCCGGCGGGCGGGCAACGAGTTCCTCTTCCAGATGCTGGCCCAGCAGAACGTCGAGACGCTCAATGAGGCCGGGGCGACCAAGATCGTCGTCACCTGCGCGCACTGCTTCAACACGCTGAAGAACGAGTACCCCCAGGTCGGCGGCACGTATGAGGTCGTCCACCACACCCAGCTGCTCAACCGGCTCGTGCGCGAGAAGCGGCTCGTGCCGGTCGCCCGGCCCGGTGACGCGTCGACCACCGGCGCGGCCTCCACCGCCGAGTCGGTGACCTACCACGACCCGTGCTATCTCGGCCGGCACAACGGCGTGTATGCGCCGCCGCGCGAGCTGCTCGGCGCCCTTCCGGGCGTGACGCTCACGGAGATGCCGCGCAACAGCGAGCGGTCGTTCTGCTGCGGAGCCGGAGGTGCGCGGATGTGGATGGAGGAGAAGCTCGGCACCCGCATCAACGTCAACCGCACCGAGGAGGCGCTGGCGACCGGCGCCGACCGGATCGCCATCGGCTGCCCGTTCTGCAAGGTCATGCTCAGCGACGGGCTGACCGGCAAGCAGGCCGACGGGTCCGCCCGTGAGGAGGTCCAGGTCGTCGACGTGGCCCAGATGCTGCTCGCGGCCGTCCGCCTGGAGACCCCAGGCGCCCCCGCTTCCTAGATTTGCGTGGAGGTATACCCGAGCGCTCTAGCGCTCGCAGCAACCTCCACTCGACGCATATATGTCAGCGCGGGTAGCCGCCCTCCGGCGGTGACATCTCGAGACGCACGCCGAGCAGCCGCACCGAGCGGGTGTGGTCGAAGCGGTCGAGCAGGGCCACCGCGGAACCGGTGACAACGCCCAGGTCGTAGGTGGGCTCGGGGAGCGCGCGGGACGTCGTATGCGACTCGAACGGGGCGTACCGGATCTTCAGCCCGACGCGCGCCGCCGGCCGGCCCTCGGCCACGATGTCGTCGAGGACCCGCGCGGCCAGGACGCGGACCTCACAGGCGACGACCGCCCAGTCGCGCAGGTTGTCCTGGAAGGTCGTCTCGCGACCGTGACCGCGCGCGACCCACGGCGTCGCCGTGACCGATGAGCCGTCGCCGCCGCGGGCGATCCGTCGGTACCACGGACCCATGGTCGGGCCGAGCCGCGCCACCAGGGGCTCCACCTCCGCGGTGGCCAGCTGCGCGACGGTGAGGATGCCCAGCTCTGCGAGCTTGGCCGCGGTCTTCCTGCCCACGCCCCACAAGGCGTCGGCCGGGCGGGCACCCATCACCTCGAACCAGGTCTCACCGGTGATGGTGAAGACGCCCTGCGGCTTACCGAACCCGGTCGCCGTCTTGGCCATCACCTTGGTGTCGCCGATGCCGATCGAGCAGTGCAGCCGGGTATGCGTGAGGACGGCGGACTGGATCCGGCCGGCCAGCTCGACGGGGTCGTCGGTCATCACCCCGATGAACGCCTCGTCCCAGCCGAGTACCTCGACGACCGCCCCGTCGGTGGGCCCGAACGACCGGAGCACACCCATCACGCCCTCGGACGCCTGGGTGTAGAGCGGCGCGTCGACGGGGAGGAACACCGCGTCGGGCGCCTTGCGCGCGGCGATGCGCAGCGGCATACCGGAGCCGACACCGAACACGCGGGCCTCGTAGGACGCGGTCGAGACGACCCCACGTTGGGTGGGATCGCCCCGACCGCCGACGACGACCGGAAGGCCGGCCAGCGACGGGTCCCGCAGCACCTCGACCGCGGCGACGAACTGGTCGAGGTCGACGTGCAGAACCCAGCTCCGCCGGTCGCTCACGTCACCGGATCAGGCTGGTCAGCCAAGGCCGTTCTTGGTCAGGAAGTCCTTGGCCACGGCCGACGCGTCCTTCTTGTCGACGTCGACCTGCTTGACCAGGTCGGTGAGTGTGGCGGTGTCGATCTTGGCCGAGACGGCGTTGAGCGCTGACGTGATCGCGTCGTTGACCTTGTCCTTGCGGACCAGGGGGACGACGTTGTCGGAGCCGAACAACAGCTTGGGGTCGGTCAGCGTGACGAACCCGTTGGCCGAGATGGACGGGTCGGTGCTGAAGATGTTGGCCGCCTGCGCCTGCCCGTTGGTCAGGGCGTTGACGATGGCCGCACCCTTGAGGGGCAAAAAGTTCTTCGGCGTGAAGCTGTACTGGTCCTTCAGACCGACCAGCCCCTGCTGGCGGGTCTGGAACTCCGGCGGGGCTGCCATGGTGATCTGGTCCTGCTTCCCGGCGAGGTCGGCGATGGACTTCAGCGAGTATTTCGCCGCCGTGTCCTTGGTGACGACGATGGAGTTCTTGTCCTCCGCGGTCGACTTGTTGAGCACGACGAGGGTCGCCGGAAGCGTGGTCTTCAGCGTGGAGTAGATCGCGTCGGGGTCCTGGCTGGGCGCCGTGCCCTTGAGGAAGGTCAGCAGCGAGCCAGTGTACTCGGGGACGATGTCGATGGACCCGTCCTGGAGGGCCTTGACGTAGACGTCGCGGCTCCCGATGTTGGGCTTGGTCGACACGTTGACGCCCTTGGCCTTCAGCGCCCCGGCGTAGACCTCGCCGAGGACCTGGGACTCGGAGAAGTCGGCGGAGCCGACGACGATGGCGCCGCCCGACCCGCCGCTGGTGGTCGAGCCCCCACCGGCGCCTCCGCCGGCGGCTGGAGCGGTCGGGTCGGAGGTGGCCCCGCAGGCCGCCAGGGACAGGGCGGCCACAGCGGTCACCGTGGTGAGGAGGATCTTGCGGTTCATACGAGTGCTTCTCTCTGGTCGTCGGCACGGTCGGTGGGAGAGGCGGGATCCGAGGCGTCGCCCCGGGCCGTAGTGGAGACAACCGGCCGGCCCCCCCGTTGCTTCCCGAACTTTCCGGTCAGTCCGGGAGAGACGACGGTGCGTTGCACGAGCGAGAGGATCCCGTCGATGACCAGGGCCAGCACGGCGACCAGGATCGCCCCGCTCGCCATCTGGGCGTAGTCGCTGACCGACAGGCCGTCGATGAGGAACCGCCCGAGGCCACCGAGGCTGATCGACGCGGCGATGGTGGCCGTGGCGATGACCTGGAGGGTGGCGCTCCGGATGCCGGAGAGGAGCAGCGGCAGCGCGCAGGGCAGCTCGACCTTGCGCAGGACCTCGCCCCCCCGCATACCCATGCCCTTGGCCGCGTCGCGCGCGCCCGGGTCGACCTCCTGGATGCCCGAGTAGGTGCCGGACAGGATCGGCGGGACCGCGAGCAGGACCAGGACGATGACGCTGGGGATGACGTAGGCCAGGTTGTTGGCGATCTTCGGTCCGAGCCACAGCGCGACGGCGAAGAGCAGGCCGAGGCTGGGCACCGCCCGCAAGGAGTTGGCCAGCGACACCGCCCACTTGGCTTTCCCGGTGTGGCCGACGACGATGCCGAGCGGGATCGCGATTGCGGCGGCGATCAGCAGGCTGATGAGGGAGTACTCGAGGTGCTCGAGCAGGCGCTGCGGGATGCCCTGGGCCCCGGTCCAGTGCGCCGGGTCGGTCAGCCACTTCCCGATGCCGTTCAGCATGTCGTCACCTCGTTCGTCGTCCGCTTCGTATGCCCTCTCATCGAGCCACCCGCTGCCACGGAGTAGCCGCCCAGGCGCCGGCCCGGATGACGGTGTCGAAGATCAGGGCGAGGATGACGCAGCTGACGATGCCGACGGCGATCTCGGTCGGGAACGTGCGCTGGTAGCCGTCGGTGAGGTAGTAGCCGAGCTGCGGGAAGCCGACGAGCGAGGCGACGCTGACGATGCTCACGTTGCTCACCGCCGCGACCCGCAGACCGGAGGCGATCACGGGGACGGCGAGGGGCAGGTCGACCTTGACGAACCGCTTGACCCCGGTGAACCCCATCGCGATGGCCGCCTGTCGGGTCGCCTCCGGAACTGCCCCGAGTCCGTCGGCGACGGTGCGCACCAGCAGGGCCAGGGTGTAGAGCGTCATCGCCACGTAGACGTTGAACGTGTCGAGGATGCGGGTGCCGAGGATGAGCGGCATGAGGATGAACAGGGCCAGGCTGGGGATCGTGTAGAGCAGCCCGCTGCCGGCGATGATGACGCCGTAGAGCCGTCGGTAGCGCCGGGCCAGCCAGCCCAGGGGCAGCGCGACCACCAGCCCGACGACCAGGGGTATGCCGGCGAGCAGCGTGTGCAGCCAGGCATACCGCAGGATGTCGCCGAGATGGTCGGCCACCCACGTCACGAGGCGTCCTGGCGTTGGTAGCGGTCGTCGTCGGCATCGTCGGGACGCGCGACTCGCTCGATGACGGTGAGGACCTCATGCGCCCGGACCGTGCCGGCCAGCGCACCGTCGTCGTCGACAAGAACGCCACGGCGCGACGGGGCGGACAGCGCAGCGTCGAGGACGGCCCGCAACGGGCCGTGCACCCGCGCGACCGTGCCACCGCGGTGGAGCATCTCGCGGTCGATCGGGCGGCCGAGGCGGTGCGGCTCGACCCAGCCGAGCGGCTTGCGCTCGTCGTCGACGACCAGCAGCCAGTCGTCGCCGCCGACCCGCCGGGCCTGGTCGGGCGTGGCCCCCAGACCTATGGTCGGCTCCGACGCAAGCTGGAGCTCGGGCGTCTCGTGGAAGCCCAGCGCCCGATATCCGCGGTCACGGCCGACGAAACCGGCGACGAAGTCGTCGACCGGGTGCGCCAGCAGGTATGCGGGCTCGGCCACCTGCGCGAGCTTGCCGCCGACCCGAAGGACGGCGACCTGGTCGCCGAGCTTGATCGCCTCGTCGATGTCGTGCGTGACGAAGAGGATCGTCTTGCCCAGCTCGCCCTGGAGGCGTAAGAACTCGTCCTGCAGCTGTTCGCGAACGATCGGGTCGACCGCGGAGAACGGCTCGTCCATGAGCATCACCGGCGGGTCGGCGGCGAGAGCGCGAGCCACGCCGACGCGCTGCTGTTGGCCGCCGGAGAGCTGGCTGGGGTAGCGCTGGGCGTAGGACGCGTCCAGGCCGACCCGCTCCAGCAGCTCCATCGACCGGTCGCGGACCTTCGTGTCGTCCCAGCCCAGCAGCGTCGGGACAGTGCCGATGTTGTCGACGACCGTGCGGTGCGGGAACAGCCCGGCGCTCTGGATGACGTAGCCGATGCCACGCCGCATCTCGGCGGCGTCCATCCTGGAGGTGTTCTGGTCGTCGAGCCAGATCGTGCCCGAGGTGGGCTCGATCATCCGGTTGACCATGCGCAGGGTCGTCGTCTTGCCGCATCCGGACGGCCCGACGAGCACCGTGATCTGGCCGGTGGGCGCCTCGAGGTCGAGGTGGTCCACCGCCGTGGTGCCGCCGGGATACTGCTTCGAGACGTCGTCGAAGCGAATCATGCCCTCGACCCTAAGCGAGGCGACCGACATCGACCCCCCGCTGACGGCTTCCGTCAGATAACGGTGATGAGACTTCCGGCCGAGGCCGCCGCTCCGAGGACGGCGACCTCCGAGCCGTCCGGAACTGCGTCCCCGTCGGCGGGAACCGGGACCGGCGCGCGGCGCGCACCCAGGCTGGCCGCCAGGTAGCCCCCCACCAGCCCGTCCCACGTCGGCGCGCGGCGCAGCATCGCATGGTCGGCCGACCGCAGGCCGACGAACGAGGCGGTGAGACCCCTCGCCTGCAACGCCTCGACGACCTGCCGGCTGGCCGCCGCCGAGGTCATCCCGTCGGTGAGCCCATGGATGAGCAACGTCTTCTGACCATCGTGGGCGCGGACGCCGTCACCGCCGACCACCCAGGGCGCCAGACCGACGACGTCGACGATGCGCGGGTCGTTCGCGACGGCCAGGGCCGTCCGGCCGCCCATCGAGTGACCGACGACGGCGATCGGCACGTCGGGGTAGGTCTCGGCGATCTGGTCGAGCGCCCATCGAGCGTCGGCCACCGGGCTCGCCTCGGCGCCGTTCCAGCCCCGCAGGGCGAACTTCAGGCGCACCACGGCGAACGAGCCTTGGCCGGCGCGGGCGATGGCCCAGGCGATCGGGAGCACCCGGACCACCGACAGGTTGACCCACTGGGTGGGGATGTGGCTGCTGCCCGTGCCTCCGTGCAGCACGAGGACGACCGCCGTCGGCGCATCAGGCCTTCTCGTCCACCTCAGCTCGGGTCCCACCTGGTCACTGTACGTTCCCTGTGCCGAGAGCCGCCTGTGGAACTGCTATGGCGGGATTGGCAGCCGGTCAGACCTCGGTCCGGTGGAAGTTCTTGAAGCTGCGGCTCGCGGTGGGGCCGCGCTGACCCTGGTAGTGCGAGCCGTAGACGTCGGAGCCGTAGGGCGTCTCGACCGAGCTCGACAGCCGGAAGAAGCAGAGCTGGCCCACCTTCATCCCCGGCCACAGCTTGATCGGCAGGGTGGCGACGTTGGACAGCTCGAGCGTCACATGACCCGAGAAACCGGGGTCGACGAACCCCGCGGTGGCGTGGGTCAACAGGCCGAGGCGTCCGAGGCTGGACTTGCCCTCGACCCGCGCGGCGACGTCGTCGGGCAGGGTGACGGTCTCGAGGATCGACCCGAGGACGAACTCGCCCGGATGCAGGATGAACGGCTCACCCGGGGCGACTTCCACCAGCCGGGTCAGGTCGGGCTGCTCCTCGGCGGGGTCGATGTAGGGGTACTTGTGGTTGTCGAACAGCCGGAAGTACTTGTCCATCCGGACGTCGATGCTGGACGGCTGCAGCATTCGGGGGTCCCAGGGGTCGAGCACGACCCGGCCGGCGTCGATCTCGGCCCGGATGTCGCGGTCGGAGAGCAGCACGGGGAGAGGCTAGCGGGTGCTCGCGGCGGCGGTCGATGGCTGGTCTGAGGGCACCGTTAGCGTTCGGTATGCTGCCTGTCGCGCTGCCGGGCGACCCTCGGTCGGCGCTTCGCGGGCGTAGCTCAATGGTAGAGCGCCAGCTTCCCAAGCTGGACACGCGAGTTCGATTCTCGTCGCCCGCTCCACACCCTGGCCAGGCCGCTCCGGCGTCACCTCGGAGCGCCAGGCCCGCCGCCCTGGGCGTGGCTAAAGCCCCCACGGCCTCCCGGCTGATGGAATACCGCTGGCTGCCGCGGGAGGCAGGGGACGGGGGAGGTGATGATGACGCCGGTGCGGCCGCGTCCCGTCCAATCCGTCGAGGGCGCCGGGGTGGGTTCGGGGCGAACCCGCGCCCTGCCGTGGTGGATCGGGGTGCTGGCCATCTACGCCGTCTCGCGCGCCCTCACCGCCGTGGCCTTCCTCGTGGTGGCGAGGCACCAGGCAGCGTCCACGATGGGGGTCGCCGCCCCTGACTACTACACGTTCGTCGCCACCTGGTACGACGGCGGGTGGTACGAGAGCATCAGCCGAGCGGGATACCCGTCGACCCTGCCGGTCGACGGGTCTGGAGCCGTGGTCGAGAACGCGTGGGCCTTCTTCCCCTTGTACCCAGGGCTTGTGCGGGTGCTGATGCAGCTGACCGGCGGCCCGTGGAACGTCGTCGCGCCCTGGACGTCGACGGTCCTGGGCGCGCTGGCCATGCTCGTCATCCACCGGCTCATCCAGCTCGGGGCCCCTCGTGCGGTGGCCTCCTACCCTCAGCTGGGGTTGGCCTCGGTCGCGCTGCTGTGCTGCCTCCCGACGGCGGCCGTCCTGCAGACCGCATACACCGAGTCACTCGCGCTGCTCCTCATCGCGAGTGCGCTGCTGCTCGTGGTCCGTCATCGGTATGCATGGGCCGCCCTGACCATCCTGGCCCTCGGATTCACCCGGGCGGTCGCTCTCCCGATGGTCGTCGTTCTGGTGGTTCATGGCCTCTGGCGGCTACGGCAGTCCCGCCGGACCGGTGCGGCGATCCCTGGCCGCCAGAAGGGGGCCTTCGTGGTGGCCGTTCTGGTCACCGCGGTCTCGGGCTTCGCCTGGCAGTGGATCTGCGAATGGGTGACCGGAGTTCCCGGCGCCTACCTGCTGACCCAGGAGGCCTGGCGGAAAGGGGTGCCGGTCACCCCGTTCTCGGGCTGGTTCCGCTCGGACGCCCACCAGTTCGACCTCCCCGTCTACGTCGCGGCGGGGGTCGCGGTCACCGCCTTCGTCGTGCTGATGGTGCTGCCCTCGGCCCGGCGTCTCGGCGCCGAGCTGTACACCTGGGCCGTGGCGTACCCGGCCTACCTGGCGGCGGTCGCCCAGCTGGGATCGAGCCTGGCGCGGTTCGCGCTCCTGGCGTTCCCGCTCGCCCCAGTCCTCGTCGGCGTGGTGCCCGCGCCGCCCAAGCGGGCGAGACTGTGGCTCGTCTCGCTGCTGGTGCTCCTGGCCGGGCTTCAAGTCGCCTGGTTGTGGTTCGTCTGGAGGTTCGTGGAAGGAGGCCGGTTCACCCCGTCGCCGTAGGGCTCGGAGGACCGCCCAGCGAGCCCATGACGCCTACTTCACACAGGGGATGCCGCCGCCGCTGATCGCGGTCAGGTCGGTCGGCGCGGGCGTTGCGGTGCCGGCCACCGTCGTCGGCACGCTCGGGGACGAGGTGGCCGGCCGCGAGCTGGCCGGCGTGCGTCCCGCGGTGGTGCTCGACGTCGGCGCCGGCGTCGAGCCCGAGGTGGCGCTCGCCGAGCCGGAACCCTGGGGAGCGAGCAGCTGCCTCACCGTGGCCTGGATCTCGGCGACGTCGACGACGTTGATGTCCTCGCCCTGGGGGTCCCTGCCGAAGGACTTCACTGGCAGCGTGTAGAAGGTGACGTTGCCGCCGGCCATCTTCTGGGCGTCCTGAGCGAAGTCGAGCAGGTTGAGGCCCGAGTCGATGGCGGTGTTCTGCTTGGTCACGTCGATGATCTGCGCGAGCTTGACGGGGTTGGCCAGGGTGCCGGCCTGCTTGAGCTGGAAGGCGAGCGAGGCGATGAAGGCCTGCTGACGACGCTCACGGTCGAGGTCGGTGAAGTCGTACCGCTCGTAGAGGTCGCGGCGCTGGCGCACGAACGCGACGGCCTGGGACGCGTCGATCTGCTGCTCCCCGGCCACGAAGTCGGCACCCGAGTAGGAGTCCTTGGTGGCCTCCTTGACGCACACCGTGATCGGCTGCACGACCTGGGCCAGCTGGTAGAACGCGACCATGGTGACCTCGACGAAGTGGTCGACGGTCACCCCCAGGAAGGCCTCGACGGTCTTGACCTGTGCGCTGCGGCCGGCGTCGCGGGCCTTCTGCTCCCGTTGTGGCTTGCTGAGGCTGGAATCGGCCACCAGGGTGCTCTCGGCGGCGGCGTACCCGAGTCCGTAGGCCTGCTTGATCTTCCCCTTGCACTGCTTGTCCGGGCAGCCGACCAGATCGACGTAGTCGTCCCGGGCGATCGAGACGACGCTCGCCTTGCTGCCGTCCCCCGGGACGTGCAGCAGCATGAGGACGTTGGCGTTGAGCCCGCCGTCAGTGGCCTCCCCGGCATGTAAGGCGTCGTAGATGTCCTGCGGAAGGGGATCGCCGTTCTCGTCGACGCGGCTGTCCAGCCCCATGATGAGAATGTTCGTGTCGCCGTGCGTCGGGCCCGTCGTCGCGGTGCCCCCGCCGCGGCCGCCGCCGAGCGCGTCCGACGTCGTGATGCCCCGGGTGAGGCTGAGGTACTGGTAGCCGGCGTACCCGAGGACGAGAACGAACACCGTGAGCACGGCGACGAGCACGGTGCGACCGGGGCGAGATCGCATGGCTCATCCTCCCGACCTTCTCTGGACGTTTCCTGACGGTCTGCTGACGAGCGTACCGGGCCGTCTTGCGCTCGTTACTCACCAGTAGCATGATGGGGTTACCGACTGGTAACCCCAGCCGGTCGCCCGCAGCCGCCGAGCAGCAAGGACCACGATGAGCCACTACCGGAGCAACGTCCGCGACCTGGAGTTCAACCTCTTCGAGGTGTTCGGACGCGGCGACATCATCGGGCACGGCCCTTACGAGGCGGTCGACGCCGACACCGCCCGGGAGATGATCCGCGAGGTGGCCCGCCTGGCCGAGCACGAGCTGGCCGACAGCCTCGTCGACTCAGACCGCAACCCGCCCGTCTACGACCCGCAGACCCACGAGGTGCGGATGCCGGAGTCGTTCAAGGCGTCCTACGCGGCCTACGTGCAGTCGGGGTTCTGGGCCATCGACGTGCCCGCCGCGCTCGACGGCACGGTCATCCCCCCGTCGCTGAAGTGGGCGATCAACGAGCTCATCCTCGGAGCGAACCCGGCCGTCGGCATGTATGCGTCGAGCTTCGCGTTCGCCAAGTTGCTGTACATCCTCGGCAACGACGACCAGAAGAAGCTCGCCCGGCTCATGGTCGACCACGCGTGGGGCGCCACCATGGTCCTGACCGAGCCCGACGCCGGCTCCGACGTGGGCGCCGGGCGCACCAAGGCCACCCCGAACCCTGACGGCACGTGGAACATCACCGGGGTCAAGCGGTTCATCTCCTCGGCCGAGCACGACCTCTCGGACAACATCGTCCACTTCGTGCTCGCCCGCCCTGAGGGCGCCGGCCCGGGCACCAAAGGCCTGTCACTGTTCATCGTCCCCAAGTTCCAGACCGACCTCGAGACCGGCGAGCTGGGCGAGCGCAACGGCGCCGTCGTCACCAACGTCGAGCACAAGATGGGCCTCAGGGCCTCGACGACATGTGAGGTGACGTTCGGCGACGGCGTCCCAGCGGTCGGCACCCTCCTGGGCGACGTCCACAATGGCATCGCCCAGATGTTCCGGGTCATCGAGCACGCGCGGATGATGGTGGGCACCAAGGCGATCGCCACGCTGTCGAGCGGTTACCTCAACGCGCTCGAGTACGCGAAGCAGCGGGTCCAGGGCGCTGACCTCACCCAACAGGCGGACAAGACCGCGCCGCGCGTGACCATCACGCACCATCCCGACGTGCGGCGCTCGCTCATGCTGCAGAAGGCCTACGCCGAGGGCCTGCGCGCTCTCGTGCTCTACACCGCGACCCAGCAGGACGCGGTCGACGCGGCGCAGCTGACCACCGGCCGTGAGGAGCTCGACACCGGCTCGCCGGCCCAGCTGGCCAGCCGGGTCAACGACCTGCTGCTGCCCGTCGTCAAGGCCCTCGGGTCGGAGCGGGCGTGGGTGATCCTCGGGACCGAGTCGCTCCAGACCCTCGGCGGGTCAGGCTTCCTCACGGACTACCCGATCGAGGAGTACGTCCGCGACGCGAAGATCGACACCCTCTATGAGGGCACGACCGCCATCCAGGGCCTCGACTTCTTCTTCCGCAAGATCGTCAAGGACCAGGGCGTCGCCATCGGCCACGTCGCCATGCAGGTGCAGGAGTTCGCCAAGGACCTCGGTGCGGTCGACGGAGCCCTCGACCGCGAGCGCGAGCTCCTGGCGCAGGGGCTCGACGACGTGCAGGCGATCCTCGGCTACGTCGGCGGTGAGGCGTTCAAGTCCGACCCGCGGATGGGCGGAGACATTCGCACCATCTACACCGTGGGCCTCAACACCTCGCGGCTGCTGCTCTGCGCCGGCGACCTCGTCGTCGGCTGGCTCCTGCTGCGCCAGGCCGAGGTGGCCCACCAGGCGCTGACCACACGGGGGGACACCCTCTCGGCCGCGGACCGCGACTTCTACAGCGGCAAGGTGGCCGCGGCCCGGTTCTTCGCTCGCACCGTCCTGCCCAAGCTCTCGGCCGAGCGGGCCATCGCCGAGGCGACCGACGCGTCGATCATGGACGTGCCCGAGTCGGCCTTCTGAGCCTCGGCGTCACCGAGGACGTCCTGCCCGGCAACGGCGCCGGGCAGGACCCGCCCCGGCATTCGCCGTCAGATCTCGCGGCGCTCGTCTCGCCCGTCTCGCACCTCGCGGACGTCGTGCTGGACGTTGCCCTCCTCGATGTTGCGGCGCTCGACCACCGACGTGTGCGACGTGTTCGCGCGCTGCCGGTTCTGGATGGTGCCGAAGATGAGGGCGAGCAGTCCGCCGATCATGAGGATGTAGCCGACCGCGTCGAGATTGGTCTTCAGCAGCGTGTCGTCGAGACGCGTGAAGCTCAGGATCCCGCCGATGACGATGAGAAAGACTCCCAGTCCGATACCCATGCCCTGCCTCCGTACCTCGTTGTCCCAGAGCGATGCCGACCTGCTCACTGTAGTCACGGAGCCATGAGGCTGTCCGACCAAACGCGCGGGAGGGCTCAGGTTCCCCGCAGGTCGAGCTCGAGCCGAGCCGGTCCGCTGTCCGCCATCGTCAGGGGGACGCCCCAGTCCTGCTGGAAGAGGTGGCAGGCCGGGTTCTCACCCTTGACGTCACAGGCCGCCGCCTGCACCGAGACGTGCAACGTGCCCGCCGGTATGCCTGCGGCCAAGGTCAGCGCTCGGGTCAGGCCCTGCCCCGTCCCGCCCCCGGCTACCAGCAGCTCGGGTGGGCTGGCCGACACCACGAGCTGGGTGGGGTCACCCCAGCGGTCGTCGAGCTTCTGCCCGGCCGGCGGGTCGAAGGCGACCACCAGCTCGACCTCCCCGGCGGCGAGGACGGTCGGCGGCCGCGGGGTTCGCCGCGCCGGCCCGTCGACCCGCTGGGCACCGGCGGGGATCGGAACCCGGACCAGCCGGTGGGCACCGGACTCGACGACGACCAGCCGGAACCCGTCCGAGGCGCTTGGGCCGGCGGCTTCGACGAGGGCGTCACTGGGCTCGGCCAGGCCCGAGGCGAGGGTCGACACCTCGTCGCGCACCGGGTCGTAGCGCCGGATCGCTCCGTTGTAGGTGTCACAGATGGCGACCGACCCGTCGGGCAGCTCCACCACGCCGAGCGGGTGCTGGAGGAGGGCGTGCACGGCTGGACCATCGCGGTGCCCGAAGTCGAACAGCCCCGTGCCGACCTGGGTCACCAGCCCCTCGGCCGCAAGGGTGCGCAGGGCCGAGGTCTCCGCGTCCGCCACCCAAACGCGCTCGCCGTCCGCCGACGTCGCGAGGCCGGACGGCTGGGCCAACCACGCCTCGGCCCCGGCACCATCGCGGAGGCCCTCTTGCGTCGTCCCCGCGAGGACCGTCAGGACGTTCGCCGCCGGGTCGGGGTCGAGGGCCAGCGACCAGAGCTGGTGGACGCCGGCCATGGCCACGACGACCCGCCCCTGCCACCACGTCAGATCCCACGGGGTCGACAGATCCTGGCTGAGGGCCGGCCCACCGGCCTCCCGGCGGCGCAGCGGCATACCGGTGCCGGCGACGACTCGGACGGTGTTGTCGGAGAACGAGATCGCGGCGACCTGGTGGTTCACCGAGTCGGCCACCAGCAGGTCGTACCCCATCCGCTCCGCCTCGTTGACCGGCAGCAGCAAGAGCCCCTGGGGCTCGTCGAAGACCCCGGGCCCACCCCACCGACCGCGTTCGGTGACGAGGTCCGGCTCCAGGTGCACGACCTCGTGGTGGGCCGTGTCGGAGACGACGAACGAGCCGTCGGCCAGCGCCGCCACCTTGCCGGGGAAGCGCAGAGCCGAGTCGGGCGGCGGAGGCGGGACGTAGGCCGAGTCCCCCTGCCGCAAGGTGCCTTTCGCGCGGTGCTCCGCGACGAGGTCGCGCACGAGCGTCGCGAGCCCGGGTCCGTGGCCCTCGCCCGACATGGAGGCGACGACGTAGCCCTCGGGGTCGATGACGACGAGCGTCGGCCACGCGCGGGCGGTGTAGGCCTGCCAGGTGACGAGGTCCGGGTCGTCGAGGACGGGGTGGCGAACGGCATACCTCTCTACGGCCGCCTCGACCGCCGCGGGCTCCCCCTCGTGCTCGAACTTCGGCGAGTGCACGCCGACCACCACGAGGTCGTCGGGGAACTGTGCCTCGAGCGGTCGCAGCTCGTCGATGACGTGCAGGCAGTTGACGCAACAGAACGCCCAGAAGTCGAGCAGGACGACCCGGCCGCGAAGCTCGGCCAGGGTCAGGTCGTGCCCGCCGGTGTTGAGCCAGCGTCGACCGACCAGCTCGGGAGCGCGGACGCGGACCGAGCGGAAGTCACTGCGCATCAGTGCGCCCGGTCGGGCAGCCGCCGGTCGGCGAGCACGGGGAACGTGGCTCGCCACTGGTCGACCTCGTTGAGGTCGACCTCCACGCTGAGCACCTCCTCGTCCAGCCCGGCGACGGCGAGAGCGTCACCGGTGGGCATGACGACCTGGGAGTGCCCGCCCATCTCGTGCCCTGAGTGTGTCCCTGCCGTGTTGACGGCGATGACGACACACTGGTTCTCGATCGCCCGGGCGTGGGCGAGAAGGGTCCAGTGCGCGGCCCGGCGCCGCGGCCAGGCGGCGGGGATGACGAAGACCTTGGCGCCGGCGTCGAGCTGGGCCCGGTAGAGCTCCGGGAACCGCAGGTCGTAGCAGGTCGACAGCCCCGCGGTGACGGTGCCGCCTTCCCCGTCCGGAAGCTCCGTGGTGACGACGAGCTCACCGGCCTCCATGAGCCGCGGCTCTCCCACGCCGAAGCCGAACCGGTGGATCTTGCGGTAGGAGGCGACCAGGGCGCCGTCGGAGCCGAAGACGAGCGAGGTGTTCCAGAGGTCCTTGCCCTCGGGTCCGACCGAGCCGTCGGAGCTGGTCTCGACGATCGACCCTGCGTGCAGCATGACACCCGCGTCGCGGGCCGCGCCGGCCATCGCCGCCGCGACGGCCCCCTGAGGCGTGTCGGCCCGAGACTCCCATGTCTCGTAGGCGAACCCGCCTGCAGACCACAGCTCCGGGAGCACGACGAGGTCGTGGCCACGCTGGTCGCGGACGAGAGCCGCGACCCGGTCGACCCGCTCCGCGACCGTCTCGTCGTCTCCGTAGGCCAGCTGGACGAGCGCCACCTTCATGCGCCCAGCCTAGGTGTTGAGCCCACAGAGGTTGGGTACGCGCTCGGCTGGCGAGGCGCCCTTGAGTGCGGTGTGGCCGCGGTGGTGATTGTAGGTGTGCAGGAACACGGGGAACGCGGCGACCCGCTCGGCTT
>JAABUM010000280.1_pt1 | contig 98659 bp, 70 predicted proteins | sample 5559161 | NCBI WGS metagenome assembly JAABUM01 (sample SAMN10711868, study PRJNA513369) | rock metagenome | isolation source: Antarctica rocks | place: Antarctica: Victoria Land, Siegfried Peak nord
GCTTCCTGGCCCTGCACCGCACGCACCTGAGGCTTGACAATCTGCCACAGATCCCGATCAGTGAGCGCTTGCTGCGACAGGAACCGCGTGATCTGGTCATGGCTGAGATCGGGCAGCAGGCGGGACAGACCTGTGGCTGTGGTCGCACCAAACGACGACAGCAGGTAGTCCGTGTCGATGTCCAGAAGACGAAAGTTGTGCTTGGTCATCAAGGCCCAGTTTCACTACCAAAACCCAACCGCGTAAGGTGAGTCTAAAAGTTCACCTCTTCTACTTTAGGCACTCCCTTGCGGTACTGGATCTTCTGCGAACCGCGCCCGGCTGCTCATGGAAGCCGAGGACAGCGAGCAGCTTGCGGTACTGGATCTTCTGCGAACCGCGCAGAGGAGAATCCATTAGCTCTCCGCGCTGTTCGCTGAGCCACCAAGAATACTCTGCGGACGACACCCGCAAATACTTCAGCGAACACCACGCCGCGTGCACCTGGGTACGAATGTATGGGCGCGAACCGTTTCCGGCACATGAGGGAGCCGCTATTGCTTCTCGCTTGCTTTTGAAGGGGAGTAACGGTATTCCGGCTCCAACAACAAGGAGATTTGAACCTTATGATGACACGCAACGAGAAGTGGGCCCGTCCAGGCCTAAGCGCAGCCGCTGTGAGTGGGGCGTTGGGAGTGACGATGGGATTATGGAGTACGGCTCCAGCACAGGCGCAGATGATGGGCGAGGCGGCGATCCGGGCCGCTCTGCCCGCCAGGCGCGCTGAAGTGCCCACGCCCGATATGCAGGACGTGCTCAACAGGTTCAAGGAGCTTGGGCCCAAGCCCCTCAATCTGCTCAAGCCAAGCCAGGCGCGCCAGGGGCCTTCGGCTGCCGCCGCCGCCAAGCAGGAGCTCAAGCGGCGTGGCAAGCCTTTCCCGGAGCCTGTGGGCAGTGTCGCGGACATGGATCTGCCCACCAGCCCGCGCCCGATTCACGTGCGTGTCTACAAGCCCAAGAACGCGAACGGCAAGCCGCTGCCAGTCCTCATGTACTTCCACGGCGGCGGCTTTGTGATCGCCAGCATCGCCACCTATGACGCCTCGTGCCGCGCCATGGCCAACGCAACAGGTGCCATGGTGGTGGCCGTGGCCTACCGTATGGCTCCTGAGTTCAAGCTGCCAACGGCGCATGAGGACTGCTACGCCGCCACGCAATACGTGATGAATCGTGCGGCCTCGATGGGCGGTAACTCGGCCAAGGTTGCGGTGCTGGGTGAGAGCGCGGGCGGCAACCTGGCAACAGACATGTGCATCATGGCGCGCGACAGGGGCGGCAAGATGCCCATCCACCAGGCGCTGATCTACCCGTATGTGGATCTGTCGGCTCGCGGCCTGAACACGGCTTCGATGCGCCAGAACACCAACGCGAGCAGCCCCAAGACCAAGTTCCTCACCCGTGAGGGCGTGGCCTGGTTCAACAAGTGGGCGCTGCCCTCGCCTGCTTTCGGGCGCAACCCGCTGGCCTCGCCTCTGTATGCCAACCTGCGCGGACTGCCTCCGGCTACGATTGTGTTGGCCGAGATCGACCCTCTGCGCACTCAGGGCGCCTTGTATGCGCAGAAGTTGATGCGAGCGGGCGTCGCGACCAAAGTGGCCTACTACACCGGCGTGACGCACGAATTCTTCGGCATGGGAGCCATCGTGTCCAAGGCCAAGCAAGCCAACACCTTCGTGGCCAACGAACTGAAGACGGCCTTCAGTCGCTAAGCGGGCGGGCAAACGTTTGCGGGTGTGGCTGGTAGGGGCGAGGCTGCTCAAGCGCAGCAGGGCGAGGGAACCTCGCCCCTACATTGGCGGTGTCGTAGGCCGGAGCCGAGGGCAAGAAGGCCAGGGCAGGTGCGTCGATGATAAAGTGAGCATTCGCACAGCGCTTAAATTCTCGCGCTGCCTGCTGAGCCTTTGTTCTCGCCGCAACTCCATGAATCTTCAATCCCCAATCATCTGGTGCGCCGTGACTCTTTCGGGCCTTGGCTTGGCTCCTCTCGTCAACGCCGCGCCTCTGCCGCCCGTTGCGCCCACTTCGGAGATGCCTTGCTGCACGAGCACAAGCATCGCGGTGCGCGGTGACTTCGCCTACTTCACGCCTCCCGCGCCGCTCCAGGACGCGGGCGCCCTTCCGCCCGACTGGTTCAAGAGGGAGATCTTCGGCTCGGCGTTCTCGGTTGCTGTGGCTGGCCTGCCGCCTGGCCAATACACGGTGGAAATTGATCTGGCCGAGCAGTATCAGCAGGCTCCTGGCGCGCGCTTGATGGACATCGCTGTGGGAGCGCAGAAACTGGCCCAGAACCTCGACATCTTCGTCCTGGCGGGAGGCGCTAACAAAGCCACGCGCGTGGTCGGCCAAGTCGATTACCGAGGTGATGCTCAGGGGCCGCTCACCATTTCGTTCCTGGCCAGAGCCGACAAAGCCAAGTTCAACGCCATCCGCGTCCTGGACGCCAACGGGCAAGTCCTTGCAGGAGCCACAGCCGCGCAGATTCAAGATCAGCAAATCGCCTTCGCGACTGTAGTTCCCATTGTGAAGACCGCGCCAATTTACCTGGGCGCCAGGCGCCCAAGGGCGGCGCGAATCGACGACTTAATCTCAAGGATGGCGCTTTCGGAGAAAGTCGCGCAGCTGCAAAACGATGCTCCGGCCATCGAGAGGCTGAAGGTGCCGCGCTACAACTACTGGAACGAGGCCCTGCACGGCGTGGCGCGGGCGGGCTACGCGACCGTGTTCCCGCAGGCCATAGGAATGGCCGCGACCTGGGACACGCCGCTCATCCACAACGTCGCCGACACCGTCTCGACCGAGGCCCGCGCCAAATATGCCCAGGCTCAGGCGCGCGGCGATTTCAGCATCTACCACGGGCTGACCTTCTGGACGCCCAACATCAACATCTACCGCGACCCTCGCTGGGGCAGGGGCCAGGAGACCTACGGTGAAGACCCCTTCCTGACCTCGCGCTTTGGCGTGGCCTTCATCACCGGGCTCCAGGGCAACGACCCCAACGTGCTCAAGACCGCGGCCTGCGCCAAGCACTTCGCGGTTCACTCGGGCCCCGAATCCCAGCGCCATCGCTTTAACGCGGTGCCCTCGCGCACCGACCTTTTCGACACCTACCTGCCCGCTTTTGAAGCCGCCGTGCGCGAAGGCAAGGTGGCTTCGGTGATGAGCGCTTACAACGCCATCGACGGCGTGCCCGCTCCGGCCAACGCCTTCCTGCTGCAGAAAATCCTGCGCGATAAGTGGGGCTTTGAGGGCCACGTCGTCTCGGACTGCGGGGCCGTGGGCGACGTGGCCGGAGGGCACAAATACGCCAGCACCTTGGAGGAAGCGGCCAGCCTGTCCATCAAAGCCGGCACGGACCTGGAGTGCGGCGCCTCCTACGAGCATCTGGTGCTGGCGGTCAAGGAGGGCCTCATCACGGAGCCCGAAATCGACCGCGCTCTGCGGCGCGTGATGGGCGTGCGCTTCGCCCTGGGCCTCTTCGATGGCTCAAGTACTTCGGCCTACTCCCGCATCCCGGCCACAGAAAACGACACGCCCTCACACGCGCAAGTCGCGCTGCAAACGGCGCGCGAGTCGCTGGTTCTGCTCAAGAACGGCGGCCTGCTGCCACTGGACAGAACCAAAATCAAGACGCTGGCCGTCATCGGTGCCAACGCCGACGATGTGGGCGTGCTCAAGGGCAACTACAACGGCGAGCCCTCGCATCCCATCACCATACTGCAGGGCCTGCGCGATGCTCTGGGGCCGAACACGCGCATCGTCACCGCGCGCGGCTGCCCTCTGGCGACGCGTCCAGGCGAGGCCATCGACGAGAGAGCGCCTGATTTTGTGGCTGCCGTGGCTGCGGCGCGCCAGGCGGATGCGGTGATTTACGTGGGCGGGCTGAGCCCTCAGCTCGAAGGCGAGGAGATGAGCGTCAGCTTCGAGGGCTTCAACGGCGGCGACCGCGCCCGGATCGAGCTGCCGTCCATCCAGACGCGCTTGCTCCAGGCGCTGCACGCCACTGGCAAGCCTCTCGTGTTCGTCAACTGCAGCGGAGGGGCGGTCGCGATGCCGTGGGAAGGCGCCAACGTGGGGGCGATTCTGCAAGCCTGGTATCCAGGCGAGGCAGGAGGCGCGGCTGTTGCCCAGGCTGTGTTTGGCGATTTTAATCCCTCGGGCCGCCTGCCCGTGACGTTCTACCGCGCCACAAGCGATCTGCCCGCCTTTGAGAACTACAGCATGGAAAACCGCACCTACCGCTACTTCGGCGGCCAGGCGCAGTGGGCCTTCGGCCACGGCCTGAGCTACACCACATGGAGCTACGGCCCGCTGCGAGGGGCCAGAAGAGCAAGCGCGAGCGGCCAGATCAGCGTGCGTGTGCCGCTGCGAAACAGCGGTGCGCGCGATGGCGCCGAGGTCGTGCAGCTATACGCGCGCCGCCTGGGTGCCCTGAGCGCAGGTGGCATTTCCGTTCCTTTGCGCTCGCTGGTGTCGTTCCGGCGCGTCGCGGTGGCGCGAGGCGGCGAGGCTTTAGTTGACCTGAGCTTTCCAGCTTCCAGGTTGCGTTTGTGGGACGAGAAGAAGGGCGATTATGTGGTGGGCGGGCGTTACGAGCTGGAAGTGGGCGCCGCTTCGGATGATGTTCGCCAGCAGGCCGAGATCCAAGTCGCGGGAAACCGTTGACTCCACGCTGCAAATACTTCCGCAAGTACTTGAGGGGCGGATTCGGAGCTAATGGCGGCACCTCTTCGCGCGGCATCTGTTGGCTCCGTTGGCTTGAAGAGGCAAGAGCTTGCGGCGCGGAGAGTGAGGCGCTAATCTCAAACCGTTAACGGGAGGTTGACGAGGAAGCGATGGCGGCTAAAAAGAAACAGTGGGTCTACACCCCTCCAACGCGTGTCAAGCCTGCGGTGCCCGATTCAATGAAGGCGCAGGTGCAGAAGCGCGCCGACGAGTTGGTGGTGTCGTTCTTCCGGCCCGAGTTCGTCAAGGAGGCGCCCAGGGATTTGTGCTTCAATTTCATCAGCGACATCACGACCAAGTGGCATCGCTCCTTCTTCTACTTCATCGCCATCTACACCTGCCCCAGCCCTAACGCTCTGGAGCCCACCTTCCAGGCGCCTTTCGCCAGGCTGGAGTACTTGGGCGACAATCGCTTCGGCCTCGCCTATATGCGCTACACCGAGAAATGGTGGAGCCTGTATGAAGACCTGAGCCTCGATGAGTGCTTCGCCACCCTGCGCGATCAAGGGCACTTCTGGCCGCCAGCCTGAGCCTTGCTCCACCCGAGCCTTGCTCGGCCTGAGCTGAGCTCAAGACGCATATCGCGCTTTGATTATGGCCCTCACGCTCCACCTTAAGCTGGCTTTGCTCACCGTGGCCGAGGACGCGGCCTGGGAAGATCTGCTGCGCCAGGCCCGCTTGAAGCGCCACATAGTGCGGGTTCTCTCGCCGCGTGCCGTGCTGCTCGAAGCGAGCGCCGTGGAGCCTCTGCTCAAGGTTCTGCTCAAGAACGGCCACCTGCCGCGCGTTGTTTCCTGAGCCCTGACCCTTCTAAGCCCTCCCGAAGCCCTCCGATGGCGCACATCAAACCGACCACGCCGACCACGCCGAGCACCGAAGACCTGCTGGATCTGTATTCCAACCAGGCTCTGCTGCCGATGCTCAAGGCGCGTGGGGCCTTCGCCAAGCAGACGCGCAAGGCCGATATGCTGGCCGCTCTGTCCAGGATCATCGAGGACGCGCAGAACACGCGCCTCGCTTTCGATCGGCTGGCTGCGCCCCAGAAGCTGCTGCTGCGCCTGCTGCGCGAGGCCGGAGGCCGCAGTACAGTGCGTGCCCTCAAGACAGCGGCGAGCCGAGCCGGGGTGACGGGCTTCGACGAGCACCTGCACGAGCTGATGCGCCAGGCCATGGTGCTGTACGCCACGCGTGGCAGCGTGCGCCACGAGCTGTGGCGCGGCCCCAACAGCATCTCCTACGGCTGGGAGCCCAGCCTGGAATACAACATCGTGGGCGTGCCTGCGGCCCTGGCTCTGGCGGGAGACGAAATCGAGCTGCCGCCGCCCGCTCACGCCTTGCGCGCCTTCGAGGGCGAGCCTTGCTCTGTTCAAGAGCAGTCGCCCTCGGCCCTGCTGCACGCGATGTTCACCGTAGTACGCTGGGTCGGCGAGCGCGAAATTGTCCTGGCCAAGACCACGGGAGCCGTTAAGAAGCTCGACGCACGGGCCTTGCAAACCCAGCTCAAGGACAGGGCCGAGTGGAGCGAGTTCGGGCTGGCTCTGGCGGTGCGGGCCGGGCTGCTGCGTCAGGCGCGCGGGAAAATCGAGGTTTCGCCCGATGCCGCTGCCTTCTTCGCCCTGCCGCCGCGCGAGCAAGTGGCGCAGCTCTATGAGGCGTGGATGGGCCTCAGTACTTGGAGCGAGTTTTTCCGCATTGAGGAAATCCAGACCCAGGACCAAAACATCCCGACCGAGGCCACAGCCGCGTATAGCTTCAGCGATGTGCCGACTGCCGAGGGCCTGCCCCCGGCGCGGGCCTTCGTGATGGGCGTGCTCAAGCGCTCGGGGAGCGCCACTATGGGGCAGTGGCAGTCGCTGGCCTCGCTGCTCGAAGTGGTCAAGGTCGAGGAGCCCGAGTTCCTCATCTCGCACAGCCGCAGGCGCTACTACTCCAGCGCCTCGCGCGGAGGAAGCTACGGAGGCTTCTGGAAGCGCGGCCTGAACTTCTGGGAGGGGCGCCTGAGCCAGACCGAGGACTGGAACCAGGTCGAGGGCCGCTTCATCCGCCAGATGCTGTGCGAGCCCCTACTCTGGCTGGGCCTGGTCGCCACCGCCCAGGACGAAAAGGGCCAGCTCGCGGCTTTCAGGCTCACTCCTCTGGGCGCGCACCTGCTCGGGCTGGCCCCGGCGCCTCCAGAAGCGCAGGGCGAGCAGGCCCAGGAGCGGCCCCTGATCGTGCAGCCCAACTTCGAGATCATAGCCTACACCGAGGCCAGCCACCTGCGCGCCCTCTATGAGCTGGAGCGCTTCGCCGAGCGCGTGAGCGCCGAGCGCGTGGCCCACTACAAGCTCTCGCGCGCGTCCGTGCACCGAGGCCTGCAAGAAGGTCTGAGCGCCCAGTTTATGCGCGAGTTTCTGGAAAGCCACTCGCGCAGCGGAGTGCCTCAGAACATCGCCTACTCGCTGGACGACTGGCAGGCCCAGTTCGAGCGCCTCACGCTGCACAGAAGCGCCAACGTGCTCGAAGCCGATTCCCCTTCCGAGATGGATGCTTTGCTGAGCGCGCTGCCTCCCGCAGCCGTGACACGCCTGGCTCCTCTGTGGGCCGTCATCGACCCCAAGTACTTGGAGGCCGCCCAGAACGCCCTGGCCGCCCTGCCCGATGCTCGCGCCCTGGACTACGCCCTGCGCGTCGAGCAGGCGTTCCTTGTCACCGAGGATCTGCAAATCGTGGTGCCCCAGGCCAACCTGGACCTGTGGCTGCGCTCGCGCCTGGAGCAGTTCGCGGACGCCCTGCCCTCAACAGAGCCCAACCGCGAGCCCAAGGGCGAGCTCAAGGGCGGGGCGCGCTTCGAGATCACGCGCTCTTCTCTGGCGCGTGCTGGGGAGGTGGGGCTGGGGCACGACGAGGTGATGATCTTCCTGGAAGAGTTCGGCACGCTGCCTCTGCCCGCGGATGTTGCTCTGACGCTGCGCGGTTGGGGCGGAGCACTGGCTCCCGTGGCCCTGGGCACGATGTCCGTTCTGGTGGCCGAGGCCGGGCTGCTCGCGCAGATGGCTGCGGTTGAGGCGCTGCGCCCCCTGCTGTGGCTGCAGGCCGATGATCGCGTGGCCCTGGTCCGGGACCAGGACGTGCCCAAACTGCGCGCCGAGCTGGAGCAGCGAGGCCTGCTCACCAACGCCAGGCCAGGCACCCACCTGAGAGAGCTGCGCCGCCCCAAAGCCCCAGCCACGCGTTCACGCTTGCTCGCCTCGAACCGCGCCGTAAGCCTTGAAAGGGCCACGCTCCGCAAGCCTGAGCCCGCTCAGGTGAGCGCACGCCCCGAGGAGGACGAGGTGCAGCTGGAAGCCGCTTCGGATATGGAGCGCGTGCAGGAGCTGCTGGAAGGCGCTATTGAGAGGTCGCGCTCGGTTGTGATTGAGTATCAAAGCAAGTCCCTCCAGAGCAGGCGCAAGGTTAGCCCTCTGGAAGTCATATTCGATATGGGCCACGACTACCTGCACGCCTGGGATCACTGGCGCGGCGCCCACCGCGTGTTCCGCCTGGACCGCATCCTGGCCCTGGCCGTGCTCGACGAGAAGTTCAACGCCAACCAGTTCGGTTGAGCCTGTTGGAGCGAGGCTTGTGCCCTCTTCCAATCTCGTGTTTCAGGGCCGCAAGTACTTGGAGTGCAGTTAGATAAGAAGAGGGCGCAAGCCCGGCTACGCTTTTTTCTATGCCCGACTCTTCGAATCCCCTGATCGTGCAGTCCGACAAGACCGTGTTGCTGGAAGTGGACAGCCCTCGCTACGAGGCGGCCCGCGATGCTCTGGCGCGCTTCGCCGAGCTGGTCAAGGCGCCCGAGCACGTACATACCTACCGCCTGACCCCGCTCTCGCTGTGGAACGCGGCGGCTTCGGGCCTTGCGGCTCAGGCCATGCTGGATTCCCTTGAAGAATACGGCAAGTGGCCCCTGCCGCCCAACGTGCGCGCCGACCTGCTCGACTCCGTAGCCCGCTATGGCAAGGTACGCCTGGAAAAGCACAGGGGCGAAGAGGGCGGCGAGCTGTGGCTTTCGAGCGACGATGACATCCTCATCACCGAAATCGAGCACCACAAGGCCGTACAGCCTTTCCTGCTGGGCCGCCCCGAGCGCCGAGCTCTGCGCGTGGATCCGGCGCGCAGAGGGCACTTGAAGCAGGCTCTCATCAAGATCGGCTTCCCCGTCGAGGATCTGGCGGGCTACGTCGAGGGCGCTCCGCTGCAAATCGAGCTGAGCCCAACGCGCGCCGATGGCAAGCCCTGGCACCTGCGCCCGTATCAACAGGCGGCTGTCGATGGCTTCTGGGCTGGAGGCGCCTCGCGCGGAGGCAGCGGAGTTGTCGTCTTGCCGTGCGGGGCCGGCAAGACTCTGGTGGGGCTGGGAGCCATGAGCCTGAGCAGCACCAACACGCTGATCGTGGCCACCAACATCGTGGCGGCTCGCCAGTGGATGAACGAAATCCTGGACAAGACCTCGCTGGAGCCCGAGGCCGTAGGCGAATACTCGGGCGAGAAAAAGGAAATCCGCCCCGTCACCGTCACCACCTACCAGTGCCTCTCCTACCGCAGCCGCAGTAAGGCCAAGGCAGAAGAGGACGGAGCTGAGGGCGAAAGCGAGGGCACAACTGAGGCGGCGCGCGAGGAGTTCCCGCACCTGGAAGTGTTCAACGCGCGCGACTGGGGGCTGATCATCTACGACGAGGTGCATCTGCTGCCCGCGCCCGTGTTCCGCGTCACGGCTGAGATCCAGGCGCGCCGTCGCCTGGGGCTGACGGCCACTCTGGTGCGCGAGGATGGGCGCGAGGACGATGTGTTCTCTCTGATCGGCCCGCGCAAATACGACGTGCCCTGGCGCGATTTGGAAAAGCAGGGCTGGATCGCTGTGGCCCAGTGCCACGAGATTCGCCTGCCCCTGCCCTCGCACGCGCGCATGGCCTACGCCGTCGCGCCCATGAAGGACAAATACGCCATAGCCGCCTGCAACGAGGACAAGATCGTGGTGGCTTCGCAGCTGGTCGAGCGGCACCGCGAGGACAACGTGCTTATCATAGGGCAGTACATCGAGCAGCTCGAAGCGCTGGCCGCGCACTTCAAGGCGCCGATTGTGACGGGCAAGACCAAGATCTCGCAGCGCGAGGCCCTGTTTGAAGCGTTCAGGCGCGGCGAGCAGAAGCTGCTGATCGTGTCCAAGGTCGCCAACTTCTCGCTGGACTTGCCCGAGGCCAACGTGGCCATCCAGGTCAGCGGCACCTTCGGCTCGCGCCAGGAGGAAGCCCAGCGCCTGGGCCGCATCCTGCGCCCCAAGAGCGACGGCGGCCAGGCCACCTTCTACACCCTGGTCACGCGCGACACCCGCGACCAGGAGTTCGCCGCCAACCGCCAGATCTTCCTCACCGAGCAAGGCTACCGCTACCGCATCAGCGACGGCGTGCCTCCAATGGAGGCTTAGACGCCCTCCCTCAGCTTGGCCCTCTCCCCCGGCCCCTCGCCCGAGCCGTGCATTTCCCTTCAGCATAAGCGCGTTCACGCTTGGAGCCCCAAGTACTTGCAGCGCAGGCCGAGCACAGCACCTTTTGACGAAACGCTACACTTCGAGCCCATGAGCCAAGCCCGCGCTTTCGCCCAGGATTCAGCAGACTCGCCCGACTCAACCTCCGAGGTGATCCAGGGCATCGTGGTGCGCGAGCCTGAGCCTCATGCTGAGCGCGCGGTGGAGCCTGGGCACGAGTTGGCTCTGGTTTCCTCCCCGGCTTTGGATCGTCATCCCGTGGCCGTGTATCTGGCGAGCCTGGCTCCTGGCAGCCGTCGCTGCATGAGGACGGCCCTGAACCTGGTGGCTCGCACGCTTTCGGGCGGGCGCTGCGATGCTCTTTCGCTCGATTGGGCTCGGTTGCGCTACGGGCACACGGCAGCCCTGCGCTCGGCTTTGGCCGAGAAGTATGCTCCTGCTTCTGTGAATCAGGCTCTGGCCGCGCTCAAGGGCGTGCTCAAGGCGGCCTGGAGGCTGGAGCTGATGGACGACCGCGATTATGCTCGCGCCGTGGACGTGCCTGGCGTCAAGAACCAAGTGCCTCCTCGCGGGCGCGCGGCCCTCTCGGGCGAGCTGAGGGCCTTGTTCGCGGTGTGCAGCGACGGCACGCCTCTGGGCGCTCGCGACGCGGCTCTGCTGGCCCTGGCCTATGGCTGTGGGCTGAGGCGAGCCGAGGTGGTGGCCCTGGAGCGCGCCGATTACGACGAGGAGACGGGCTCTTTGCTGGTGCGGCGAGGCAAGGGCAACAAGGCACGCACCGTTTACGTGGCAGGCGGCGCGGGCGAAGCGGTCGGGGCCTGGCTGCGCCTGAGAGGAGACATCGAGGGAGCCTTGCTGTGGCCCGTGCTCAAGGGAGGCAAGCTCACCTCGCGCCGCCTGAGCGCGCAGACAGTGCGCGATGTTCTGGAAAAGAGGACGCGCCAGGCCGGGCTCAAGAGCCTGTCTCCGCACGATTTGAGACGGACTTTCATCTCGGATTTGCTCGAAGCCGGGGCCGACATCTCAACGGTGCAGAAGCTGGCCGGCCATGCCTCGGTCTCGACCACGACACGCTACGACAGGCGAGGCGAGCACGCGAAGAAGAAGGCCTCGGGCCTGCTGCACGTTCCGTTTGTCGAGAGCGGCTCGCGCTCGAAATAGGCGGCCTCAAGTACTTGAGGCGAGTGATAATCGGCTGCTGTGTGCGTTCAAGCTTATAAGGATAGAGAGACGCCCCAACCGTGGTGAAACACGGCACGCGTGTGGCATAGGAATCGTGCTGTAGAGAGCCGCGCTCAGGCCGAGAAAAAGTGACGCTGAAGAAGCGTTGGAGATATTTTTTGTGCCCATTGGGGTATATGTGAGCACGAGCCGGTGTTTGCGGATGTTGGCCACGATGTGGCGAATACGGCGCAAGGTGGAAGAGCTTCTGCAAAGAGGCTTGTTCTGCATCGAGCACACTGAAATTTCTTCTGTAGCACCTGCAAGTACTTGAAGGGTCTTGGCGGGTGTTTGAAAGCCGGGTTGTTTTGCTTGGCATCTTCCATGAAACCCACCTCTTCCCATTCCGCGCGCCCGCAGCGCCGTGAGCCCCAGAAGCGCCGTGAGCCTCTGGCGCGTCGCCGTGGCCAGGCTCTGCTGCTGGCGGTGCTGCTGATGGTGTTCGCGGCTCTGCTGGCCGCGACGATGATCACGCTGGTGTCCTCTAACCTGAGCCAGACCACGCGCCAGGGCGGGCTGTCCTCGGCGCGCGCCTCCTCGGGCGGAGCTCTGGCCTTCATCAACGACCGCCTGACCAACAGCACAGAGGGCGAGATGTGGCGCCCCTGGATGATCAACAAACCGCCCAAGCCCGGAGACTCCGACTTCAACTCCTACTACTCGGAGTTCGAGCGCGCCCAGGGCTGGACCAACGAAGTGGATTTCTCGGATCCTGCAGCCAATGCTAACCGCAACGGCAACGACATCGACTTCCAGACGGCTGTAAGCAACAACAACCAACAGGAGATCGACGAAGAGAGGTTCCTGTACTACGACGAGCAGGCGACGGGCCTTAAGGCGGACGGCACCCCTATCCTTAAGGCGGACGGCACCCCTACAGGTCCGAAGCGCTGCTACGTGAAGTTTCCCGACCCGCGCGGCCCGGCCACCAACGCGAGCGGGCCGCAGTACTTGGTGCAGGTCGCTCCTGATGTGAACAGTGCGGGCGTTCCAACCCGCCTGCTCAAGGTCGTAGTCATTGGCCTGAGCGAAGATGAGGCGGGCGCCTTTGACCTGCGCACGGCGTATAAGCCCACGGCGGCAAGCAAAGGGCCATTCTCCTACGCGCGCTTCGACTCGAACTACAACTACAAGGGCAAGGGGCTGGCGCGCACCAAGCTGCGCCAAGCCGCCGCTGGCGCGGCTGCGCCAACAATTCTGCACGTGGGCAGCACAGTTGGGCTGGAGGCAGGACGCACAGTCGTTATTGGCGACGATCCCACGGCGGCTCAACCCGCAGTTGTAACGGCAGTTGACAACACCAACCCGGCTGATCCTACCGTTACTGTTAATGCGGCGGTGACGGCTGCGCCAAACGTTCCGGTCACGGCGGCCTCGCCCTTGATGGATGGGATTCTGGACGCCGACTTCAACGCGGATGGCGACACTGCTTCCACAACCGGAGCCACCAACGCCTGGGAGAGGATGGTGGAGCCAGTGCGCTACACCGATCCCACAACACGGCCCGAAGCCCGTAACCTATTCTTCAACGGCGGCCTGGTTTTGCAGTCCAAGGTGAGCGTGGCCTTGGGTGCTACCGATACATTGTCGGTGGCGGGCATTATCCCGCCGAACCCAACTCCTGTTCCTGGCGCAACACCCTCAGTCCAAGCCTTCCTGCGTGATGCTGCCATGCCAGCGGGCATACCTGCCAGCACGCCTCTGCCAACATCAGACCAGCAGCAGGCTCCTGGCCTGCAAAGCCAAGTGCGTGACAACCGAGGCCCCGAGTCCAGCTACGTGCAACCCCTGACGCCGCCCTCCATTGACGGCGACAACTCGCGCTACCGCCAGATGACGCAGTATGAAAACGTCCTGGGAGGCTCGCTGCTGGGCTATGACCAAGGCGTCTATATCGACAATTTCTCTGATGTCGAGAAAAAGACTGTCGCTGGCCAGGCTGTTCCGCTGACAGTAGCTGAGAGCCAGCGCCTGTTCGAGAACAAGGACACGGTTCCTGCTTCGACCACGCCGCTGCCTTTTCCTACGCCTTCACTTACCCCCACGCCTGCCCCCGCGCCTGCTTACAATCCTGTGCCCGACTACGTTGCGCCTGCTGTGGGAACTCTTGAGGAGCGCCATATGCGTGGCTGGGTGAGCCCGTGGGAGTTTCGCGCGCGGGGCATCAGCATCGAGCTCAAGGGCAACCTGATTATCTTCACGCGCGATGATCGCTCGGATGATGTCGCCGGTGGCGCGCTCGCTAACCGGCCCGACCCAGGCAAGGCCTGGAAGCAGCCCGATGGCAGCGCGATGTCGATGGGAGCCGCAACTTATCGCATGATCCTGGATGTCACGACCGGGCAGCGAATGTTTGGGGCGCCGGGCGCTGAAGTCGCTGTCGGTCCGGCAATTCCCTTCAACGGCTTGATCTTCACTGAGGGCAACGCCCGCGTGCGCGGTTACCTAGACAGCAAGGACATCACCATTGTCTCGATGAACAACATTTTCATTGAGGGATCACTGGTGCGCGATCTGGCCAACCCAAGCCAGATTTCGCGCGCAGATCCAACATTTCCCATGGGCGCAAAGGTGAACCCGCCTCGCATTGCTCTGATGGCCAAGCGCAACGTCGTGCTTAACCCGACCCAGTTGGTCTCGCGCGTAGATGGCACGCAAGATCGCGATGTTGCGCCGGTGGTGCTGGCAAAGGATGCGGATGCGGGCGCTTCTTCGATCCAGGTCAAGACGCCTGAAGCGATGCGCGTGGGCGACATCGTGCGCGTGGGCAACGACCGCCTGTGGCATCAGGTCAAGAGCATTAACCTGGCTGCAAGTACTCTGGCCCTGTCCACTCCTCTGGGGCCAACGCCCACTGGCGCGGGTCCGGTTGGCATAATTGACGATCCTGTGCGGCGCTTGAGCGACCCCATCCTGAAGTCCGAGGCCGCTCCTCTCAGCGAGACCTTCTACGCACCTTCGCCTTACATCAGGCCGATCCCCCCAGGCACGCCGATCAACAGCGAAGTTCTGGCGCGCGATGTGAAGCTCGATGGCGTGACCACAGCTGTTCCCTCGTTCCTGTCTTGGCTGCACGCCGGACAGAGCACGCCGGGCATCAGCTTTGAGCGTCCCACGACCGCGACTACTCCGGGAACCTTCCACACGAGGGAGAAACGACCCACCAATCCTCCCACAACAACCATCAGTGGCTCGATGACGCAGACGAATAACGAGAAGTGGTTCTTCGGTTCGGGCGATCCTTTGGTGACGCCGCTGCCGCAAGATGATCTAAGGGTTGACCTGTTGGACGTGAACAACAACGGTATGCGTGATGGGGACGCCGTTGAGAACCTGACGGTGCTCAAGGTTCGCTTCGCCGCAACCACGCCGCCCGGCCTCGGCCCGACCTGGAACGTAACCTTCCCGATTGGTGTGGCCACGGTTGCGGCACGGCGCTTGGCTGCCATCGGCCTTAGTGTGGGCGACGCCGATCCATCCGTTCCCGTTGGCCAAAAGTACGCGATTCCCCTGGCTATCAGTGGCGGCTGGTACTTCCAGCCTCAGTGGAACCCGGCTGCCAGCTCTCTGCTGCCGCCTCCGGCTGGCTCAGCGCCCAAGCCCGTGCCCTGGCAGACCATCGGCGTGAGCAACACGCCCGAAGGCGACGACGACCTGGAAACCACACGCGAGGGCTTTTATCAGACGGGAGGAGGTCCTTCGCCCAGCCCAGCCCCCGTTCAAGCTCCTCTGCGTTGGCTCAGCGCTCCTTTGCTTGCTTCCGCTGTGTCTGCGATCGACCCCAAGCAGTCCAACATCACGACCTTCTCGCACGATGCGGATGAAATTGCGGGTGTTCCTGCGGGCGCTCTGCCCGAGTATCGCGTCGGAGCCCTCAAGATCGAGCGCGACGACTTCGCTCCAGGCGCAGCCATCCGCGCTTTCAATCCGGTACCGGTCTACGTGCAGGCGACCATCTTCGCTCAGGAAGGCTCCTGGTTCGTCATCACGCCCACGCTCAACTCCGCAGCCAGCACCACGCCCACGCGCTACCGGCGCCCGAACTACCGCGCGATCATCAAGGGCACCATCGTGCAGAACTTCGCGCCCACCGCCCGCACCGACGAGAACGGGCAGGGAGGCGCGTTGCAGGGCTGGATCAACGCCCTCTCCTTCCCGACCAACATTGAGAGCGATATCGCTAACCCTGCCAACGGGCGTGGGCGCGACTGGCAGGGCATCGAGTATGAGCCCGATCCCGTGCCCTTCTACAACAGCCTCTACCTGCCGCCCACGCCCGATCTGCTCTACACCAGCTAACATTTGAGCAGCCTGCAAACCGTTGGGACGCAACGCGCAACGGCCACCGGAAACCTCCGGTGGCCGTTGCGGTTTTGGACACTGCAAGTACTTGCAGCGCCGCCTAAGATCGGAGGAAGCGGGCGGGACTTGAACCCACATCCTCGCCTTGAGAGGGCGATGTTCTTCCCTTGAACTACCGCTTCCACAACAGTTGAGCTTCGGGCGGAGGCCGGGAGGACTTGAACCTCCCTTTCCCGAATGCAGTTCGGGCGCTCGTCCCTTGAGCTACGGCCTCCGTTCCTGGGGCATTTTTGGTGGAAGCGGGCGGGAGTCGAACCCGCGCCGCCGGTTCTGGAGACCGGAGTGCTTCCCCTACACCACCGCTTCCTTGAGCCCTTACGACCCTTCAGTAGAGCATCGGCTGGTTTGGAGGGTGCAACAGGCGCCGGGACGGGTACAAGAGGATGCTCATGGGATTTCTACCTCAAAATCCAGAAGGCCGCCTTCTGGCCCAGCCCATTTGCCTGGGCTCAAGTACTTGAGCCCGCGATGGCTTCAAGTGCTTTCCATGGCTATGGGCTGCGCGAAGGGCTCCATCTCGGTGAGCGGACGCCCGAAGGCGATCTTGGGGTAAGCGTTGGCGTAGGTGTCGACCATGACCTGCAAGAGCGCGGGCTGCGATGGATCGCGCCACAGCCATTCCAAAGCGGCCTCGACATCTTGAGGCTCCTGGACGCTGCGGCCTGCAATGCCATACGCCTGCGCCACGGTCTCGAAGTCGGGCGCATCGTAGCCCCACAGCGTGGACTGGTAGCGCGAGTCGAAGTACGATTCCTGGAACTGGCGCACCATGCCGTGGCAGTTGTTGTTGATGATCACGATCTTGATCGGCCAGCTGTTGCGCGCCACGGTCTGCAGTTCCTGGATGTTGCTCTGGAAGCCGCCGTCTCCGGCGATCACGACTGTGGCTCTGGGAGCGAGCACAGCCGCGCAGCCCAAAGCCGCGGGCAGCCCGAAGCCCATCGAGCCCATGCCGCCCGAGGTCAGGAAGCGCTGCCCTGGCTGCATCTCGATTGACTGCGCGGCCCACATCTGGTGCTGGCCCACGTCCGTCACGTAAGCCGCCGCCGCTTTGGAGTGCTGCGACAACTGGTGCATAAACACGTTGGGGTTGATGCCCGGCGTGCCTTCGAGCTCGCGGGTGTCGGGGAACTCCAGGCGCGAATCCTCGATTTCTTGCATCCACTTGGAGCGCACAGGGAATTCCTGCTGCCTGGCCAGGCGCAGCGCCTGCTCCAGAAACGGCTTCAGGTGAGCCTGCAGCGTGGTGCAGCCTGTAACGCGGTTGTTCATCTCGCCGGGCTCCACATCGACGTGGAAGATCGCACGCTCGCCCTTGAAGGCGTCCACGTCGGCTCCTGTTTGCCGCACGTCCAGGCGCGAGCCCAGAACCAGCAGGAAGTCACTGTTGCCTATGGCCTTGTTGGTCCAGCGGTTGCCGTAGGAACCCAGCCAGCCCGCGCGCAGAGGCTCGTTATAGGGCACCACTTCAAACGCCATCAAGGAAGAGACGATGGGCACGCCCAGCGTGCGCGCCAGAGACAGCAGCAAGTCGGGCACGCGAGCCGAGACAATGCCGCCGCCAATCAAGATCAGGGGCCGCTTCGACTGGCGCAGCGACTGCACCATCTGCTCCCAGAACTCGCGCGTGGCTTGCGGGTCGTCGCCGCTCAGGCGGTTGAGCGCGTGGCCGTTGGAATCACTGGCTTGCCCGTCAAGTACTTGGGCCATCTCGGGCACGTCGATGTCGGTGCGCTGCACGTCCATCGGGATGTCGAGCAGAACCGGGCCGGGGCGACCTTCTCGCGCCAAGTCGAAGGCGCGGCGCAGCATCATGGGCACCTGGTCGGGCTCGTTGAGCAGCCAGGCAGCCTTGGTGATGGGGCGCGCCATGGCCACGATGTCGGTTTCCTGGAAGCCCAGCTGCCGGATCTCGCGCTCGCCCTTCTGCTCGGCTCGGTTGACCTGGCCTGTGATGAAGACGCTGGGCGAGGAGTCGAAGAAGCAGCTCCCCATGCCCGTCAGCAGGTTGGTGGCGCCAGGCCCTGAGGTCGCCATCGCCACGCCGGGGATGCCTGTGATGCGGCCCACGGCGTCGGCGGCAAAGGCAGCGGACTGCTCGTGGTGCACGGAGATGATGGGCGTCTTTCCGTGCTGGTGGATGGAGTCCAGCAGGTGCGTAATCATACCGCCCGACATCTCGAACACGCAGGGCACGCCTTCACGCGCCAAGAACTGCGCGATGTAATTGGTGATCTTCATGGGTCACGGTGGGTCACGGCCCGGCTTCGCCGTCCGCTAATGCTCTTCGCCAAACAGCTGCAAAGCCACAAGTATCTCATCAACCGTCGATGCTTGTGGGTTTTGCGGCTCCCCTCTAAACTCACGGGCGCACAACACGCTAACTACGGGCAACGGAGCGGCGTGGTGAACGCGATCCCTTAATCATGCAGATTCCCAAGCGTCTTACGCCGCAGCGAGTGGCAAGCGCCCTCGCGTGGCGGGCCCCTTTGGCCCGCTACAACCTCCGGCTTGCAGCGAGGTGGCAGGGGCAGAAGCCCGCTGTTTACCTGCACCTCTTCATGGCGAGCCCGATCTGGGACACCTACAAGACGCACCCCGCCCTGCGTTACGCGCCCTTCCCGATCGCCGAAGTGTGCCACTGGGTCACGGATGTCGAGCTGCCCTGGCGGTTGCCGAGCCTGCGCGCTAAGAGCCACGTCAACGAGATCGAGCACGTCCAGATTCTGCCCGACAGGCTCGCGCCACACCCTAACAATCGCCCGATGTGGAACTGGCACCGCGTCATCGATGAGCGCGATTTGTCGAACCGCTTCGTTGCGCGCGACTCGTGTAAGACGATCCTGACCTTCTCGCGCGGCCTCGTCGAGCACTTCAAGCTGTTCCTCGATCCCGACCTGTGGCACAAGCTCGACTACGTCTACCCTGCATATCCCACCCAGCCCACCTACGAGCGGCGCGATGACCAGCCCTTCACGATTCTCGTCATCGCCAGCCGCTTCTCGGACAAGGGGTTGCCCGAGGCCCTGCGCGCCTTCGACATCCTGCGCCAGCGGCACGGCGCCAGGGTGCGGATGAACCTGGTGTCGCAAGCAGTGCCGCCCGGCTACCGCCTGCCCGAAGGCGTTGTGGTGCACGACGTGATCCTGATGAGCCGCGAGCTGAAGACGCGGATGTACCAGACTGCGGACGTGCTGCTGATCCCAAACTTCGGCGAGACAGCGGCCTGCTTCCCGGAGGCCTACGCCTTTGGAGTGCCGGTCGTCACGACGCGCATCCACCACGGCGACGAGTTCGTGCGCGAAGGCGTCACCGGCTACCTGATCGACACGCCGATCTTCGCCTTCTCCGAAAAATTCGGCGCGCACTACAAGACGGCGGGCGAATTTCTGGACGACCTGGAGGCAATACGCGAGCGCGGCGAGCTGGAGACCATCGTCACGCAGATCGTGGATCGGCTGGACGAGATGATCTCCGGGCGCACAGACATGGCCGCGATGCGCGCGGCCGCGCGGCGCTTCCACGCCGAGTGCTTCTCGCCCAGGCAGCGCAACCGCGAGCTGCGGCGCATCTACGCGGCGGCACGTTAGCAGGGACGCAGCAGGCGGCGCCGGGACAGAAGCGCGAGGAAGGATCTGCGCCTTTCAAGAGCGAATAACAAAACTGGAAGAGTGAGACTGGCTTCCTTTGCAATGGCTTCCTTTTCAATCGCTTGCTTGTGGGCGAGTTTTGGGGCTGCAAGTACTTGTGCCCTCAGCGGAGCACATCCATCGCCGAGTCGCCGGCTGCGGCTGCGGCGCTTGGTGCGTCGGGGTCGGTGTCGCCCTTGGAGCGGCCCTGTGTCTTGCGGCGCGCGGCGCGAACCAGCTTGAGCAGGCCCGAGGGGATCAGGGCTAGCGGCGTGAGGAGCAGGAAGCGCATCCTCTGCTCGCCGACGCAGGCCAGGGCCAGCTGCACGAACTGGCGCGGCACGCGGCTCGCCTTCTCGGGACGATCCAGCTTGGCTAGCACAATTGCCTCAGCCAGCATCCTCAGCCACTGCCATCGGGTGTCGGCGGCCTGGTATAAGGTCAGCCGCCGCACGTGCGGGTCGGGAATGGTCGCTGTTGAAGAGAAGGCCGCGACCAGGAAGTGTAGGCCGTGGTTCACCGTTTGCGCGGCCTCGCGATGCACCATTGTCTGGCGCGACACGTACTCGGAGAAGTTCTGCTCCAGCCCCTTCTGCACGAAGCGGTGGTGCGGATACAGGTTGACTGCGTTAGCGTAGCCCCGTGCCATGCACTCCGAGTCGAACAGCTCCGTCTTGAAGATCAGGCTGGGCACGAAGGTATGCACAATGAAGAAGCGCGAGCCCCGCTTCCACAGGGCGCCGGTCGTGGTGCGCAGCCCGTGTTCCCAGGGGTGCTGGCCGGGAGCTCCCACGCAGATCCAGTCGAAGTGCCCGGCCTCGATCTCGTCCAGCACGTCCTGGCAATTTGAGAAGTCGTAGGTGTCATCGTCGCAGAGCACCCAGGTGTAGAACGCGGTCGAGAGCTCGACCGCGCGCAGGTAATTGGCTGAGGCTCCGATGTTCTTGGGGTGCCGGACGATGCGGAGGTTGGGCATCCTCTGGGCCCACTTAGCGCACACCTCGGGCGTCTCGTCCGTCGAGGCGTTGTCCAGAACGATAATCTTGCACCTCCCGAACGGGCCGTCGTGGAGTTGCTGCAGCGTACGATCCAGAGACTTGGCGCGGTTGTAGGTGAAAATCGGGATTTCGAGTTGGTTCTCAAGCATTACACTCATGCGTCCTGTTCCCCACGCGCGCGGGGTGAATCCGTCGGGATTTCGAGCTTGTCCTCAATAATTGGCGTTCCCACGGTGGTGGGGTGAAGCACAAGGGGCGCTGCAAGTACTTGCAGCGGTTTTTTGTTCCTTACCGCTGCTTGTTCCTTAGCGCCGGGTGCGCGAAGGTACGCGGCGCACGCGCTCGATGCGCGGCGAGAAGAGCAGCCCGCTCCACAGCGCGAGCATCAGGTCAAGCGGCGCGCGCTGCTTGAGCAGCATCAAAGTTTGGCGCGCCATGTGGATCACCAGATGCAGCAGCCGGATCGCAGGGTGCGAGCGCTCCTGACGGCGCGCATACACCTCGTTGCGCAGCCCACACTTAAGCTTGAAGTGCTCCGAGGGCAGGGCCAGGGCGAGCGTGCCGTGCTTGTTAGAGGGCGTCTTGTGCACGGCGATCGAGTCCAGCACGTGGTAGTTGCGGAAGTGCTCTGAGATGCGATAGGTGTATTCGGAATCGTCGCTCCAGATGAACATCTCCTTGAGCGGCAGGCCGACCTTCTCGATGGCGCGCCGTGCGATCAGGATCGAGACAAAGGACGAGGTCTCGGAGACGATGCACCTGTCGGGCAGGACGCGACCATACCAATCGTGGTAGCTCAGGCCGCGCGGCAGGCTCAGCCACATATTCATGCGGTGCGGCGTGCCATCAGTCCAATGCACCATCGAGCCCAGGTAGCCCGTGTTCTCTTCCCCAAATGGCCGCGAGGCGCACAGTCGCTCTAGGGTGTTAGGCTCGGCAATGGTGTCGTCGTCCATGCACCAGAACCAGTCGTGCCCACGTGCGTAGCCTTCCTTAAGCCCACGCCAGAAGCCTCCTGCTCCGCCCAGGTTGCCCTGGCGAATCACCGTCAGCCCCTCCTGCCCTTCGAGCCACTCGCGCGTGCCGTCGTCCGAAGCATTGTCGACGACGATGATCTCATCAGCCGCGCGCTCCTGAGCACGAACCGCCGCCAAGCACTCTTGCAAGAGCGCGAGACGGTTGCGCGTCACAACCACAGCGGCGATGGAAGGTGCGCTCGGTGCCGGGTTGGTCTGGCCCTCATCGGGGCTGGGTTCTGCCATGATCTCAGGTGCCTCAAGTACTTGCAGCGCCAAACCGACCCGAGTCAGCGGCGCGCCTCTGACTTGTCTTCCGTTTTGACCGCGCCTCGGCCCAGTTGCTCTTTGGCTGTCTGAACCACAGCGCGCACCAGGGATACGAGCAGCAGGCGCGCGCTGTATTTTGTCGGGTCGTAGTGGAATAGGTGGCGGGCGTAGCGCAGCGCGGCCCGGTGCACGCCCATGTTAGCCATGTGGTACTGATACAGCGCCGAAAGCCCAGCGCCCATACGGTTGGCGCCCTTGCGAGCCTCGACGCGCTTCTCGGGCGGCAGCAGAGACAGGCCCATGCGCACGGTGCGCTCAATGTCGTAGAACACGTCGCCCTGCTGGATCAGCGTCATGCTGTCGCTGGCCAGGTGCTCGCGGTACAAAGCCAGCGGCTGATCGACGTAGCCGACCTCGAAGCGGGCCGCGACGCGCATCCACATCTGCATATCCGCGCTGTAGCTAAAGGCCGGATCGAAGCCCAGGCACTCCTCGTAGGCCCGCCTCGCCACCACGATGGCCGGGCAACGCAGGTAGTCGTTCGGGTTCTCGCTCACGAACAGGGACAGGCCGTCCTGCCACACGCCGGTCTTCGGTTCCCCTGCGCACGGCGGCTGGAGTATGTGCCTCCAGCGCCCCTGCGGGCTCATCGCGATGGTGCGGCAGAAGGCCAGCCCGACCTCGGGATGCTCTTGGGCCAACTCCTCGAAGGCCGCGTAGAAGCCGGGCAGCACCATGTCGTCGTCGTGCAGGATGTGGATCCAGTGCCCGCGCGCGTGCCTCAAGCCGGTGTTGAAGTTGTGCACCACGCCCAGGTTCGAGGGCTGCTGGAAGAACTCCACCCGCCCGCCTGCGACACGGCGCACCATCTCCTCCACGCCGGGCTGCGTCGAGGCGTTGTCCACCACGATGATCTGCATCTGGCTCGCGCCATACGGCTTGCCCTCGGCATCGGCCTGATCTAAGACGGAGCGCAGCGTGCTCTCCAAGTACTTGGTGCGGTTGTAGGTCGGAATGATGACGGACCAGAATGGGCGCGGCTTGTCGGGCTCAACGGGAGGGATGGTGGAATATCCCGGCGGGGACTTGGGCGCACGCATAAGGGTTCAGGCCACAACGGACGACTTGCTGAGGCAGAAGTCGCGGATGGTGTCAGTGATGTACTGCAGCATCGGCGGCGTCAGGCCGGGGAACACGCCGACCCAGAAGGTCTGGTTCATCACACGATCCGCGTTCACCATCTCACCGATCACGCGCCGGTTGATGTTGAGGTAAGCCGGCTGGCGCAGCAGGTTGCCCGCGAACAGCAGTCGCGTCCCGATCTTCTTCTCGTTGAGGAACTGCACCAGCTCATTGCGCGTGAAAGGCGCGCTCTCGCGCACGGTGAGCAGGAACCCGAACCACGAAGGGTCGCTGCCAGACGTGGCGTTGGGCAGGATCAAAAATTCTTCGAGCCCGGCCAGCGCTTCCTTCAAAACCGCGAAGTTCTTCTTGCGCGCTTCGATGAAGGTGGGCACCTTCTTGAGTTGCGCCACGCCCACAGCGGCCTGCATATCCGACACCTTGAGGTTGTAGCCGATGTGCGAGTAGATGTACTTGTGGTCGTAGCCCTCAGGCAGTTCCCCAAGGTGCCACTCAAACCTCTTGCCGCAAGTGTTGTCGCAGCCGGGAGGACAGTAGCAATCCCTCCCCCAGTCACGAAATGACTCGGTGATCTTTTTCAGGCGAGGGCTCTTAGTCAAGACCGCGCCGCCCTCGCCCATCGTCATGTGATGGGCGGGATAGAAGCTCAAGGTCGAAAGATCGCCGAAGGTGCCTGTCAGCTTGCCCTTGTACGTGGTGCCCAGCGCGTCGCAATTGTCCTCCACGACCCACAGGTTGTGCTTTTTGGCCACGGCCATCACAGCGTCCAGGTCGAACGGGTTGCCCATAGTGTGCGCGGCCATAATCGCCTTGGTCTTGGGCGTGATGGCTTCTTCGAGCCTGGACACGTCCATCTCGTAAGTGCCGCGCTCGATGTCCTCCACGTCCAGGAACACGGGCACGCAGCCGTGCTGGATGATCGGGTTGATCGTGGTCGGGAAGCCCGCTGCCACCGTGATGACTTCATCGCCCGGCTTGATCTGCCGCTCGCCCAGCGCGGGAGAAGTCAGGGTCGAAAAGGCCAGCAGGTCGGCGGATGAGCCCGAGTTGCAAAGCAGCGCGTGGCGCACCTGGCAGAACTTGGCCAGGTCGCGCTCGAACTCCTCAGCGTAGCGGCCTGTTGTCAGCCAGAAGTCCAGCGAGGCGTCCACCAAAAGACGCAGGTCTTCGGCGTCAAAGACCTTGCCCGAGACGGGGACATGAGTCTGGCCCGCGATGAACTCGGCCTGGGGAAAGGCGGCCTCGAAGTACTTGGAGGTTTCCGCCAGAACGTTCTGGCGCAGGGAATCGGATTGGTTCATGTGCTTGATGGGCTGCGTGGCCTTGCTTTTCGCTCTGCCGGAGATCCTGGTTTCAACGCAAATCCTGGTGATTCCAGGGCGCTTGGCCGCTTTGCCACAGGCTTTCCAGAAGCTGCACGTCGCGGATGGTGTCCATGCACTGCCAGAAGCCCTCGTGTCTGTAGGCCATCAGCTGACCGTCAGAGGCCAATTTCTCCAGGGGCTCGCGCTCGAAGACGCAGTTGGGATCCTCGCCTATATAGTCCATCACACCTGGCTCCAGCACGAAGAAGCCGCCGTTGATCCAGCCCTCGCCGATCTGGGGCTTCTCCTCGAAGTGCGTGATGGCGTCTCCTTCGAGGCCTATGCCGCCAAAGCGCGAGGGCGGGCGCACGGCGGTCATGGTGGCCAGCTTGCCGTGGCTCTTGTGGAAGGCCAGCAGCTTCGCGATGTCCACGTCCGAAACGCCGTCGCCGTAGGTCACCATGAACGCTTCGTGGCCTATGAACTTAGCGGCCTTGGCGATGCGCCCTCCCGTCATGGTGCTCGCGCCGGTGTCGAGCAGGTGGAGGTTCCAGTTCTCGATCTGGTCATTCTCGTCGCGCTGGTGCATCTCGACCTCGCCTGAGCGCAGGCACACGCTCATCGAGTGCGAGCGGGCGCGGTAGTTGAGGAAGTAGTCCTTGATGAAGTCGCCCTTGTAGCCCAGCGCAACCACGAACTCCGAGACGCCAAAGTGCTCGTAGCACTTCATGATGTGCCACAGCATCGGGAAGCCGCCGACCTCCACCATGGGCTTGGGCCGCGTGCTCGTCTCTTCCTGCAGCCGGGTGCCCAGCCCACCAGCCAAAATTACAGCCTTCATAAGAGGGAATCCTCATTCAACGCGCAGCCAACTTAGCCCTGAGCTTTAGCCCACCATTTTCAAGCTATCATCGTGAAATACGATGTGGCCTAGGAACGACTGCCAGTGCGATAGTGAGCCCTCGCCAACGGCCACTCCTGACACCTCGAAGGCCGGCTTGCCAATAATCACGTCGTGATCCGACCGCGCCGCGTCCGCCCCTCCGACCCCGATGCTGATGCCCGTGAAATACCGCCCCGGCCCCAGGTTGGTGTTACGTACCGTAAGCTGCAGTGAGCGCGTCTCGCCCGCTCGCAGCGAAAAGGTGTCGCGCCCAAAAAGAGTTCCCACTGCCACGCTCGCCGAGTCGAAAACCGTGACGGCGATGCTCAAATCCTGCGCCTCGATGTCGGAATGCACCGTCAGAGCATAGGTGATGGGTTGACCAAACAGCAAGTTCGTGCTCCCACCCGCCTCGCCGCCCTCTACTTCCACACCATCCGGAACGCCTTCAGGCACACCATGAGCTAAGCCGTTGGATGCCGAAGCGTCATCGGGCGCGGCCAGGCGGATATCCAGAAAGCGAATCTGCTTGCCCTTGCCGGGCGTGCGCAGCAGATCCAGATCCTCGATGCGGTTCTCCAGCATCTCGCCCATGAAGCTGCGCACCACTTCATCCGCCGAGCCCACCTGCTTGATGGTGCCTCCGGCCAGGTAGATGGCTCTGTTGCACAGCGAAGCAATCGAGCCCATGTTGTGGCTCACAAAGAAAATCGTGCGCCCCTGCTGCGCCACCTCGCCCATCTTGCCCATGCACTTCTTCTGGAACGCCAGATCTCCCACCGCAAGTACTTCGTCCACCAGCAAAATCTCGGGCTCCAGATGCGCCGCCACCGCAAACGCCAGCCTCATAAACATCCCGCTCGAATAGCGCTTGACAGGCGTGTCCAAGTACCTCTCGACCTCGGAAAACGCCACGATCTCATCGAACTTGCGCGTGATTTCCGTTCGCTTCATGCCCAAAATTGCGCCGTTCAAGAAGATGTTCTCGCGCCCCGTCAGCTCGGGATGGAAGCCCGTTCCCACTTCGAGCAGCGAAGCCACCCGCCCCCGGATTTCGGCGCGCCCAGACGATGGGTCCGTGATGCGCGCGAGCAGCTTGAGCAGGGTGCTCTTGCCCGCTCCGTTGCGCCCGATGAGCCCGACCACCTCGCCCTGCTGCACCTCGAAGCTCACGTCCTTGAGCGCCCACACGGTGCTCTCAGACGACCTGGCGCCGCGCAGCCTGTTCAATGGAGCGCGCACCGCTGAAGCAATGGAATCGCGCAGCGTGCCGTAAGCTTCCTGGCTCTGCCCGATCTGGTAACGCTTGCCCAGGCCCTCAGCCGTGATAATCGACCCCATGAAGTTCTCAGTGCCCAGTCCCCAGTTCAGTTCAGAAGTGCTCCAAGTACTTGGGCGACCTTTTGGGCGACCTGGGCGCAACTCCCAAAACTTCAAACTGATAACTGAAGGCCTTAAATAATGTCCGCGAAGCTGCTTTCCATGCGCCTGAAGGTATACAGCGCATACACCAGCAGCAGGCCCGAGACCAAGCCCGAAACACCCAGGGCAGGCCAGTTGATGGGCAGCCCGAACAGCGCGGCCCGAAAGCCTTCCAGGATGCCCGTCATGGGGTTGAGCATCATCAGGGTGCGCCAGCGCGCCTCCTTGATCCAGCCCAGCCAGAAGAATACGGGCGAGGCGAACATCCCCACCTGAATCAAAAACGGCAGCGCGTAACGGATGTCGCGGTACTTGACGTTGAGCGCTGACATCCACATCCCCACGCTCAGGGCCAGCACCAGCAGCAGCACCAGCAGCAGAGGCAGCAGCAGCAGGTTGGGTGTCAGGGCCGGGGTGTAGTGGTAGAAGAAGAACAGCGGGATCAAGAACGCAAAGGCGATGGCGAAGTCGAGCACCGAGGCCGCCACAGCCGCTGCGGGCACCAGCATACGCGGGAAATACACCTTCGAGATCAAGTTCGCTGACCCAACTAAGCTGTTGCCCGAGTTGGTCACGGCTCCAGCGAAGAAGGTCCAGGGCGTTAGAGCCACATAGGTCGCCAGGCCAAAGGGGATGCCTCCTGTCTTGGAAGACATATCGGCCACGCGAGCCAGGGCGAACGAGAAAATCAGCATCGTCACCAGGGGCTGGATGATGGCCCAGGCCGCGCCCAGCACGCTCTGCTTGTAACGGATCTTGATGTCGCGCCACGTCAGGAAGTACAGCAGCTCGCGGTAAGCCCACAGCTCGCCCATCTCCAGCGCGACCCACGAGTTGCGAGGCTCGATCACAACCGTAGACGAAGGCAGCACGGCAGCTACTGGCTCTGAGCTTCCAACGCCCGCCTCTTGAGCGCGAGTTGGCTCCGTGGGAACCGAGGCGTTGGCCGGGCCGTGGCTGGAAGGGCCGTGGCTGGAAGTGTTGATGAGAGGAGTGCTTTGTGCGTCGCCTGCGCTGGCGTCGCCTGCGGTTGCGCTGGCTCCATTGGCAAGGCCTGGCTCTTCGGTTGTGGTCGGGGTCATGGAGTGGCGCGAAAAACGGCTCCGCGCGGCGGCTGCGAATCTGGATGTGAGCCTTGCAAGCGTGCACGGGCGGCAAAGATTTTACCGGGCCAGACGCGCCCAAGTCAAGCTGAGCCCGCTTCCAGCTCCGCCGCGAGACCCCAAGTACTTGCAGCGAGCTGGCTCTTCAAGCCTGGGCTTCGCGGTCCTGAGAGGAGGTTTTTGTCTTCTGAGCATCCGGCAGGGTGAAGAAGAAGGTGGCTCCCTGGCCGGGCTGCGATTGAACCCAGATACGTCCTCCGTGGCGCTCGATGATCTTCTTGCAGATGGCCAGGCCGATGCCCGTGCCCGAGTATTCGTCGCGTGTGTGCAGGCGCTGGAAGATCACGAAGATGCGCTCCCAGTGCTCGGGCGCGATGCCCTGCCCGTTGTCGCGCACGCTGAAGAGCCACTCGCCGCTGCTCTGCTCGCCTTCGTTCTGTTCCTGGCTTTCCTGCTCTGCTCTGCTCTGCTCGGCTGGGAGTTTCTGGGCGGAGATGTGGACGCGGGGCGGCTCGGCTGCCTGGTATTTGAGGGCGTTGGCCAGCAGGTTCTGGAAAAGCTGCGCCATCTGGCCTGGGTCGGCTTGGATGGTGGGCAGGGCGTCGTGCGTGATCTGGGCGCCTGATTCCTGGATGGAGAGGCGCAGGCTGCGCTCGACATCGCGCAGCAGGGCCTCGCAGCTCACGGTCTCGAAGGGGTTGCCGCGCGAGTCAACGCGAGCGAAGGAGAGCAGGTCGTTGATGAGGCGCTGCATTCGGTGCGCGCCGTCGATGGCGTGGCTGATATAGAGGCGGCCCCTGTCGTCCAGGTGCTCGCCGTAGCGCCGCTCGACGAGCTGGATGTAGGAGGCCATGGTGCGCACAGGCTCCTGCAGGTCGTGCGAGGCGACGTAGGCGAACTGCTGCAGGTCTCTGTTGCTCCTTTCCAGCTCCTGGGCGTGGCGGGCCAGGCGGCTCTCGGCGCGTCCTGTTTCGGCGATCTGGATTTGCAGCAGGGCATTGGAGCGGGCCAGCTCGTGAGTGCGTTCGCGCACGCGGTCTTCGAGCTCAGCGTGCGCGCGCTGTAGGGCAGCGTGGGCACCGCTCAGGGCGTCCAGGGCCTGGCGCACGGTTTCCTCGGCGAGCCTGCGGTCGTGGATGTCGGTGCCCGTCCCGAACCACTTGATGATCGCTCCGCTCGCGTCGCGCTGGGGCTCGGCCCGGCCCAGGAACCAGCGGAAGCCGCCGTTGTGCCGATCCCTGAAGCGATACTCGATCTCGTAAGGCTCGCCCGTCTGGATCGAGCGCGCCCATACGCGCACGGCTCGCTCGGCGTCCTCGGGGAACAAGGTCGGTTGCCAGCCCTGCTCAAGTACTTGGGGCAGCGTGGTGCCGTGGTATTCGAGGAACCTCTTGTTATAGTAGTCCGGGATGCCGTCGGGGTTGGAGGTCCACACGAAGTCGGGCACGGCGTCGGCCAGGAAGCGGAAGCGCCCTTCGCTGTCGCGCAGCTCCTCAATGACGCGCAGCCTGTCGATGAGCCCGCCCAGCAGCGAGCAGAACACCGAAGCCAGCTCCTGGCGCGCCTCGCGGAAGGGCGAGCGCGAAATCGAGGTGTCGTTGAACAAGATTCCGATCACGCCGCGCTGTGAGGCAATGGGCGTCACGGCCTGCCAGATCGTGCCCGGCCCATATTGCTCCGAGTAGCCATCCTCGCCAGGCCCCACCGTCTTCTCGCGCACCCTCCAGCGCAACGCAGGCTCAGCCATAAGCTCAGCTGAGCCCTGAGCCGAGGTCTGCGAGCCCGGACGCTGCACAGCCTCGAAGGGGTCGCCGTTCCAGTCGTCCCAGCCCATGTGTCCCCGCCAGGAGCGCTCGTCCGTGGTGCGCCCTTCCATGTCCGTCCCGAACGAGCCGCGCCAGCGCGCGAGTGCGGGCACGCCGTCGGCCTCCTCTCCGGCCTGGGCACCGCGAGGGGCTTCACTGCTCTGCTCGCCTGCGCTTGTGGGTTGCTGGGCGTCTGGTTCGAGCAGGAAGATGGAGCAGCGTTCCAGGCCCAGTCGGGCGCGGGCCAGACCCACAGCGTGCTCGGTGAGCGAGTCGATGTCGGGGCACAGCAGCAGCTCGTCGGCGGCTTCGAGCACGGCTTCCAGGCCGCGCACCAGGGCCTTCTGCTGGCTCTGGGCCTCTTCTCTTTCGTGGATCTCGGCTTGCAGAACCTCGTTGGCGCGCGCCAGATCCAGAGTGCGCTTACGCACACGGCTTTCAAGATCATCGTGCGCGGCCTGCAGAGCGCGCTCGGACTGCTTGCGAGCAGTCACGTCCATCAAGAGCCCGACCAGACGCCTCGGCTGCCCCTCTTCGCCGCGCACCAAATGGGAGCGGCCTTCGATCTCAAGTACTTGCCCGTCGGGTTTGAGCACGCGGAATTCGGGCTGGGGATCGATGCCCGTCTCGAAGAACTGGTTCATGGCGCGCGAGATGATCCCGCGATCTTGCGGGTGCACCAGGCTCACGAAGTCGCTCCGTGAGCCTCCGAAGCCCCCAGGCTCCAGGCCCAGGATGCGTTCAAGCGTGTCCGAGAGAGACACGCGCCCGGCCCGCACATCCAGCTCCCACACGCCCATGCGCCCGGCTTCCAGGGCCATGCTCAGCCGCCTCTCGCTCTGGCGCAGGGCTTCCTCCACGCTGCGCCTCCACGCGTTCTCGCGGTTGAGCCTCCACTCCTCGCGCCTCAGAGCCACCTTGCTCGCAAGGCACGCGGCTAAGTTGCGCAGCGCCCACCAGTCCTCGTCCTCGAACTCCCCTGCCGCGCGAGCCCTGAAGTCCAGCACGCACAGCGTCCCCAGCCGAACGCCGTCCTCGCTTCGCAACGGCGCTCCCACGAAGAAGCCCACGCCCGGCTCCTCGCCTGGCGCCTCGCCCTGAGCAAACAGACTGCACAAACGCTCATCGCCCTTGGTGTCGAGCACGATCAGAGGCTCATCGCTCTGGCTTGGGCGCCCGCCTTCAGGCCCGCCTTCGAGAACGAGGATGGCATGGGCGCAGAACTCGTGCAGGCGCACCTGTACCTGGAGATCATCGGCCTGAAGGTCGCGGGGAAGCTCAGCTGTCCCATCCTCATGCAGCAGCGACACCAGAGAAACCGGCGCCCTCAACAGCCGCGCCGCCACCGTGGTGAAGCGCTGGAAAACCACCTGGTGCATGGCCTCAGCTGCCTCGGGCTCTTGAGCCGAGGGCTCAGGCGATGGGTTGTGCGCGCTGGTTGTCATCATTAGAAATGCTCGCGCCAGAGTTTGCCGCCTTTGCCTCACCAATGCCCCATCAAACGGGTCAGCCCCGCACCAGGATCTGGCGGCCAGCGGCGTGATCTCATCGCTCCACACACGAAGCGCAAGTACTTGAGGAGACGAACTTCAATTCAAGCACCGATGTAAACCCAGGTTTACACTAAGCGCCTCAAGGCCTGGAAATGTAAACCTGGGTTTACATCGGGAGGGTGCAGCCATGATTATCTCGGTCATCAACTTGAAGGGAGGAGTGGGCAAGACGATCACGGCGATCAACCTGGCTCATGCTCTGGCGCGCGCCGGGCAGCGCGTTCTGCTGGTCGATGTGGACTTGCAGCACTCGACCACAAGCTACTTCGACATCGACACGCGTCGGCGTCCTACCGTAATGGATGTGTTCTTCGAGGGCGTTTCCTTGTCGCAGGCTGCGGTTGAGGTGAGGCCCAACCTGCGCGTTGTGCCCAGCGTGCCCGCCGTGCAGACAGCCGATGCGCGCCTGGCCTTCGAGACTGGAGGCGAGCTGCGCTTGAAGAAGGGCGCGCGCCAGGCCGATTGGGATTACTGCTTGATCGACTGCCCTTCGGGTTGGGGGGCGGTGGCCAAGAACGCGGCCCTGGCCTCGACTCACGCCCTGGTTCCCGTGAACTCGGAACCTTCGGCCTTGGCCTCGGCGGTGGACACCGTAGAGAATCTGGAGCAGGCCTGCGATATTTACGACCGCGAGCGGCTGCAAGTCGGCGTTCTGCTGACCATGGAGCGGCCCAGCGGCATCGCGGCTTCGGTGGCTCGCCAGTGCCGCACGCTGTGGCCCCAGGGAACTCTGGAGGCCACGATCCGGCGCAACGAGTGGATCAACCACCTCAGCGCGCTGGGCAAGACCGTGTTCGAGGGCAACGCGGGCAGCGCGCGCGACGATTACCAGAAGCTGTGCGAGGAAGTGATGCAACGATGGCCCATAGCCAGCCCCAGAGCCCTTTAGACAAGGCGATCGCGCGCCGCCTGCAACGCGACAGGCAGAACTTCGACCTCGGCTCGGCCTCTTCTTCTCCAGCCAGGCCCTCATCTGAGCATCCCGATGCTCAGGCACGCCTGCTCGACATCGAGCGCGTGCACCCCAACCCCGAGCAAGCGCGCACCGAGTTCTCGCCCGAGTCCATCGCTGAGCTGGCAGCCTCGCTGCGGCGCGATGGCCAGTTGCAGCCCATCCTGGTGCGTCCAAGTGCAAGTACTTCGCGTGAGGAGCCAGCCCTCCAAGAGTTCGAGATCGTGATGGGCGAGAGGCGCTGGAGAGCCGCGCGCTCGATCGGGCTCAACCAAATCCGCGCCACGGTGCGCGCGGTGGACGATGCCGAAATGCTGCGCCTGTCCCTGGTTGAGAACATCCAGCGCGAGGACTTGAACGCCGTGGATCGCGCTCGCACCTTGCTCAAGCTCAAGCAGAGCAGCCCCAACCTGCACTGGCACGACATCGCGGCTGACCTTGGCTTGTCGCGCCAGAGCATCAACAATTTGGTTGCCCTGCTCAAGCTGCCCCAGGACATCCAGGACGACATCCGCGCCGGCCACCTCACCGAGAAGCACGCGCGCGCCCTGCGCCAGCTCGAAGGGCCCGAGCAAAAGCAGCTTTCCGAACAGATCAAGGCCGAGCAAATCAGCGGAGATGAGGCCCTGGCCCAGGCGAGGCGAATCAAAGCTAAGGGCTCGGCTTCCAGAGCGCCAAAGCCTCCATTGAAAGCGGCGTCTTCATTGGAGCGGGCCCTGGCGCATCTGGCGCGGGCTCAGGAGGCGCTGGGCGAAGGTAGCGCGGGCCTTGAGGAGAAGAAGGGGCTGCGGGCGCAGGTGCGCGAGGCCCGCAAGTACTTGAGGGCGCTGGAAGAAGCGTTGGGGTCGTCGGGCTCTTAAAACCCACTGGTCAGGCAGCAACGCAGCCTCTAATTACTTGATACAAGATATCCCAAAAATCCACTCACATAAAAGGTTCCAAGCGAATTACGTCCGGTATCCGGTATAATGTAGGCAGCCGACCCAATTGCAAGTTGCTTTTAGAGCAACTGTTTGGAACAGTGGAGTGCCTCCAAAGGAGAACACCATGATTCGTTTCCTCGCTTCCCCCCCCCCCGCCTCTCAGCGGGACGTTGCCTGTTAGGTGCGTCGTTGATAGCCTTGCTCGCAACGAGCCTGACGCCTTGCCGCGCCGCTTACTACCCAACCCCAGGAGCTGCGGGTCAGATGCCTGCCGTGGCTGATATGGTCGCGACTGCGGCTGGAGCATCCGCCACGTATAAGGTTGACAGTGGGTTTGACAATGCCTCGCAAACGGCCTCCTTCTCGCGCAGTTGGACCTGGGTGCAAGACTACCCTGGCGAGCAGAGGGTCACTCACGACATCAACACTACCGCACAAGTGCGTATCTCCGCCTTGAGCACGCAGCTCAACCCCCCTACGGTGAATCCTGTAGGATACGCTGAGGTCTCGGGGCAAGCAACACTAACTGACAATGCGGGACACAGCCCCATTGGCTCCAGCGGTTCCTGGACAGACCATACTCCGACTGCAGTGGCGGTAAACACGGTTATCACAGCCACCCAAGGGGCGGGCAGCTACTACCCAATGGATGTCATTTCCTTCAGCGGGACGATATTATCCGGCGTGCATGACTACGCCTATGTAACGACCATGGGCGGCACGGCCACCACCGGTGCCCCCACGGCCACCATCGGATCACCTTACATTGCTCTGATGCCTTGACGTTGTGCGGTAATGCGGGGCAGCGCCGTTGGGTCGGTCGCTGCCCCGCATTCGCGTTTTCTGGAGGCAGCCTTATGAAATGGCAATTTTTAAAAGTCGCCACCGCGACCTTGCTGCTGGCTGGCGTGGCCGTAGCTCAAGCACCCCAGCAACCGCCGCCCAAGTACTTGCTGGAGATGAACAACGCTTCTGTGGATGAGGCCTTGATCCAGATCGCCCATGGCGGCAAGGTCAACATCATCGCCGACGCCACCGATTGGCCCCAGCCTGGCAAGGCCGCATCCATCACGACCTCGCACAGCGACAGCACGGTGGGCTGGCTCTTCGGCGTAGCCAACGAGTTCGACCTCACGCTGAATCAAGTCGGGCTGAGCCCGATCGTCCAGTTGCCCGCGCAGAGCAAGAACTACGTGCTGTGGCGCGAGCCGGACATCGAGCCGATCTTGCAGCAGGCGCGGCAGTACACGGCGCCCACCGTGCGCGAGCAGGCGGAGGTTGAGCCGCTACACCGCCCCCAGGGCCTCAAGAACTCGACGTGGAACCTCATCTTGATGGACCGGCAGCGAGAGCAGGCCGGGCAGGGTGTGGCGGCCTGGCTCCAAGAGCAGGGCGTGAAAAGCGAGTCGGTGCGCTCCGTGCTCAGCTTTCCATCCGAGCAACTGCCCGAGACGCTGCGCAGCACCTTGCAGCAGTTAGCTCGGGCCAGCGCAAGCAATGGGTTTAGCGGCGTCCAAGGTGTGAAGACAACCGTGCTGCGGCAGATGGAAGACGAAGCCTGGAAGGATGCCCGGTTTCGATACAGCTACGATCCCCGCGAGCAGTTCGGCACGTTCTATATCGAAGTCCATGTTGATGGCGAACCAAGCTCTATCGGCCTGCAGAACTTCTTCGCCCAAGATGGAGGTGCCCGATGAACACGCACACACTATGCTCGGGGCTGCTGCTCGGCAGCCTGATGGGAACCAGCCTGGCCACGCGAGCCGCTTGGAGCCAGGAAGCGGGGCCGCGCGCTGAAGTGCCTGTGACGCCCGCGGCAGTCGCAGTTCCGGCAAGAGCAACGGGCGCGGCGCGAGCCTGGCGCGACGACGCGCGCTTAGGTGGCACCATCACCCTGGAAGCCAGGCGGATGCCGCTGGCCGAGGTGCTGGCTGCTCTGTCCAAGCGAAGCGGAGTCGAACTTGATGGCGGCGCGCTCTCGGCCACCAAGCGCGTGACCTTGAGCGTGCAGGATATGAACGTGCGCGATGTCATGTCCGCGCTCGAAGATTTGTATCAAGCCTCCTGGCAAGCTCGGGGCGCAGCCGGATACGTGCTGCAAGAACGCCAGGTGCAGCCCTGGCAGCGCAGCCTGGCCCAACTGGGCAACATCGACAACTGGGGGTTTTACAACACCAACTGGAGCCGTCCCTTTGCGCCGCCTTACCTCACGCCGCGCTATGCCTTCGACTGGCAGGCGCTGATGAACGAGCTGGGAGAGGACAAGCTGCAGTCGCCCGAGGGCGTGCTCTTTTCGAGCCTGCCGCCCAAAACGCAAAGCGAGATCCGCCGTCTGACGAGCTGGGGCCTCAAGCACCAGGCCATTGAAGCCCTCGCGGTGCGCGAGGCCGCCGAGCACGATTGGACGCTGATGATCAAGCCAGCCAACTACCCCCGCCCGTCGATGAGCAAGATCTTCAAGGTGCGGGTGCCGACCGACCTCGGCCCGCTGCAAGGCGAGATCACCAGCGACGACCGTCCGCTGGCCTCCTTCCCTCTTACGCCGATTGCCCAATCCCAGCCTAAGCCTCTCCGATCCCAGCGTCTTCAGCCCCAGCCTCCGGTGGCGCAGTGAAGCTCGCCAGTCCAGACAATGGCTGCCCCGGCAGGTTCAGGCAGCCACAGGAGGCAACGATGTCACACCTCTACCCGAGCAGGCGTCGCCCATTGCGGCGGCGCGCCTTCACGCTGATTGAGATCTTGATTGTGGTGGCCATCCTGGGCATCCTGTCCGCCATTTTGCTGCCGGTCTTCAACTCAGCGCGCGAGACGGCCCGCAGCGCGACCTGCAGCAGCAACTTGAAGCAGCTTGGCCTGGCCATCAACCAGTATGTCCAAGACAGCGGCGGCTTCTACCCCCACATCATTGGTTTGACCCCCGCCGATGGTTGCACTTGGTCGGCCCGCATCTTTCCCTACCTCAAGTCGGCTCAGGTCTTGAAGTGCCCCTCGTTTTCGCGAGGCGAGTTCCGCGAGGGCTGCCCGCCGTCGGAGAAAGCCAACGACGGCTCGATCTACTACAACACCTGGCGCGGCAGCTATGACCTTGCGGTCGCGCTTGATGCACGCAACTCTGCTGGCATGGTGTCTCAGGTGCGAATGCGCTATCCCTCGCAGCGTATCTTGTCCTTCGATGGCGAAGGGTACGAGCGGGCTTTTGATGTTATGTGGCCCGCGGACATCCAGAACAGGATCGACGAAGGCTACGCTCGCCACCGCTTCGGCCTCAACGCCCTGTTCTTCGATGGCCACGTCAAGCACATCCCGTTCGGCGACATCGCCACCAGAAGCTACTGGCGATGATTCGCGGCCTCCCCACCACAGCGGGCGCCTCAAGTACTTGCACAAGCATTTACAGCGGCTACCAATCAAAACAGCGCCGATGTAAACCCAGGTTTACATCGGCGCTGTTTTGTTCTCAGCCAGAGCTTTCTTCGGGCGCCGGGCATTACCGCAAGCGCTGCAGCACGAAGCGGTCACCTTTCCACAGCAGGCTGAAGGCGGGCTTGTGGCTCTGGAGCTCCAGGCTGAAACGGAAGACGTGGATCGTCGTGCCCACGCGCGGCAGTTCGTAGGCCAGATCGTCGCCCCGAGCCGAAGCAGGCAGTGCCTGGCGCGTCACGTCGCGCAGCTTGCCGCCTTGCAAGCGCTACAGGTGAAAGCTGTTGTAGTCGCTCTCGTAATCCGGGCCGCTGGTGGCCACAAGATCTCGCCCGCCGCCACGGAAGACCGCGATCTGCTCGACAGGCGAGGAATCGGGCTGTTCCTCGATGTAGTCGTGGCGCAGGTCAACAATCGGCGTGAAGCCTTCGCCGTTAGCCTTGAGCAGAGCGCGCTTCTGGCTCTGCGCTTCGTAGCCATCGTTTCCAAGATACGGCAGCAGGAAGTAATAGCTGAGCACGCTGCGCCGTAGGGCTATAGACGCGCCGCGAGGCTTGGCGCTTGTTCGCGACGGTGCTGCGTTGAGCGCCAGGCCGCCCAGCAAAATCATCCAGCACAGCCTCTTCATAAAAATATCTCAAGGAAACTCCACCGCTTGTCGGTGGGGAGGAATTAAGGTTCGTTCGAAGGACGAAGAACCTCAGACTTCGACTTGCACGCAAGGCACTCAGCTTCAGTTGAGCAACAGTTTGTGCAGCCGTAATCGAAAAAGGGCCGCCGTCAATCGGCCTCTTGCGCTCCGCTCGCAAAGCATCGCGGAACTTGGAAGTGCAAGCCTCACCGCTTGTCGGTGATGATATTTGACAGTCATGCTCCTCCACGTGAGCGCGGCCTTCAACCCGGTGCAAAGGGGCTTTGCAAGTACTTGCAAAGCCCCGATCTCGCTTGCGTTCAGCCTGGCAGCAGCAGGTGGCCGGTGCGGCCCTGCCAGCCGTCGATGATGAGCCAGAGCAAGATCATGAACACGTCGCCCAGGGCCAGGCCCAGGAAGGCCGGGATGGCGTTGCGGTAGGTGTCGGTGCCGCCAAAGCGCGAGATCAAGGTTTTGGCGAGCCAGCCCAGGAAGATCGAGAACCAGAAGGTCGCGGTTGGATACGTCAAGGCCATCAGGTAGCCGATCGGATGGAACGGGAAGAAGGTGAACCTGGAGCGCGCCAGCATCATGCCATAGGTCAAGAGCGCGCCCACGCTGAGCCACAGCCAGCTCATGGGAGCCGAGCTGCGGTCGGAAGTCGTCATGTCGTTGGTGAACTGAGCCGGCATCTTGGGCCCGTCCTGGGCCCACCAGTGGTGCCCGAAGGTCAGGGCGCTGCTGGTGTAGCCCAGGCGAACCACGGTCCACCAGCTCACGCCCACCGAGATCAAGACGACCACGCTAATCAGGGAAGCCAGGGGCCGCGCCGCGATCTTGTTGTCGTGCGCGAGCTTGAAGCCCTGCACGAACGAGGGCATGATGAAACCTCGCATATGGTTCACCATGCCGGCCTGGAAGAAGGAGGCGGAAGAGACGCCATTGTCCATCGTCAGCCAGCCGCTCGGCCCGGAGTTGACCAGCTTGGCGATGGCTCCCAGAGGATTGGTGTGGTGCTGCAAGGCCAGCATCCCGCCCTCAACCGCCACGCGCGTCAGCCCAATGGCCAGAACAAGATACGACAGCCACAGCGCGATCGCGATGTCCACGCGCACGCCCGAAATCGTGGTCGCCGCGACCATGAAGATAAACGAGAGTACGAAGCCCCAGAAGGCCACGGGATACGAAAGCACTTCGGTGGCTTCGCCTGGCCTGGCCTTCTCGCGCCCTATGGCTCGCCTGAAGACGTGCGAGAAATGCTCGCGGCCCGTGTACAGCACGATGGCGACGTAGGCGATGTAGCAGCCCCCCATCTGGTTGCCCGTGAACAGCTTGTCCGGGAACCCCTCGGCGTTGGGCAGCGTGCCCTGGGGGAAGCCTATCAGGTAAGCCACCACATATTGGAACTTGATGAACCAGTAGAAGAACCACAGAGAAAACGAAATCTCGCTCGTCAGTAGATAAGTCACGCCCACGACCAGGGGGTGGATTTCCAGCGGAACCCAGCCGATCTGGTTCCAGGGCGGCTCCGAAAGCAGAGGCCCCATGTCCACACCCAGCGGAAAATCTGGCACGTCGGGAAAGTAGAGGTGCAGCCCGCGCAGGCCTTGAACGAAGACCGCGATGCCAAAGCCCGCCCACATCAGCGGCGAGCGGAAGAAGCGCCCCAGCGTGCCGTATTTGTCCTCGCGATCCAGATCTTCCGTGATGATGAGAGGCAGGCGCAGCAGAGGAAAAGCCAGCGCCTCGTGCTCGCCCCACTGCGCGCGCAGCATCACGCTCAAACAGCCCAGCATCGCATACGAGACCAGCACAAAGGGAATCCAGAAGCACAATGGCACCAGCCAGGCGCTCCACGGGATCTGCTGAGTTGAGCTGAGCCCCTGATACCAGCCGTCTACAACAGCGTGGTTGATGGTGCCGTCGTGGTTGAGGGCGGGCGTGATCCAGGGCTTGAGGTAAGGGCCGAAGAAGGAGAGCCACTTGTTCTCGCGCGTGGCGAAATAGAAGGGCGCGATCATGTTCGGGATCAGGAAGTTCTCGCTTCCATGACCCGGCACCAGGCTCGAAAACAGGCAGGCGATATACAGAGTGAGCGTCTCGTTGCGCGAAAAGCCCCAGCCCTTCTTGAGCGACTTGATGATGGGGTTGACGAGCAGCACGATCACCAGCAGCATGGCCACGGCCCCAACGGGCAGGTGCGAGCCGCCCAGAAAGGTGTTGTTGATCTTGTAGTCGATCACGGGCAGGGCGTAGCCGAACACAACAGCCAGAACCAGCGAGATCAGCACGACCCGCAGCGTCACGCCGCGATCGCGCCCTCTAAGTTGCCCTCCCTGTTCCAGATCGTGCTCGCCTGAATTCCCTGCGTGCTCGGCGCTTCCATTGGCCAGGCGCTGGGGCGGCGCTGAAGGACTTGTCTCAGTAGGTGCTTTCATGGTGGCTTCTTGTTCCTGAAGGTGTGCAAGAATTATTACCCGCCTTCGCCCCAATTGTTAGCAATTCGCCTCGCGCGTGGAACACCCTTCAAGTACTTACGCGCTCTCGAACACATACTCGCGCTGCCAACTTTGGCTCGCGCCCGCTTCCACGCGCACCGGCACGAACGCCTCGGGGCTCAGCACGTGGGCCGCGCCCCACAGCTTAAGCTCTTCCAGAGGCACGCTGATCGTCTCGCGCACGCTTAGCCCGCTCTCGTGCCTCAGCTCCCACCAGCAATAGGCTCCAGCACCCGAGGCGCCTCCAAGTACTTGCAGGAACGCGTTCTCGGGCGCGCGCTCAAAGCGAACCTCACGCCCCTCGATGCGCAAGTCGGGCGCGATGTCAGGGCTCGTCTGGATGCTGAAGGGCGTGCTCAAGGTGTAGCCTGGGCCGATCTTCGCGCCGTCCAGAGCCAGGAAGTTGTGCCTGTACTCGTGCGTGTGAATCGGCTGCGAGCCCACGTTGTCGATCTGAGTTGAGATGAGCAGCCTGTTCTGCTCAACGCGAAAGCTCTCCCTTAGACGAGCCGCGTAGCCCCGGCATTCCAGAGGCTCGGTCACGATCTCGACGCTCGAAGTACTTGCAGGCTCGATGTGCCGCTCGAACTTTTCAACTGGGTAAGGCCTCGTGAAGTGATACGGCTCATCGTCTGGCTTGGTGAGCAGGCCCACGCCGAGCTTGGGGAAGCACTCGCCCGCCTGAGCCGAGCCGAAGCCGATGGGCGCGAAGATGCCCCACTCGTTGCACAGGCCCACGCCTCGGCTGCTGCCTTCTGCGCGCCCTTCCTCGGTGCAGAAGGTGTGGCGATGATCAAGCGTGGCCTGAGTGATGAAGCCGCTCCAGCTCCAGCGCGAGCCTTGATACAAAGCTCCGGGCAACGCCATTTCGACGCGCAGGCGAGGGCTTTCGAGGACGCGGAGTTGGTCTTGGCTCATGGCTCTGCTGCCAGCGGATTCAGGGCCGCGCCCTGGAATCGCTGAGCCAAAGCGGGCTCAAGTACTTGCAAGATGCCTTGTCGCTCGCTCGGGGCTTAAGATCCTATCCCAATAGGCGCGCATCATCACCACAGCGCAACTTGCGCTCTCTTCCAATCGATGCGGATCCTGAAGGGGAAGAGGGCACAAGCTCCGCTGTGGCCTGTTCCTCTTGCTGCGCACCGACTGAGGTTTGTTTTAGCGAGCGGCGAACAACTTAAGCGCGGCTTGCGTGAAGGCTCCGTGGCTCTGGTTGCCCTCGCCTGGGAAGCCCGCGTGCTGCACCAGGAAGACCGTGACCAGCCCTTGAGCTGGGTAGATGGTCATGTTCGTCGAGTAGGCGCCGCCGTGCCCGAAGCTGCTCTCGCCCACGCCCCAGCCCAGACCGTAGCTTTCCATCTCAGGGCTCGTCTGGCGCCTGGTCATTTGCTCAACGGCGGCTGGTGAAAGGTAACGCCTGCCCTTCCACTCGCCTCCGTTGAGGATCATCTGGCAGAAAAGCACCACGTCAGAAGCGGTCGAGAACAGGCCTCCTGCTGGCACCTCGTAGCGGCGGCTGCGGTCGCTCAGGTGGGGCTGCAGCATCGAAAGCGAGGCGGCTTCGAGCCCGTCGCCCGTCTCGCTGGGCTTGTAGGTGCGGGCCAGGCGAGCCACCTCTTTCTCGTTGGGCCAGAAGGTGGTGTTGTTCATGCTCAAAGGCCCGAACAGATGCTCGTGCATAAACGCATCATAGCTCTGGCCGCTGACCACTTCCAGCACGCGCGCCGCGATGTTGATGCCTATGTTCGAATATTGATAGCGGCTGCCGGGCTCAGCCTCCAGAGGCATCATGGCGTAGGAGCGAACCGCCAATTCCAGAGGCAGCACGTCTAAAAAAGGCGATTCCAGAGGCGACAGAAAGGGCAGCCCGCTGGTGTGCCGCAGCGTGTCGCGAACCGTGACCTCGCGAGCCGGAGGGCGCAGCAAAGCGCGGCCATCTGGCTGCTCTTCGTGCTGCTCTTCGAGCAGGCGCTGGCCCTTGAACTCGGGCAAGTACTTGCTGATCGGCTGGTCCAGGTTCAGCGCCCCTTGATCGACCATCATCATCAGGGCGGTGCCCGTCATGGGCTTGGTCTGCGAGGCGATCCAGAACAAAGCATCCGTGCTCATCGGCTTGTGCCCCTCGATGTCGGCCATGCCCACCGCTTCCAGGCTGAGCACCCTGTTCCTATCGGCCACCAGAACAACGGCTCCGGCCAGTTCATGGCGCTCCACGAAGGGCTCTAAAGCCACGGCGATCGATTCGGGTTTGATGTTGAGTTCCATAGTTTCAGCGAAGCGCCAATTCCTTCTGGCAGCCAGGACGCGGCAAGCTGGGTTGTAGGGGCGGGGTGCCCTTGCCCTTGTCGCCCCTGCGAAGGCACGCCTTGAGCGAGGTGGCCTCGCCCCTACGAGGCGGCTGTACAGCAGGCAAAAACTCCCCGGCCCCTCAAGTACTTGAGCGCGTATCCGGGCGTGCCGGGATCAAGAAGAAGAAGGTGCTGCCCTGGCCTGGCGTGCTCTCGACCCAGATGCGGCCTCCGTGCGCTTCGACGGCCAGCTTGCAAAAGAACAGGCCCAGGCCGCTCGAAGAGCGCTTGCCCTCGCGCCTGTTCTGCCCCTGCGCGAATTTGTCGAAGATGCGCTCTCGATCCTCGGGCTCAACGCCCTGGCCCTGATCCGAAATGGCGAACAGAACTTCAGGCGCTTCACCCTCGGGCTGGACTTGTCGGGGCAGCTCCACGCGCACCAGGGTGTTCGGGCGCGTGAACTTGACCGCGTTGGCCAGCAAGTTGATGAGCACGCGGCGCAGCAGGTCGGGGTCGGCGTGCAGCAGCGTGTCGGGCTCTTCGATACTGGTTTCGATGCGGCTCTGGTTGCTCATGGTCTGCGAATGCACGTGCATCACCGCGTCCTCCATAAGAGCCTGAGCCTTGATCGGCTCGATGTGCAGCGGCATCTCGCCGCTTTCCAGGCGCGCGATGTCGAGCAGTTGGTTGACTAAGGACAGCAGGTGCCGCCCCGAGCGGGCGCACATCGTCAGCAACTGCGCCTGCATCTCGTCCAAGACCTTTGCTCCCGAGGCCTCTTTGCCGGGTGCAGACTTTGGGGGCTGCAGCAAATCCAGCGAGGCCAGCATCGTCGTGAGCGGCGTGCGCAGGTCGTGCACGAGCATCGAGGTGAGGTTCTCGCGCGTCTCGTGGGCCGCCTGCAGGTCGCGGTGAGCCTGTTCGAGCGCGTCGTGCTCGCGCTTGGAGCGCACCAGGGAACGCACACGAGCCACCACTTCCACCTCATCTACGGGCTTGGTCAGAAAATCGTCCGCTCCCACTTCCAGGGCGCGCACGCGATCGGATGTCTCTTGCAGAGCCGTCACCATCACAATCGGCAGGCGCGCTGTGCTTGGATTGCCGCGGATGCGCTCGCAGACCTCGAATCCGTCCATGCCCGGCATCATCACGTCCAGCAGCACAACATCGGGCGCGGTCTGCTCCAGCTTCTGCAGGGCCTGAGCTCCACTCGAAGCGCCCTCGACCTCGAACCCCTCGACCTTCAAGATGCCCGCGAGCAGGCGCACGTTGGCCGCCACGTCGTCCACAATCAGGACGCGTCCGGGCGCTTCAAGCGTGGAACTCTCCGAGGGCGAGGGCAGTTGGGCAGCAGAATCGAGTGGAGTGCTCATGAAGAGGAGCGGCGAGTTTAACGGCTGCTGAGGCTGAGCCTCTTTGAGGCTGAGCCTCTTTGAGGCTCAGCCTCTTAGCGGGCAGCGGCTTTGAGAAAGTCGGCGACCTGCTGCACGAAGACGGGAGGGTCGATGGGCTTGGTGATGTAGCCATCGCAGCCCGCCTCGCGCGCGCGGTTCTTGTCTTCTTCCATGGCCGAGGCCGTCAGCACGATGATGGGAATGCCTTGCGTCTGGGGGTCTTCTCGCAGCAGGCGTGTGGCTGTCAGGCCGTCCATGCCCGGCATTTGCAGGTCCATCAAGATGATGTCGGGCTGCTCGCGCTGTGCGATGGCGATGCCTTCGTCTGCGGCCTGGGCTTCAAACACCTGCGCGTCTTCCAGGTTCAGGATCGCGCGGAACAAGCGCAGGTTCTCCACCACGTCCTCGATCACCAGCACTTTCTTGCCGCTCAACACCGGCTCGCTTCCTAAAAGGCTCATCTCGCTCCCTTGACCCCACCTGCGCTCACGGCTCGGGCCGCTCGTCGCTGCTTCGGGCGCCTCTCGACTCCCGGCCTGCCATCGGGCCTGCCATCCTGCTCCGCGTGCTCTTTGTGCACCTCGGGCGGCTCGGGCGCTGCCTCCAGGCTTCCAAGTACTTGAAGGGCTGGGGGCGGCTCAACGGGACGCGCGGGCAGGCGGAAGCAGAAGGTGCTGCCCTGGCCCAGCGTGCTCCTGAGCTCGATGGTGCCGCCGTGCATCTCGACGATGCGCTTGGTCAGGGCCAGGCCCAGGCCCGTGCCCTGCTGCGAGCGCGTGTAAGACGAGTCGACTTGCTCGAAGGCCGCGAAGATGCGCTCCTGGTTCTCGGGCGCGATGCCTATTCCGCTGTCACGCACGCTGATCTCGATCCACTTGAGCCCATCGTCTTCTTCAACCTGAGCCGAGGCCACAATTGAGCCTCCGTTGAGCGTGAACTTGACCGCGTTCGAGAGCAGGTTGAACAGAACCTGCTTGATCTTGCGCGGGTCGCCCGCCAGAGGCCCGATCGCGGCGGCTTCGGGTGCAACTTCCAGGCTCAGTCTCAACGCGTGCTCCAGAGCCCTGTCGCGCACGATGACCAGGCTCGATTCGAGCATCTCGGGCACGCTCCACTGGCCTTCGTCGAGCGTCATCTTGCCGGCCTCGATCTTGGACAAATCCAGGATGTCGTTGATGAGCCCGAGCAAGTGCTCGGCCGAATGCACCACGTCCTGTGTGTAAGTGCGCTGATCCTCATTGAGCGGCCCGACGCGAGGGTTAAGCAAGAGCTTGGAAAACCCTAAAATTGCGTTGAGCGGCGTGCGCAGCTCGTGCGAAATGCCCGCGATGAACTCACTTTTGGCGCGGCTGGCTTTTTCGGCCAGGGCGCGCTCGCGCTGAGCCAACTCGTGCTCGCGTTCGAGCTGCTCGTGGCGCGCGACCAGCCCGGCCTGGCGCTGCAAGGCCTCGCCACGCGTCCACAACTCCACGAAAATCGCGACCTTGGAGCGCAGAATGTCGGGGTCGAAGGGCTTGGAGATGTAATCGACCGCGCCCGAGGTGTAGCCCCGGAACACGTAGTGCTGCTCTTTGGAGAGAGCGGTCACGAAGATGATCGGGATGTGGCGCGTTTTCTCGCGCTCCTTGATGAGCTCAGCGGTCTCGAAGCCATCGAGCCCAGGCATCTGCACGTCCATCAAGATGAGAGCGAACTCGTGCCCCAGCAAGTACTTGAGCGCCTGCGTGCCCGAGTGAGCCTCGATCAAGGTGCAGTCGAGGGGCTCCAGAATCGCGCGCAAAGCGAGCAGGTTCTCGGGCCTGTCATCGACGAGCAGAATAGAGGCTTGGGGGATCTCTGGCATGAGGAAAAGGCGCTCCAAGTACTTGCCCAGGGCCACAAGGCTAAACACAGGATCAGCGCCGGATGCAAGCGTGACGGCAACACAAAGCACGGGGCTGTAGGGCTGAGGTGACTTCGCCCGGTAGCCGTTTGAGAAGCGCGATGCGGGCGAGATGACCTCGCCCCTACAGCTGCCTAACAGCACTCTCGGTCGCTTAACGTGCCCGCGTATATTTGCGCATCATGTCCAGCAGCGCGTCCATGTCCACGGGCTTGGTGATGTAGTCGGTGGCGCCTGAGGCCAGGCTCTTCTCGCGATCTCCGGCCATGGCCTTGGCCGTGAGCGAGATGATGGGCAGCTTGTTGAAGCGGCCCGTGCCTCGGATGGCCTGCGTGGTCTCGTAGCCGTCCATGCCGGGCATCATCACGTCCATCAGCACGATGTCCACATCCGGCGTGCCTTCGAGCACCTCAAGGCTCTCGTGCCCGTTCTCGGCGAACAGAACCGTCATGCCGAAGTTTTCCAGTGCGCTGGTCAACGCGAAGATGTTGCGCATATCATCGTCCACCACCAGCACCTTCAGCCCCTCCAACCCAGAGGAAGAGGAGGCAGCCGGGGGAGAAGAGGAAGCCGAGGCCACAGCGGGAGGAGTTGGCGACTGGGCAGCGGCGGGCAGGCGCGCTGCCTCTGTTGCCCTTTCTTCCTCCTCTGCCCTGGCTGCCCTGGCCTCGGGCTTAAGGATGCGGTGCAGGAACAGAGCAGTGTCATCGAGCAGCTTTTCTGAGCTGGCGGCGTCTTTGGTGATGATGGCGGCGGCGTATTTCTTGAGCTGAGCTTCTTCCTGCTTGGACAGGTCGCGGCCCGTGTAGATGATGACCGGCAGATCCCTGAACCGAGCCTGGCGCTTGACCTTCTTGAGCAAGTCGAAGCCGGCCATGTCGGGCAGGCCCAGATCCAGAATCATGCAGTCGAAGTGCGCTGCCTTGAGCTTGGCCAGCGCTTCCTCGCCTGTTCCCACAGCTGTTGTCTGCACATCCATGCCCGCGACCAGTTCGGCGATGCTCTGGCGCTGCGAGGCATCGTCCTCAACCACTAACAGCTCGCGCACCTCGCGCTCGGCGTAACTCTTCATGTGCGCCAGAGCGCCCTCGATGGCCTCGCGCGAAACCGGCTTTTCGAGATACGAAATCGCCTTGACTAAAGAGCCGCGCTCCTGATCCACGACCGAGATGACCTGGACGGGAATGTGGCGCGTGGCTGGATCGCGCTTGAGGTGATCCAGCACGGTCCAGCCATCCAGAAGAGGAAGCTGCAAGTCCAGCGTGATGGCATCAGGCAGATATTCGCGGGCCATGGCCAGCGCGATGTCGCCCTGCAAAGCCACCAGCCCCTTGAAGCCCTGGCGCCGCCCCGTGTCGAGCAGGATGCGCGCGAACGCCTCGTCGTCTTCCACGATGAGCAGCTTCGAGTCGCCAGGCTGCAAATTATCGCGGTCGTCGCCGATGGGATTGGCTCCTATCGGACTCGCGCCCTCGCGCCTCGAAGCCAGGGCCTGCGACTTCAAGGCAGCAGCCTGCGGCGAAACATCAGCCGCCGAAGGCGCAGGCGAACTCGCACTCGCGATGCTTTGCAAGGGCGCGTCCCACGTGCTCGCCTCCCCAGCGCTCGCTGCAGCACTCGCACCCGTGCGGCTGTAAGAACTCGTGTAAGTACTTGGGGCGAGGCCACTGCCTCCATTCGAGCCGCCTTCGGAACCTCCGCCATTCGGGCCGCCGTTACCGCCGTTGGAGCTGCTGCTGAACCTGTGGCCGTTGCCATCGCCCAGCTCAAGATCGCCGGCGTAGGCCGCAGGCAGGAACAGGGTGAAGACGCTGCCCCGGCCCATCTCGCTCTCGACCTGGATGCGGCCCCCGAGCAAGTGCGTGATCTCACGCGAGATCGACAAGCCCAGGCCCGTGCCTCCGTATTTGCGGCTCGTGCCGCCATCGGCCTGCTGGAAGGCCTCGAAGATCAGTCTCTGCTTGTCGTGCGCGATGCCGATTCCCGTATCGCGCACCGCAAACGCCAGCACGCGCTCCGAGCGACGGCGCTCTGACATCCAAGTACTTGCACCGTTGCCGTTGCTCCTGGGCTCGGGCAGAGCGGCCTGAGCGGGATCGACCATGAAGATGGCCAGCTCAACCGAGCCCTTGTCCGTGAACTTGAACGCGTTGGCCAGCAGGTTCTTCAAGACTTGCTGCAAGCGTTGTGCATCTGTCGCGAGGCTGGCTGGCACATCGGGCGCGACCGTGACGTGGAACTCCAGGTTCTTCTGGCGCGCGATGGGCGAGAAGTTGCGCTCGATGCCCGCGCCTATATCGCTGATGGGCACGTCCGCAATCTCCAACTCCATCTTGCCCGCCTCGACCTTGGACAAGTCCAGGATGTCGTTGATCAAGTTGAGCAAGTCGCCTCCGGCTCCGTGCACCGTCTGGGCGAACTCGACTTGCTTGGGCGTCAGGTTGCCCTCGCGGTTGTCGGCCAGCATCTTGGCCAAAATCAGCATCGAGTTGAGCGGAGTGCGCAGCTCGTGGCTCATGTTGGCCAAAAACTCCGACTTATACTTGCTCGAAACCGCCAGCTGCTCGGCCTTCTCTTCCAGAGCCGCGCGGGCGAGCTCGACCTCGGTGTTTTTCTGCTCGACCTTGGTGTTCTGCACGCCGAGCAAAGTCGCCTTCTCTTCCAGCTCGCGAGCCTGGTTTTCCAGCTCGGTGTTGGTGCGCTTGAGCTGATCCTGCTGGCTCTGCAGCTCCTGCGACTGGCTCTGCAGCTCCTGAGTCAAGGACTGCGACTGCTCCAGCAGCTCCTCGGTGCGCACGTTGGCCTGGATCATGTTGAGCACAACTCCAATCGAGTCGGCCATCTGATCCAGGAAGGTCTGGTGGATGTCGCTAAAGGCCTGGAACGAAGCCAGCTCGATGACAGCCATGATCTCGCCCTCGAACAAGACGGGCAGCACGATGATGTTGAGCGGAGGCGCCTCGCCCAGCCCGGACGCGATGTGGATGTAATCGCCAGGTACTTGCGTAAGCAGAATACTCTTCTTTTCCAGAGCGCTCTGGCCTACCAGCCCTTCGCCCTGGGCGAAGCGGTTCGCCACGTTCTTGCGCTGCTGGTAGGCGTAGCTTGAAATCAGCTTGAGGCTGGCCTCGCGCCCCGTTGCGGCGTCGTTGATGTAGAACACGCCCTGATGCGCCGAGACCAGAGGCGTCACCTCGGACATGATGAGGCGGGCCACGGACTCAAGGGATTTCTGGCCCTGCATCATGCGCGAGAAGCGGGCCAAGTTGGTCTTGAGGAAGTCCTGCTCCTGGTTCTTCTGCGTGGTCTCCTTGAGGTTGGAGATCATCTGGTTGATCTTGTTCCTTAAGTCCGACATCTCGCCCTGCACCTCGACCGTAATCGAGCGCGTCAGGTCGCCCTCGGTCACGCTGGTCGTCACGTCCGAGATCGAGCGCACCTGCGTGGTGAGCGAGTTCGCCATGTAGTTGACGTTGTCCGTCAAGTCCTTCCAGGTGCCCGCCACGCCTGGAACCTTCGCCTGGCCGCCCAACTTGCCCTCGGTTCCCACCTCGCGCGCCACCGTTGTCACCTGATCGGCAAAAGTACTTAAGGTGCCCGTCATCGAGTTGATGGTCTCGGCCAGGGCTGCCACTTCGCCCTTGGCATCGACCTGCAGCTTCTGGTTCAAATCGCCATTCGCGACAGCCGTCACGACCTTGGCGATGCCTCGCACCTGAGTGGTCAGGTTCCCGGCCATGAAGTTCACGTTGTCCGTCAGGTCTTTCCAAGTACCTGCGACATTGGGCACGCGAGCCTGGCCGCCCAAAATGCCTTCGGTTCCGACCTCGCGAGCTACAGTTGTAACCTGCTCGGCGAAGGTGGAGAGCGTGTCGGTCATGTTGTTGATCGTCTCGGCGAGCGCAGCGACTTCGCCCTTGGCCTCGACACGCAGCTTCTGGTTGAGGTCTCCATTGGCCACAGCCGTCACGACCTTGACGATGCCTCGCACCTGAGTCGTCAGGTTGCCGGCCATGAAGTTCACGTTGTCCGTCAGGTCCTTCCAAGTACCTGAGACTCCCTTTACCTCGGCCTGCCCGCCCAGCTTGCCCTCGGTGCCGACCTCTTTGGCCACGCGCGTGACCTCGGCGGCGAAGGAGTTGAGCTGATCGACCATCACGTTGACAGTGTTCTTCAGCTCCAGCATCTCGCCCTTGACGTCCACCGTGATCTTCTTGGACAAGTCGCCATTGGCCACAGCGGTTGTCACCAGCGCGATGTTGCGCACCTGGTCGGTGAGGTTGGTGGCCATGAAGTTCACGTTGTCGGTCAGGTCCTTCCAGGTGCCCGAGACGCCGCGCACTTGCGCCTGGCCGCCCAGCTTGCCTTCTGTTCCCACTTCGCGGGCCACGCGCGTCACCTCACCGGCGAAGGTATTGAGCTGGTCCACCATGGTGTTGATGGTGTTCTTCAGCTCCAAAATCTCGCCCTCGGCGTTGACAGTGATCTTCTGGCTCAGGTCGCCGTTTGCCACAGCGGTCGTCACGTTGGCGATGTTGCGCACTTGGCCCGTGAGGTTCGAGGCCAGCGAGTTCACGTTGTCTGTGAGCGCCTTCCAAGTACCTGAGACGCCCCTGACCTCGGCCTGCCCGCCCAGCTTGCCCTCAGTGCCGACCTCTTTGGCCACGCGCGTCACTTCATCGGCAAACGAAGAAAGCTGATCGACCATCACGTTGATGGTGTTCTTCAGCTCGCTCATCTCGCCCTTCACATCCACCGTGATCTTCTGCGACAAGTCGCCATTGGCCACTGCGGTTGTGACCAGAGCGATGTTACGCACCTGGCCTGTCAGGTTGGAGGCCATGAAGTTGACGTTGTCGGTCAGGTCCTTCCACGTGCCAGCCGCGTTGGGCACATCGGCCTGTCCGCCGAGCTTGCCTTCCGTTCCCACTTCTCGGGCCACGGTCGTGACCTGATCGGCGAAAGTACTTAAGGTGGCGGTCATCGAGTTGATGGTCTCGGCCAGCGCCGCGACTTCGCCCTTGGCCTCGACTTGCAGCTTCTGATTGAGGTCGCCATTGGCTACAGCGGTCACCACCTTGGCGATGCCTCGCACCTGCGTGGTCAGGTTGCCGGCCATGAAGTTCACGTTGTCCGTCAAGTCCTTCCACGTGCCCGCGACGTTTGGCACCTGCGCCTGCCCGCCCAGGATGCCCTCAGTTCCCACTTCCTTGGCCACGCGCGTGACCTCACCGGCGAAGGTCGAGAGCGAATCGACCATCTGGTTGATGACATCCTTGATCTGCAGGATCTCGCCCTTCACATCCACCGTAATCTTCTGCCCCAGGTCGCCGTTGGCGATGGCGGTCGCGACTTTGGACACGTCGCGCAGCTGAACCGTCAGGTTTCCGGCCAGAAGGTTCACGTTATCCGTCAGGTCCTTCCAGGTTCCTGAGACGCCGCGCACTTCGGCCTGGCCGCCCAGCTTGCCTTCAGTTCCCACTTCGCGAGCCACGCGCGTCACCTCAGCCGCAAACGAGTTGAGCTGATCGACCATCACGTTGACGGTGTTCTTGAGCTCCAGAATCTCGCCCTTGGCATCGACTGTGATTTTCTGCGACAGGTCACCGTTGGCCACGGCTGTGGTCACCAGAGCGATGTTGCGCACCTGGTTGGTCAGGTTTCCGGCCAGCGAGTTCACGTTGTCGGTCAGGTCTTTCCAGGTTCCTGAGACGCCGCGCACTTGAGCCTGGCCGCCCAGCTTGCCTTCAGTGCCCACCTCGCGAGCCACGCGTGTGACTTCGGCGGCGAAGGACGAAAGCTGATCGACCATGGTGTTCACCGTGGTTCCGATGCGCAGGAACTCGCCCTTGACCGGCGTGCCCTCGATTTCCAGGGCCATCTTCTGCGAGAGGTCGCCCTCGGCCACGGCTGTGATGACGCGCGCAACTTCTGTGGTGGGGCGGGCCAGGTCTTCGATGAGCTGGTTGATCGAGTCGTTGGAGGTGGCCCAGGAGCCCGTGGCGTTTTGCAGACGGGCGCGCTCGGTCATGCGCCCCTCGCGGCCCACGATGCGGCCCACGCGCACGATCTCATCGGCCATGGCCTGGTTGCGCCCGATGACATCGTTGAAGGTCGCGTGGATCTCTTCCAGCACATCGCCTCCGCGCGAGCGTGAGCGCGCAACGGGCAGGCGGGCTGAGAAGTCGCCCTCGCACGCGCTGAGCAGAGCGTCCAGCAAGGGCTGAAGCTGCTCGGACGTGTAGGACAGAGCCTTTACAGAAGTGGAGGAGGGCTGATCTTCAACAGCCGGAGCGGAAGTCGGTTTAGCGGGCATGGGTTTTCCTGAGCGGAACAAAGGCAGCGGCAGTGTGACACACCATCGAACAGAGCCACCGAGCAGAAGCGGAGCAGAACAAGGCCGGGCGAAGCCCTGCTATGTATTGGCCGATGGGCGGCAAGTACTTGAGGTGTGCTTCGAAGTGGAAGCGCGCGGCTCAAGCGGGAGGGAGGAACTGGACACCGTAGTGGCCCAGCGTTTTCATGACCTGCACCAGCGCCTCGAAGGTCACGGGCTTGGTGATGAAGCCGCTGGCGCCCAGGGCCTCGGTCTGGAGCCTGTCTTCTTCGGCCTGCGAAGTCGTCATCACAACAACCGAGATGCCTCTCAAGGCGGGGTCGGCCTTGATTTCGGCCAGGGCTTCGCGGCCATCTTTGCGCGGCATATTGAGGTCCAGCAGAATCAGGCCTGGGTGCGGCGCGTCGATCTCGTGCTGGGGCAGCTGGAGGCTGTGCAAGTACTGCATCAGCTCCTCACCGTCGCGGACGCAGCGCACGGGGTTGAGCACGCGCGCTTCTTCCAGAGCTTCCAGGGCCAGCAGGCGGTCGCCCGCGTCGTCATCGGCCATTACAATCGTGAAGGGTTGGGTTGTGCTCATAGAACGCCTGGTTTTCCGCTTGTGGTTGCTCCAGAGGCTTCAACTGAAGCCTCAACGGATTGCTTGAGCGGCAGCGAGACGTGGAACTCGGTGCCCGAGCCGGGCGCGCTGCGGGCCGTGATGCTTCCGTTGTGGCGCTCGGCGATCTTGCGGCAGATGGCCAGGCCGATGCCCGTGCCCTCGTAAGTCTCGCGCTCGTGCAGGCGCTGGAAGGGCTGGAAGATGCGATCCAAGTACTTTTCCTCGAACCCGATCCCATTGTCGCGCACCACAAGCTCGCACATCTCATTGTCGCCGCTTCCAGCTTCGACCTGCTCAGCTTGCTCGACCTGAACGCGCGGCGGCACATTTGAGCGGTGGAACTTAAGCGCGTTGCCGATTAAATTCTGCAAGAGTTGGCGCATCTGCGTTTCGTCGGCCTCAATGACAGGCAGTGCGCCCACTTCCACTTGACCTCCGCTCTGCTCGACGCGCAATTCCAGATCCTCAAGTACTTGGCGCGCCACCTGAGCTAAGTCCACGCGTGTAAAGGCCTTGGCCTGCGTGGTGACGCGCGAGTAGCTGAGCAGGTCCTCGATCAAGGTCTGCATTCTGGCGGCGGCCTCTTGCATGAAGCGCACGTATTCGCGGCCCGAAGCGTCCAGCGAAGCGCCGTGTTTGGTGCTCAAGCGGTCGCCGAACGCGCGTATCTTGCGCAGGGGCTCTTGCAGGTCGTGCGAGGCGACGTAGGAAAAGTCTTGCAGCTCGCGGTTGCTCCGCTCCAGTCGCCTGGTGAACTCCTTGAGATCGTGCGCGGCGCGCTCCTTTTCGGTGATGTCGATGGCGACCGCGGCCAGCATCACGACGTCGCCCTGGTCATCGAGGATGGGGAACTTACTGGAAAGCCAGAAGTGCGCTCCGTCGGCGTGGGGCACGGTCTCGACGATCTGCACGGCCTGCTTGCGCCCCATGGCCTCGGCGTCGTTGGCCTTGAACTGGGCGGCGGTTTCGGGCGGCCACACTTCCTCGTCCGTCTTGCCACGCAAGTATTCGAGCTTGAGTCCGAAGAGCTGCTCGAAGCTCTCGTTGACGTAAGCGTAGCGGCCCTGGGTGTCCTTCATGAAGGCCACGCCCGGCACGTAGCGCATGAAGGCCGCGAAGCGCCTCTCGCTTTCCCAGATGGCCTGGGCCGCTTGCTTGCGCTCGGTGATGTCCTGTGCCGTGCCCAAAATCTGAATCGGCACGCCGTTTTGCTCGCGCTTGAAGACCAGCTCGCGGTTCCACAGCCAGCGCCACGAGCCGTCCGCGTGACGAAAGCGCATCTCGAACTCGATGACCTGGCCCTCACCCAGAGCCTTGAGCTCTTCTCTGCGCGACATTAGAGAAGGCAAGTCCTCAGGATGCACGATCGTGGGCAGGAAGTTGGTTCCCATGGCCTCGATCTGCGCGGGAGAGTAGCCCAGAAACTCAGCCACGTTACGGTTGGAGTAAGCGTTGGTCAGCGTGCGCAAATCGAAGACGTAGATGATGCTGGTCGAGTGCTCGGCGATGCTCTCGGCGAAGCGCTGGCTTTCCCTCAGCTCCTCCTCGACTCGCTTGCGCTCGGAAATGTCGCGCACAAAGGCCGTGAAAAGCGTCTCGTGCTCCAGGCGCACCGGCGTGATGCTCAGCTCGATGGGGAACTCGCGCCCGTCGTGGTGCAAGGCCGAAATCTCGATCGAGGTGTTGAGCACAGGCCCTTCTCCCGTTTGCAAGTACTTGTGCAGCCCGAGCTGATGCGCCGAACGGTAGCGCGGCGGAATAATCGTCTCGGACAGCAAACGGCCCAGAGCTTGATCGCGCGACCAGCCGAAAGTTTCTTCAGCGCGCCTGTTCCAGTCGATGATGCGTCCCCCAGCGTCCATGCTCACGAAGGCATCGTGCGCGGCCTCAATGATGGAGCGCGTGCGCTCTTCGCGAGCCGCAGCCTGAGCCTGGCTCCGCTCGCGCTCCTTGATTTCCTCGCTTAGCAGCTGGGCCGCCAGCCTCAGCTCCAGCTCATCCACCACAACCGAAGCCAGGTCCGCTAAGGTGGCCGCTTCAGCCGCGCTCAGCGAGCGGGGCTGCGTGTCGAGCAGGCACAGCGTGCCCACGTTGAAGCCCTCGCGCGTCTTGAGGGGCGCGCCCGCGTAGAAGCGCAGGCCGCCCTCAGCCGTGACCAGAGCGTTGTCGGCGAAGCGCGCATCAAGGGTGGCATCGGGCACCACAAGTACTTGCTCCTGCAAAATAGCGTGGGCACAAGCCGAGACTTCGCGCGGCCTCTGCGCGGAACTGGGCCCAGAGAGAGGCCCGAAACTGGACTTGAGCCACTGGCGATCCTGATCCACCAGCGAGATCTGAGCAGCGGGCACGCGGAACAAGCGCGAGGCCAGGCGCGTGAGGCGGTCAAAAGCGGCTTCGGGCGGCGTGTCCAGAATCTGGAGCCGATGCAAAGCCTGCAGCCGCGCGGCTTCGTTGTCCGGCAAGGGAGCCCTCATTAGTTCTTTAGCTTAAGGGATTTCAGGCCGATCTGGTTTAATTTCTGAGCCATCGAGCCTCCTTCTCTTGAAGGGCTTAGTTTGACTGAGGCCGGATTCCGAAGCGCTTTGCAAATGTAAACCTGGGTTTACATTTGCAGCTTTGTAGGTGAGCAAGCGCCAGTGTTTGAGATCGTCTAAAAGCGAGCGCGCCAAATCATTAGCCGCTCTTAAGAGTAGGAAGCCCAAGGCAATTGCTCCAATCCCTGGAGCGGCCCTCAAGTACTTGTATTTGGGGCCGCTTCTGCACGAATGTAAACCTGGGTTTACATCGGCCACTTTGAGTGGGTGCAAGTAGTTGCGGCTATTGCTTGGCCGTGCCCACCAGGTACAGCCCGGCGCCGTGCCCTGGTGTCTGGATGTCGAGCTGGTTGGAGATGCTGCCCATGTCGCGGCCCAGCCAGGCGTCGCGCACTTTTTGTGGGCCTGAAAGCCCCAGCTCAGCCCAGCTGGCGGTGACGCGTTGCGGGCCCCAGCCTCGGTTGAACAGGCCCACGGCCAGGCGCCCGTCGGCCAGGGGGCGCGTCCAGACCTGAGTTTCGCCACTGCGCACCACGCGCGCGGGCTGGCCTCCCTCATCCTGGTTGACGCCCAGTACCTCGGTGTTCATGAGCAGAGCCGAGCCCAGGCGGAAGAAATTGTTGGGGTCCAGCTGCGACAGGTCGCAGCTGAGGATCATGGGCGAGCCCGCGATGGCCCAGGCCGTGACCTGCAGCTTCTGCTCGTCCGGGCTCAGGTTGGAGAAGTGGGCGTTGCGCGGCGTGAAGCGGCCCACCATCAGCGGCCCGAAGTCGCTCCAGCCTCCGGCTCCCGCGCTCTTCATGTTGCCCTCCTGGTCGAAGGCCACCTTGCTCATGCTTTCCCAGGTGTCGATCATGCTGTCGCTGGTGCGCCACAGCTGAGCCCCGGCATCGTGCCCCAGGTCGGGAGCCCAGCCTCCAAATCCATACGTCACCATCGAGAGCACGATGTCGCGCCCGCTCTTGTCCAGAGCCTGCCTCATCTTCTTGTAGGCCGCAACCACATCGTCGCGCTTGGTGTCGCTCTTGCGGGCGGATTCGGGGCACCAGTCGTATTTGACCAGGTCGATGCCCCAGCGCGCATATAAGGCGGCATCCTTGTCTTCCCAGCCCGGACTGCCCGAGAAGCCGTTGCAAGTGTTGGGCGTGGCCGAGGACGCCAGCCCGATCTTGAGCCCCTTCGAGTGCACGTAATCGCACAGCGACTTCATCGATCCAAAGCGCCTGTTGGCTCCCAGCGAACCGTCAGGGTCGCGCCTGGACTGCCAGGTGTCGTCCACGATGATGTATTGCCAGCCTCGCGAGGCTAGCCCGCTCTGGACCATCCAGTCGGCTTGCCTGGCCACGTCGCGGGCGGTGACCCACTCGCCGAACACGCTCCAGGCGTTCCAGCCCAGGATCGGCGTCAGGGCCAGCTTGTTGGGCGCGCACACAATCCTCAGCGGCTTGGAGTCGATGCCAGCCGCTCCCTTGGCTTCCAGCGTCACGTCATAAGTTCCTGCAGCCGCGATCTGGCCCGTGATGATGCCCGTCTTGGCATCCAGGCTCAGGCCAGCGGGCAAACCTCGCGCGCTAAAGGCCAGAGGCCCTTTGCCTGTGGCCGCGATGAGATAGAGGAAGGGCTTGTGGGGCGAGGCTCCCGTGATGCGTGCGCCGTTGATCTGGGGGCCGGGCGGCGCGAGCTGAACCGGAGGCAGCTGAGCGGCCACGCGCGGCGGCGGCGGCGTTAGAGTAGGGTAGCTGGCCTCGCCCTGCTGCTGGGCTTGGGGCGTGAGGAAAAAGGCGGCCCCGGCCAGGTCGGCGTGGTCGCTGTCGGCGTTGGCGCCCTCAAGTACTTCGACGCGCATCGTCTGGGCGCCGCGCAGGTTCACATCAACCAGGATCGGCGCGTCACCGCCCTTGAGCTCAGGGCTTTCGAGCTTGACCTGGTCATCGACCAGCACGCGCAGCGAAACCGAGCCCTTGTCCTGCACCTCGTCGTCCACGCCGAAGAAGGTGGTGAAGCGGGTCGCGTTGCCCTTGAGATCCACGGCGAAGCGAGCCGTCGCGTGCGTGCCCACGCCGTGCGCGAAGGCCCGGCCCTTGAGCCTGATCGGGCTGCCAGCCACGGACTTGGCCACGCCGGGCACGCTCCAGCCCTGCGTCATGTTCTTCAAGTCCAGAGTTTCAAGCCAGATCGCGCCCGCAGGAGTCGTCTTCGAGGCCAGAGCCGCGTTGAGATCTTGCGCCCGGACCGGCGCGGCGTACAAGAGGGAGGCAGCCGAGGCGAGCAGCAAAGAAGAGCGCAGCGGAGCAGAGTGGAGCAGCAGCTTCATGGAGTGTCGGGTTCGGGGCGCAAGTACTTGGGAAGGCTCAGGTCAGGAGTTATAGCGCGTGCCGCAGTTGGGGCACTGGGCGAGATCCGAGATGCCGCTGATGGGAATCACGGGGATGACGAAGAAAATCGTGATGAACCTCATGCCCTTCTTCAAGATGAACGGCGCGACCGTACCGCAGTTGCCGCAGCGCGAGACGGTCGCCGCCAGTTGCGAGCCCCACACAAAAAACTTGGTTCCGATGATAATCATGGTTGCTTATCAAGATGCCCGCGCCCATCCCAATCCAGCGCCGCCCCAGGAGCCCAAAGGCACTCGGGGTTAGGCGATTCGAGCGCGGCCTCCATAGTATGTCCAACCCGCGCCGCTGCATAGCCTCGCAAGTACTTGCAGCGCGAAGTGAGCCGTCACGAGCCTCCAAAGCGGCTGCGAAATCATGTTCGAAATATTTCTCCCAGGCACTTGCGCGTGGAACAACGGCCCGTTAAGCCCGTAAGCTCTGGAACTCAAGATGAAGCACTTTTGCACGCGGGGTTTTATGCATCGCCCTTTGGCTTTGCTGTTTTTGATGGGCGCTTGCGCGGTCACTGTGCGCGCGCCTCTGGCGGCTCGTGCGGATGGGAGCGCGAGCTGGAAGGCGATGCAGGCGGTCGAGAAGCAGATGGGGGCGGATGCTCCCGCGCGCCTCACGGCTTACGCGGATTCTGCTGCTGCAGCGGGCTCTGATCGAGATGCCCTTGTATCTGGACGACCGCCAGCAGGGCTCGGGTGGCTACGTTATCGCAAAAGCGGAGGGAAGAACTCTTTCAGGCGCGCAAAAAAAGCGCCCGCCGTTCAACTCAGTTGAACGGCGGGCGGCAACTCTGCTGAGAAGCGTTAGTGATGGCCCGTTGGCTTGCCGTCGATGGTCCACATCTTGAGATCCATCATGTTGTCCAGCTTGAGCCACTTGACGTGGCCGTCGGCGAACAAGCAGTTGTCCCCGCCATCGTGCCGCACGACCACCCCGCGATCTGTCAGGTCGGTGGGGCTTGTAATCGGGTTGTAAGAGGGCTCGGCCACTCCGCCTTTGCCATCCAACACGATAATCAGTTGAGAGGGCCAGTGGATTTGATTCTCGCTGAGCATGACTGTTCTTACAGCGGGAAAGGTCAGGTCGTAGCTGCCCCAGTAGGTCACCCGCGGGAGGACGGTGGGATCGGGTGTCGGGCAACCGGGATGGAACTCACCTGTGTTGTCCTCACCTTGTGGATAGGAGGGGCACTTGAAGGTGGCGGGCGACTTCACGTAGGCAGTCATCCTGTCAGCCCAAGAGCAGTTTGGGCCGAGAACGGAAGTTAATGGATAACGGCCCCCGTAGTCGTTGACATAGAGGCGCATCGCCAGGCCGAGCTGGTGCAGGTTGCTCGCGCACACCGCGCGGCGGCTTTTCTCGCGCACGTTGGCGAAGACAGGAAGCAGGATGGCCGCCAGAATCCCGATGATGGCGACGACGACCAGCATCTCGATCAGCGTGAAGCCGCGCCAAGTCCTGGCCGCCAAGACTCGACGCGAGCGCCGCTGCCTCGCCTGGGAGGCAGCGCGATGGGGACGGCGCGGCGACGGCTTCATGCTACGGGCCTCCCGCAGCCGTCTGCGCCGCAGCCTCCGCAGTGGGGTGCAACGATTCGGAGATATGGAAGAGCGGGAACGACCAGGTGCTCTCGCGATCCTGCACCATCACCTGGTAGTCCAGCACCGTCTTCTTGTCGCGCGCCAGGAGAGGGAAGATCGTCAGCGGATACGCTTGAACCGTCTCGACCCGCGCCTGGGCGAGCCGCTCCACCAGCGACAGCCGAGCCCGCGCTTCGAGGCGGCCCCGAATGCCTCGCTGAACGTCTTCGGACAACTCGTTGAAGGGAACACCGCCGGGGCTGCGCAGTTGTCTCACGTCGGTCATGGCCACCACGTCGGGCGTCCAGTTGACGATGGGCTCTTCGCCCGGCGGGTGGGGTTGCGGCTTGTGGAGACGAAAGTCCAGCCAGTCCATGTCGCCCAGCTGCCCCACAGCGGCATCCAGCTTGGTGCCCACGGGCGTGTCGAGAACGTATTCCTGAGCCGAGACCCGGCTCCAGTGGAAGTTGTAGAGGCTCTGCAGGCTCAGCATGAGCTGGGACAGCGGGTAGTTCTCGACGTGCACCGTCACCAGAGCCTCCTGGAGCAGCTGGGGCGGCACCTTGAGGGCCACTGGTTGCTTGGCGCTGACGGAGGCCAGGAACTCGCTCAGCGGCTGCCGCCTGGCCTCGATGGTGACCTTGGCCTGCAGCCCGGCCTGCTGAGACAAGTCGATGTCGCCCGGCACCGTTGCCGCGTCCGCCGCGGCAGGAACAGTTGGGGCAACAGGCGGATCGGCGGCCCCCGAGGGCGGGGCCCACAGGGCGAGTCCGCCCAGGGCACAACTCAAGGCGGCCAGGCTGCGGCGGGAGATGAGATGGCGAACACGAGGACGCATGAGACAAAACCTCCGTGACCAGTAACTAATCAAGCGTGGCGATGGACGCCGCTACTTTGCCGACACGACCCAGGGGTCAATCGTGCTGAAGCTATTGGCTGCACGATCGTGGTTGAGGAGCACCAGCCGTTCCACTGGTCTTCTCGGGTCTCCCAGGGGGCGGAAGCCGACCGCAGCCGTGCTCCAGAATGGCGCTGACAGGGTTCGCTTATCGTAGAAGAGGGCGGGCGAAGTCACTACGTGCTGCTGGATGATCGAAGTCACCTGCCCGCGCAGGGGAAGCGGCAGATCCTTCACCTGCAGCATCGCGAGGGGCTGGCCCAGATCCCCTTGCGGGCGCGCTGCGGCGGCAGTGGGAGGATGCGTCTTGGCGGCATCGCTCAAGTACTTGAGCCACATCTCCTGCCACTCTTTGGGCGCCATGGGCGCGGCGGGCACATCCATCTCCTCGCCCGCCAGGAAGCGCGTGATCAGAGGCGCCATCTCAGGCTGCTTCCAGAACAGGAAGGTACTGGCGTCGGGATGCGTCCAGGTCAAGCTCCGGCCATCGCTGAGCTCCAGCAGGTAGGAGACGAGCTTGCCGCTCTGCTTGTAGCCCTCCCAGTCGATGGGCTTGGCGGCGTCGATGTCCTTCCACTGCGTGGCATCCGCGACCACGTTCACCTTCGCCTTGCGCGCCACGTCCAGCAGCAGATCGTCGGGAGCGCCCGGCTCGGTGCTGAGCCCGACCTTCTGCTGCAGGGTTTCGTCGAGCGTCAGCGCCCGCCCCGCTCGCGCAGAGCCGCCGCACAAGGCCAAGCACAGGGCTGAGCACAAGACCCGCTGCTGCATTCGCTGTTGCATCTGCTGAACCTCCTCTTCCTATTGGGACTAAACAGTATGTTTCCCGCTGGCGCTTGAAGTCGAACCTCCAAGCACGGGACGCTGGATTATTGCAAAGCGAAGAGGCTGGCGCGATGAACCCTAAGCGTCAGCCTCAGGGGGATGCTTGGCGTGGCGAGTGAAGGCTCTGGCAAGGGCAGCCTCCACAGGCAAGCAGGCCTCAGAACGGGCTTGTCGATTCAGAGAACGCCAGGTAGGTATAGTTGGCCTCTGGGGAAGACAAGCTCGTCCCGGAGTTAGCCGACAGCATCCCCGACGAGCCAGTTGGCATGGACATCGCTGTCCTGCTCGTCACGCTGGCTATGGCGGTTCTTGTGCAAGAACCAGTGTACGACTGGTCGGAGGGCGCAAGGGAGGTCGTGGCCGAAGACGCGCCTGGCATATTAGTCTCAGCCGATGCAGTCTTCGAGTCCTTTACGCCATCGACGTTGAACTCAGCAATGGCGTCGGCGTAAGGGTAGCTCGTTGGGGCACTGCCAGGGTCAGGTCGCACTTGGGACGACAAGTTCCAACTGTAGTAGCCGTTCCTCCTGGTGTACAACGGCTTTGGCTGATCGACCATCCCGTAGTAGGCGTACGTGGGATCTGGCACGAAGGTCCACTTCGCAATAAGGGTTGACGTTGCCGTTTGCGCTGGCGTTGTCAAGTTGGTGTTGGCAGTGCTTCCCGTTCCGGTGAACGAGTTCGTCGAGTAGGACACTGCGCTTTGTATGGTGCCACCCACGCCGGAGGTACCATTATCGGTTTGTGGCGTGGAGGTCCCAGTGTCGGCCTCCCGCTGGTAGGTGCCTGCTTTCGCAGACTGGCCGCTTCCGATCAAAGCTAAGCCGAGAGCACATCCGATCCAGAGTCGATGCATACTTCTCCTCGATGTCCTTTCATGGCATCTTCAACAGAAAGAATGCTCATGTGCGAGTGACTATAACTCCTATTCAAAGCAGGATTGCTTACACGAATAGAATAACTGTAATTCATATCAAAACACAGCTGCCCTCTGGACGTGAATCTGCTGCTCCAACTCCAGCAGCATCCTCTGCGCGCTGACGGGTCGCGGCCACCGCGTTCGTTTTGAGCGGCTTGTCGAAGATGTTAGCCGTGTTTAACCTGTTATTTAGAGCGTGTTGCGCACTTTGGAGGGTTGGGCGCATTTTGCGAGCATGAGGCAGGCAAAGGTGAGGAACCTGATTGTGCGCTTGGAGCCTTGAGGCACCACTCGCGAGCGAGGCTTAAGGTATCGCAAGTACTTGGGGCTACTCCGCGCTGCGTTGGGTGTCGGCGGCGCTGTTGTCGGGCGCGGGTTCGGTGTCGGCGTTGAGCGGGATGGGCGTGATGTCCCTGGCTCCGGCGCGCTTGAGCAAGGCTACCACGTCCTCTTGCGAGCGCTTCTGAGCCCAGGCCAGGGCGCTCTGGTTGGAGTCGTCCACATCATTAACATCGGCTCCGGCTTCGAGCAGCAGGCGCACGATGTCCACGTTGCCCGCTCCCGAGGCCTGCATCAGAGCCGTCAGGTTCTTTTGCGTGCGCGCCGTGTAGGCGGCGCCCCGGTCGAGCAGGATGCGCGCGGCTTGCAGGCGGCCCGAGTAGCAGGCCTGCATCAAGGCCGTCAGGCCGCTCTGGGTGCGCGCTTCGGTGGGCGCGTTCCTGTCCAGCAGCATATTCACGATGTCGGGGTTGCCCTTGAAAGCAGCTCCAATCAAGGGCGTGTGGCCCAGCTGATCGGCAGTCTTTACATCCGCGTTCTTGTCCAGCAGCATCCTCACGATGTCCGCGTTTCCTGCGTAGCACGCCACCAGCAAGGCCGTCGAGCCCTTGGTCGCCCGCGCGTTGACGTTGGCCCCTTTGTCGAGCAGCAGGCGCACGACCTCGGGCTTGTTGGAGCCGGCGGCTTGCATAATCGGCGTGAAGCCCGCGCTCGAAGCCGCGTTCACATCGGCGCCCTTGCCGAGCAGCAGCTTGACGTTCTCCACGCTGCCCGTGCCAGCCGCCACCGTGAGCGGTGTGAAGCCCGCGTTGTCGCGCACGTTGACGTCTCCGCCCAGCCCGATCAGCATCTTGAGCAGGGCGGGCTGGCGCGAGTAGGCCGCGGCCATTAGCGGAGTGTGGCCCTTGGCGTCGGCGATGGTGCGGTCGGCTCCGCGCGCGATGAGCAGAGCAGCCGTGGCGGTGTGGCCCGAGTAGCACGAGATGAGCAGAGGCGTGAAGCCGTCGCGGTCGCGCGTGTTGACCTTGCCTCCGGCGTCAATCAGCACGCGCACCACGTCCGGGAAGCCCGTCGCCGCAGCCTGCATCAAGGCCGTCGAGCCGTTCTTGTCCGCGATGTTGGGGTCGGCTCCGGCCTTGAGCTGAGCCGCGACCTGAGCCGTCTGCCCATTGCGAATGGCCGCGATGAAGAGGCGTACCGCCTTGATCTGAGGATCGTCGGGCTGAGCTGAGGGCGCACCCGCTGCTCCAGCCTTGACGGGCGCTTTAGGAGCCGGAGCTTTGGCGGAGGGCGCCTGAGCTGGAGCGGCCAGAGCAGGCGAGGCGAGCAGGGGAAGGAGCAGGAGGAATCGAGATCGGGGTGTCATGGGTGGAGCGCGGCAAAACGGAACTGCAAGTACTTGGAGCAAGTACTTGCAGTTCCGTTTGAGGTTGTTACTGAGGCTTCTCGTCTTTCTCCAGGTCGGCCTTGCTGCCGGCCAGCGGGTAGAACAGCACGTTCTGGGGCACGAACTCCTTCTTCTGGCTCGGGCTCTCCCAATACAAGCCCATTGAGGCCGGAGGGCCCGCGCCCTCGAAGTAATCGACGCGGATGTCGTATTGCTTGCCCGCCTCGAACTTCACCTCGGCTGCGTATTCGAGCAGGGGATGAGCGCCCCAGCCGTCGATGATGAGCTTGTGGTCGATCCACACCCGCACGCCGTCATCGGCTACGGCATACAGGGTGTAGGTCTCCGAGTACTTGGGCGCGATCTTGCCGGTCCAGCGGATGCTCCAGTCGCCTCCAGCAGCCAGCTTGGGCGAGGGCGAAGTGTCCCAGCCCCAGAACAAGTCCAGGTTCTTGTCGGCGCGCGTGAACTCATACTGCTCGAAGTTGCGGCCCATATAATACTCGCCCTTGAGCCCCGAGCCATCGCCCAGCTCAGCGTCCGAGTCGGGCAGCGGCGTGGGAGGAACGGGAGACAGCGAGCCTTCCTTGACGCCCCGGCTGTTGCGAGCCTTCTTCTCGGCGGCCTGCTGAGCTTCGACGGGAGCCACAGCTTCGGCGACCACGACCACAGCCTTATCGGCCCCGGCCTGAGCCTGCACTTCCTGATCCGCGCCCTGCTTGGCCGCGACTTCTTGGTTGGCTCCGGGCTTCTCGCGCCTGGGCTGGCCCAGCAGGGCCGCGATCGAGCGCCTGGCCAGGCTTTGCTTGGGCTGTGAGGGCTCGTTGGAGCCTGGCTTGGCCTTGGTTGGCTTGGCCTTCACCAGAGGCCCGATGACGCGCGAGAGCAGCCCGGCGGCAGGCGTGGACTTGGCCGAATCTTTGTCGTCGGCCTTGTCGCTTTGCCCATCGCGGCGGCTCAGGGGAGCGGGATCGAGCGCTCCCGTGGGCGTGCCCAGCGGCAGGCGCGCGCCCTTGGAAGGTAAAATCGCGATGGTGCCGCGCTCGCTGGTCGAGCCAAAGGGCAGCGAGGGCCGGGCCGCGAACGACTGCGGCGGCGTGGGCAGAGGAGCCGAGGGGCGGTGAGCCGGAAGAGGTTTCTCGGTCAGGCGGCGCACCAGACGCGTGAGCGGGGCCTGGCCCTGGCTGGTCTCGACGGGCTTCTCGCGCAGAGCTTGAGCCTCAATGCGCCGGCTCTGAGGCCGCACGGCCTGCGGGATGGGAATGATTTCCTCGACGCCCAGGGCCGTCTTACCTGCCCTGGAGTTGGGCTTGACCGCGCGAGGATCGGGGTTCTTGCCGCTCGCCGTGCCCAGGGGAGGCAGAGGAGGCAGCACGAGCGCGCCCGCGATGCCCTTCTGCTGGTCGTAGTTGTGCTCGGGCACGTTGGGCTGCTGGCCCACGGAGCTGGGCGCTCCGGCATCGGTGAGCAGGGAAGGCGCGCTAGCGTCAGCTGCGCTGGGCGCTTCCTTAAGCTCCTCGTCGGCTGTGACATCGGCGGCTGCGTTCTCGCCGTCCAGGATGCCGCTGGCGTCCACTTCACCGGGATCGCCCGTTTCCGCGCCAGCATCGGATTCGGCAGCGCCGAAGTCGCCCGCGAAGCTGCCGCCCTCGGGAGCCCCGCCAAAGCCCATCGTACCGCCTCCTTGACTGCCTCCTGCGCTGGCGCTTCCGGCACCTCCGCTGGAACCTCCGCTGCTGGCGCCGCTTGCGGATAGCGCTCCGCTGCCGCCTGCCGCCGCGTTGCCGCCCGCAGTACTTGCACCGGCTTTGGCGCCGCCCGCGGCGCCTCCAGCCGCGCCGCCCAGGAACCCGCCCGTGGTTGGAGTTCCGCCGCCCTGCATAATGTTGGGGTTGGCACCGCCAGGCTGCCCTCCTCCGCCCCCAGCCTGTCCGCCTCCGAGCATCCCACCACCGGCTTGTCCTCCACCGGCTTGTCCTCCACCGGCTTGTCCTCCACCCAGCATCCCACCACCGGCCTGGCCACCACCGGCCTGGCCACCACCGGCCTGGCCACCTCCTGCCTGGCCCCCACCGGCTTGACCGCCTCCAGCTTGACCGCCTCCAGCCTGACCGCCACCCAACATTCCGCCTCCGGCCTGGCCTCCACCAGCTTGACCGCCGCGTTGACCTCCACTGGCTTGGCCTCCTCCTAACATTCCTCCGTTAGCTTGGCCGCCACCTGTAGCTTGGCCGCCACCTGCTTGACCACCTCCAGCTTGTCCGCCATTAGCTTGGCCTGTGTTGGGCTGACCACCAGGCTGCCCTCCGCCTCCGAGCATCCCATCTGCGGGCTGCCCGTTGCCGTTTTGCTGGCCTCCGTTGGCACCGCCACCTTGAGCACCGCCTGCCGCCGCGCCTCCGTTGCTCGGGCCACCTGGGTTGCCTGCTCCTGCGTTGGCTCCGCCTCCGTTGCCGCCGAGAACGCCTCCATTGTTGGCGCCTTGCTGTCCGTTCCCTTGCTGTGGGCCGCCTTGAGTTCCACCGTTCAGGAGGTTGCCGTTCTGTCCGCCGCCTGCGTTGGGAGCGCCTGCGCCTTGCTGCCCGCCATTTTGACCGTTCTGGCCCCCGCCACCTTGAGCGCCTCCGCCGTTGGCTGTCGAGCCGCCACCTGCGTTGGCGTTGCCTGTGTTCCCATTTTCCGTGTTGCCGCCCAGGACTCCGCCGTTCTGACCATTGCCAGGCTGAGCCGCCCCATTGTTCTGGCCCGAGGCTGGTGCTCCGGTTCCAGGCGGGCCTCCCAGATGGCCGCCGTTGTTCTGGCCACCCGTGCCTCCATTCCCGCCGCCAGCCACGGTGCCGCCGTTAGAAGTGCTTCCGCTCCGGGCTCCGCCCGCGCCGTTGTTAGCACCATTCGCAGAGCCGCCTGCACCGCCTCCCAAGACGCCGTTTTGGTTGCCTCCGTTAGCGCCGTTGGCGTTGCCTCCCGCACTGTTGGCACCTCCAGCTGCTCCGCCTGCAGCGCCGCCAGCTCCCGCGCCTGCATTAGCGCCGCCTTGACCAGCGTTCCCGGCTCCGTCTCCCGTACCATTACCGAGCACGCCGCGCGCATCGGCTGCGCCTCCGGCGTTGGCTGCGCCTCCGGCGTTGGCTGCGCCTCCGGCGTTGGCTGCGCCTCCGGCGTTGGCTGCGCCTCCGGCGTTGGCTGCGCCTCCGGCGTTGGCTGCGCCTCCGGCGTTGGCTGCGCCTCCGGCGTTGGCTGCGCCTCCGGCGGCTCCATTCTGTGTGCCGCCCTCGCCTATACCGGGTGAGGTCAGCAAGCCACCATTTGGATTGCCAGTTTTCGCGTTCTGAGCGCCCGCGCCGTTGCCCGAGGCGCCCACCGAGGCGGCGCCCACTTCGGGAGCGCCGGGTTGAGCGCCGCCGGCCTGTGCGCCCGTGCCTGAAGCCGTTCCTGTGCCTTCACCTGCGCCCGTCTGGGTCGCGCCACTTGCTCCTGCTGCCACCCCGCCCATTGCACCGATCGCTGTGCCTGCTGCTGCGCCGGTTCCCGTTCCCGTGCCGCCCGAAGCAGCCATTCCTGTGGCGCCTCCGATTCCCGAAGCGGGTTGGCTGTTGCCCCCAGCCGCTGTGCCTGAAGCGCTTGCGTTCTGGCCCGAAGTACTTGCACCTCCGGCGGATGCTGTTGCGCCAGAGGCCGCGCCCTGTCCGCCTGATGTTTGCCCGCCTCCAGCCTGGTTGCCTTCGAGCAGAGCGCCGTCCTGCTTCTGATTTTGGTTCGGGTTGCCCGCGCCGTTTTGAGCTAACTGCGAATTGTTGGGAGTTCCCGTTGCGCCGTTAACCGCGTTTGCTGCAACTGCGGCATCGGGCGCGTTGGGCGTGGCGGGCGGCACGGTTCCGCTCTCAATGGCCTTGATTTCGTTGTTCAGGCCCTGGATCGAAGCGATGCGAGTTTCGCTTTCGGTTCCTTTGTTGATGTGCTGGTAGCGCGAGCGGAAGGCCGGGCTCCAGGGGCGGTAGCGAAACGGTGAGGTCAGGCCCGTGGGCAGGGTCGCGAACTCGTCGCGCCCCTTGGGCTTCTTGCGCTCGCCCTTGGAACGCGGCGAGCCCGCGTGCGGCTTGTGCGGCTGCTTGGCCGGATCCTTGGTCGTGAAGTCCTCGGCCTTATCCTCCGTCACCTTGTCGGCTTGCTTGGCCGCCTCCAGCAGCTTCTTGAGCTGCGCTTTATCCAGGCCCTTGAGCTGCTTGAGATTCTGGCCTTCGAGCATCTTGCGCAGTTGCTCGCGCTGCTCGGGCGTGAGCGTGGCCGAGCCTGCGGGAAGGGCCTTTAAGTCCTTGAGGAAGTCCAGGTTGAGCTTGTCGGGCAGGACGATCTTCTGGTTGGGAGCCACGTTCCACATCCCAACCGCGATCTTGGACGCCGTTGTGCCCGAGATCGGAGGCGGCGCGCCCTGATCCGCAGCCGCAGCCACTTCGGTCAGAGGGTTCTCGGCCTCGTCGCCCAGGTCGTCCTGATCCTTGGACATCCCCGTCGCGCCCGTTGCTCCCGAAGTTTTGTTGGTGCTCCTGGCCGCCACTCCAGCCGCGCCCAGCGCAGCCAGCCGCACCTGCGAAGCGGGCTTGCCGCTCTGCGACGTGCCGCTCCTGGACGCAGCCGAGCCGCCTGAAGCCGTGCGCGTGCTCTTGGACTTGGCGCCCGTGCCCTTAGCCCCCTTCGCCTTGGCTCCGGGCTGAGCCGAAGCCTCGGGCTTCTCGCCGCTTGCCGCCTCCGCCACAGAAGCATTGGCGACAAGGCCATTCTTGCGCCCCGCGCCCTTGATCTTGGCTCCAGCCACCGCGCCGGACTTGGCCTCCGCGGTGCTCGGCTCAGCTGAGCTCTGCTGCGCGCCCGAGTGTGAGCCCGGCTTGGAGCCGCTCTTGGCGCCCGAGGCCTTCGCGCCCGCAGTGCCAGCCGAAGCCAAAGCGGAAGTACTTGCAGAAGACCGGGCCGCGCTCTTCTCGCCTCCGCCCGCTTCTCCTTGCGAGGAGTCGCCTCGCGAAGCCGAATCGCCGTGCCCATCGCGCTTGCCTCCGCCCGCGCCTCCCGAGGCTCGCGAGCTGCTGCCTCCACCTTCGCCTGCTCCTCGGCCTCCAGCGGAAGATTCGCCCGAGCGCCCTCCGCTCGCGCCGCCGTCGTCTCCGCCGCTTGAGCCTCCACTCGCATCGCCACTGGCGTCTCGGCCCGCGTCGCCGCCCGAGCCGCCTCGTCCGTTGTCCTGGTTGCCTCCGGCCTGGCTGTGGCCTCCGCCCTTGCCTCCATGCCCTCCGTTGCCCTCAGAAGCTCCAGCCGTGCCGCCCTCGCTTCCATCGGCCTGCGCGCCGCCTTGAGAGCCGTCCTGCGCGCCCGTGGAAGTACTTGCAGCCGTGTTCTGGGCCGCGTTTTGAGCTGAGTTCTGGGCGTTGCTCGGCTTCTGGACCTGGCCCGTGCCTTTGCCACCCGCTCCCTCGCCGCTGCCTTGAGCCTGGCCGCTGGCCTTGCCCGCGCCCGTGGAAGCCAGCTTGGGCAGCGCGATGGGCGTAGGCGTGGGCAGCACGATGGGCTGGACAGGGCGTGGCTTGTAGCTGGAGATCGGGCGCGCGTCCAGAACCTCGGCCACATCGGGCGCGGCGTGGTGCAGCAGGCCGCTGCCTCCAACTGCCGAAACAGCAGCGGTGTTCACAGCGACCGAGATCAGCAGGCTCTTCGCCAGACGAGTGTTGCGGGCCATGGTTGAGACTCTCCACAGGAAGCGCACTCGCTCCCTTCACGAACCGCTTTATCGCGGCTTCAAACAGCACGGCGCCGCAAGCACCAAGAGCTTCAAGTACTTGCAGCGTCCAGAATTGAGACTACTGAGGCGCGCCGACATCCGCGCCGCCGGGCAGAGGGTTGCCGCTGGAATCTAAAGGCTCGGTCGCGATCAGAACCGAGGGCGCGCCTCCGTCGGGCTTCTTGACCTTGCCTATGATGTCCATCACGTCGATCAGGCTCTGCGTTGTCTGTGATTTCGACAGGTTGACAATTAAAGTCGCGTCCGGTTGCCCGTTAATCTTCTGCTGCAGCGCCTGCTGCAGCGCGCCGCGCGCCGTCTTGCTCTTGTCCAAGAACAGATCGTTGCCCGCAGTCAGGCTAATCACGGTGCGGTTTGAGGCCGTCATCACTTTGGTGGCCGCGCTGGGCTTGTTGGTGGGCAGATCGACGTTGGAGCCGTTGAGCTTGACCATCGACAGCGACGAGAACATGAAGAAGACCAGCAGGAAGAAGATCGCGTCGATCATCGGGATGATCTCGATACGAGCCTTGCGCATCGCGGGCTGAGGGATTTTCATCGCTTGATTATCTTCTTCATCACTGCGAGGCTGGAAGTTGGCCAGGTTCTTTGGGCGAGGCCGCGACCATAACGCGCGCGGGGTTGGCCTGCTTGACCAGGTCGAACAGCTTGGCGAAGCCGCCGATGCGCTGCTCGCGATCCACGTTCAGGATCACCGTCGTGCGCGGCTGGGCCTCGATCTTGGGCGCTAAGTTGGCCACGATCTGCGAAGCATCGACCTTCTTCTTGTCCACGTAGAAGTCGCCTTCTCGGGTGATCGAGACCACGACCTTGGGGCCTTCGGGCCGCAGCGAGGGCGAGGACGACTGGGGCAGGTTGACCTTCTGCGCATCCAGCTGCACCATGCGCAGGCTGGTCATCATGAAGAAGACCAGCAGGAAGAAGATCGCGTCGATCATCGGGATGATCTCGATGCGAGCCTTCTTGAGCTCAGCGCGCGGCAGTCGCATGGGTCTCCTTATCCAGAGCCACGGGCACCGCCACGGGCTGAGTCACCGAGCCCGCCACGCCACGCCGCGAGGCCAGGATGTTGAGCAGCTGAGTCGCCCGCACCTCCATGTCCGCGATGATTTCCTTCACCTTCTCGGTCAAGAAGTTGTACACCGGAAGCGTCAAAATCGCGATGGTCAGGCCCGTGGCCGTAGCAATCAGAGCCTCGGCCACGCCTCCGGTGATGGCGGTGGGAGCGCTCGAACCGGCTGATGAGACGACGTTGAAGGAGCGAATCATGCCCGTGATGGTGCCCAGCAAGCCCATCAAGGGAGCCATGGTGATGACGGTGTCGAGCACGCCCAACCGCTTGTGCAGCAGAGGAGTCTGGCGCAGGGCAAGCTCCTCCATTGCGCGCTCAATGTCGGCGGTTTCCAGGTGGTGGTTGCGCAAGCCGTTGGCGACCAAAAGCGGAATCGGGCCGGGCGAGCGTTCGCTCAGAGCCAGTGCGCCTTGCAAGTCGCCCGCGTTAATCATGGTGCGTATCTTGGCCAGGAACTCGTCGTTGTCCGAGGCCGCGCGGCGTATGGCGATGAAGCGCTCAATGGAGATGATGATCGACGTGAGCCCCAGAGCCAGCAGAGGCCACATGATCCAGCCGCCCTTGAGGAAAAGCTCGATGACTTGGTTCATTGTGAAGGTGAAAGTTCAGATCTGGACAACTGCAAGTACTTGTACTTAATAGGTGCGGGGCGTGGGCGAGGCGGGCAAGACGGCCTTGTCGCGCCACAGCACGGCAGAGACCGGAGTTTGCCGTTCCTCGCGCCTCTTGCCATGGGCCAGGATGTTGAGCAGCTGCGTGGCCCTCAACTCCATTTCGCCGATGATCTCCTTGACGCGCTCGGACAAGAAGTTGTAGATCGGCAAGGTCACAATCGCGATGCTTAGCCCCGTGGCTGTGGCAATTAGAGCTTCGGCCACGCCTCCGGTGATGGCGGTGGGAGCGCTGGAACCCGCTGTTGAGACGACGTTGAAGGCGCGGATCATGCCCGTGATGGTGCCCAGCAAGCCGAGCAGAGGAGCCATCGTGATGATGGTGTCCAGGGCACCCAGGTTGTGCGAGAGCAGAGGAGCCTGGCGCAAGGCGACTTCTTCCATGGCGCGCTCGATGTCGGCCATGGGCAGGCGGTGCGCGTCGATTCCGGCTCGCATCGTCTCGGCGACCGGCCCGCTGGCGCGATCCATCTTGTGAAGCGCTTCATCGAAGCGGCCTTCGAGCAGCAGGGGGCGCAACGCCTCGATCATCTGCTCGTTTTGCGCCGCGGCCTCGCGGATGAAGAGCGCGCGCTCGATCATCACCGTGACCGAGACGACCGAGAGCGCCATCAAAGGAACCATGACCCAGCCGCCGCGATGCAGCAGGTCCAGGCCGTTCTCAAGAGAAGGAAGAGGCATGGTGAAAAAGCGTTCTGCGCGTAGCGCCCAGAGACGCACGTTAACTTTGGTTTATACCCCGACGCCGCGAAAACCAAACCTCAAGTACTTGAGGCATCTCATGGCCCTCGGTTGAAGCGCGCTGGGAGTGCCAGACAAGAACCGGACAAAAGAAGCGGCGCGGAAGCAGACGAAAATCAAGGTCCCTCAGCACATCGCAAAAGTCGCGAAAGGCGATTGGGTGCAGCGCTTCGTGGTGCAGCTGTTAGGAGATGTAGACAACACGGGCCGGATGCAAGAGAAGCATCCGGCCCGTGTCAGGTCTGTCTTTAGTTTTTACTTGTGGGAATGTTCGTGTGCAGTCTTGGTGTGGCTGTGGGCCTGCTCACTGTGCTCGTGCGCCGCAACTGCGTGTGTCTTGGCCTCGTCGTGCTTGCCCTCGGTGTGATGATGAGCCGCCTCGCGATGGTGGTGAGCCGCCGCCTCATGATGCGCCGCCGCGTTGTGGTGGTGCTCGTGAGATGAGTGTTTGGTGGTTGCCATTGGTTTCACCTCCTCCAAATTGGGCGTTACTGACATCTGCTATTAACAAGCAAGAAACATGCCGCTCATAGCATTCTCTGCCGGAAAGAAAATTAACGTTGGGTTAAATACTCCATCCGCTAAAACAATGGTTCGGACACTTTTTGGATAGTCAGAAAGCCTTGATAATCAGGGCTTTCTGACCCTGACTGGGGCTTGTGGATGCATTAATGGCAACTCAAGGCAGGCCTGAGTTGCCATTAAATGCCGCTCTGGCTGGAAAAACCAAGCACTGCGCGGTTTTCCAGCACAAAAAGTGTCCGAACCATTGCTAAAAGCCGTGGTTCAAGAACACAAAATTGTGGAAGGAAGTGACTCTGTTGTGTCCAGGCTTGCGACAACCTCATCTCCGCAAACTGGAATGGTTTTGCCAGGTGAACCAGCTATCGCACTCTAACTTCCGTTTCCCGTGCTCACCTCAAGTACTTGTAGGGACCTGAGCTGCCTTAACCGCCCAACGCTTGCAGCACGGTGTTGGAAACGACTTCCTGGCCTTCCTTGCTCAGGTGCACCTTGTCCCAGCCATACAGGGGCGTCAGGTCGCCGCTCTTGTCGCGGTAGATTTTGTACACATCGGCCAAGCCCGCGTTCTGGGAGTGGGCGGCCTTGCGTGTGGCCTCGGCCATCTCGCCCAGGGCGTCCAAGTTGTCCAGGTTGGGGCGAGGCGAGATCAGCAGCACGTCCGACTTGCCTCCGGTGGCGCGCCGGATGCGGCGCACGGCATCTTCCTGCGCGATCTGGAAGTCCGCGCCTCGCATCCCGGAAGCGTAGTCGTTGGCGCCGAACAAGACAGTGACCAGGTCGGGAGCCGCGTTCTGCTGAACCCAGCGCGGGATAAGAACCACGTTCTGGCGGAGCTCGGTGCCGCCCAGGGCCGGGTTGATGAGCGTCATCGTGACCTTGTGCTCATCCTTGAGCTTCTGGCTCAGCATCGTAGGCCAGTTGGTCTCCCTGTTGGACCAGTGCCTGAAGTCGGTCAGAGAGTCGCCCATCGTCACAATTGTGATCGGCTGGCCAGCCCGAATCTTGGCCTTGACGCGCGCCAGGGGATCGCCCGTGGGCTGGAAGTTGGTGGGCGGAGCGGGAATAGTAGGCTCCAGACGGATGTCGTCGATGGCGTAGGAGTGGGCTGCGTAGTCGCTCCAGAAGTTCCACTTGCCAAACGAGATCGCGCTCAGCTTGGAAGCCGGAGCTTCGGGCGTCCCGATCATCGGGCGCGGGCCGGATAGCTCAGGCACCAGGTCGCTCCAGGGCACCATAACCTTCTTCCAATCGGTGCTGTCGATGCGGAAGGCGTAGGCGTAGCGGCGCGCGTACTCCTCGTTCCAGATGACCTCGATGGCGCCCAGGTGAGTCGAGCCGTCGCCCTTGACCCAGAACGAGAAGCCCGCCGCCTGATCCCACTCGGGCGTGCCGTGGACGTGGCTCTGCGCAAAGGCGCTCACGGCGGCGTCCGCGAACGAGAGCTGCACCGCCTTGCCCTGGTGCCCCGCGACCTGGCTCATCGTGACCTTGTCGGCCTTCTCGGGCGCTACGTGGAAGGAAAGCTCGTCCATCGAATCGAGTACCGTGCCCGTGGCTGCGGGCTGCGCAAAGGCTCCAGGAGCCAAGAGAGGCACGCCTGACAGAGCAAGGCAGGCCGCGAGAATAAATGGTGTCTTCATTGGTTGTATCTGTCTCAGGCTGCAAGTACTTGCAGCCGTGCTTTCTACTCAAACTTCCCCGTCTGCACCGCACCTCGCAGCGTGGAAGTCTTGCCCGCGATCGTGACCGTGCCGCCCAGAGGCCCGTCGAAGAGCACCTGAGCCGCGCCGATCTGGGCGCCCACGCGTGGGCTGCGACGGGTGCTGACCTGCTGGATTAACTTCGCTGCCTGGGGCTTGCCGTCAGTCGAGAGGACGTGCAGGAACACGTCCTCGGTAGCCGGAGTTGAGGGCAGTACTTCGAGCCTCCACTGCGGCGCGGCGTCCGACTGGCCCGATTTCTCCTCGTCGAAGGTCTGCCCGTGGTAGGTGTAGCCCTTGACGGTGCGCAAGGTCGCCTTCTGGGGCAAGAGCGTCTGCACGGACAAGGTGCCCTTGCCCTCGGCTCCCGCGATCGAGACGCTCTGGCCGTTGATCTTGGGCTCACCCGAGGAGTGCAGGAGCCAGGTCTTCTCGAAGGCGGGATTGGTGCTCACCACGCGATCCAGAATCACGAAGGTGCCAGGGCGCAGGAACACGATCTGACGCACCCAGCTCTTGAGCTTGGCCGGGTTGTAGGCCTTGGTGCAGTCGGCGGCCACGAAGAGGAAGCCGGGCGTGTTCTGGTAGGCCGTGATCTGCCCGCGCTCGAAGTCGGCCCGCTGAGCTTGCCAGGTCGCCAGGTCCTGCACGGGCCACTCCCAGGTCTTGGTCTGGCCTCCATCGTTGGCCGGGGTGATGTGGCCCCCGTCGCGGAAGGTGCTCTTCATCGGGAACTTCTCGTTGAGGTCGTAGACCAGGATGCAGTTGTGAGCGACCGTGCGCATCAGGTAGTTGATGGCGTGGTTTGAGGAGAAGTTGACATACTCGCCGCTCTCGGTCGCCAGCGACTCACCCTTATAGATCTCGAAGTTGCCGATGTCCAGGTGCTGGTGACCGGTCCAGAGAGGCCCGGCGTTGAAGTGGAACCAGGTGGCGTCGTCGCCCCAGTCGCTTCGCGCATACACCTCGCCGATGCCGGTGGCGATGTGCGCCAGAGGAGCGGTGTCCATGGGCAGCGGAGGCTGGACATCCTCGCGGTACAGGAAGTTGATCAGCTGAGACGGCGAGTTGGAGCCGTTCTTGGAGCGCGTGATGTAGTTCGAGGCGTAGTGCGAAAGCTCGGAGCCCCGGAAATACTGCGACAGGATCATGCGCACGTGGCGCGTGAATTCGCTGTGCCCTCCGTAGAGATACGAGCCATCGCCCTCGACGGGGAAGCGCTCGGAGCCATACTGCCACAATCCGGGGTAGGGCTGGAAGAGGTCGTAGGCCAGGCGATCGTAGAAGAACCTCGGAGCTTTGGCGAAGCCATCGTAATTCTCGACGCGGCGCGCCATTTCGAGAGCTTCGACCAGGGCCCACAGCGAGACGCGGGCATACCAGCCGGCCTCGGTGTGGCCGCCGCCAGCCCCGAAAGTGCTCAAGATGGGAGCCATACGCTTCTCATACAAGTACTTGAGCGCGTAGTCGTGGAACTCCTGGGCGCGCGGGTTCTCGCCCGCAGTGGCGTAGGCGATGCGCAGGTAGGTCAGAATCTTGGGCTGGATCGAGTTGTGGAAGCCGCCCTCGTCGTCCTTGAACGAGTCGAGCTGGACGTTGAGCCAGTCCACCATCGCCTTGCGCTGCTCGGGCGAAAGCGAGTCGTGGAAGAAGTCGAAGGCCAGCACCACCTCCTGCATCCAGATCCACGAATCCTGGTGCTGGTTGGTCGCACCGCGCTTGATGTCCGCCATGGCGGTGTCGATGAAGGGCTTCATCTGAGCGGGCGTCAAGGTGCCGAGCTCCACGGCCTGCACCAGCCCCGCAGCCAAGACGTTGTCGCGCACAGAATCGGGCGACTTCAGGTTGTTGTACATCTCGGCCTTGGACTTGGCCAGCTCGCGCAGATGCTCGACCGGCCCAAGCAGCCTGGGATGCGCTGCGGTCAGCACGCCAGCCCAGGCCCCGCCCGCGATGCGAGGCGCGGGAGCGGGAATGAGCGCCGAAGTGGGAAGAGCCCCTGAAGCGGCGGAAGAGGCTGCTGTGGTGGCGGCCATGGGCTGAGGCGCTTGCTGAGCGCGAGCGGCTGGAACGGCGAGTAGAGGCAGGAGGAGAGCAAGGCGGCAGGAGTTCTTCACGGTCTTTCCTTCTTGGGTTCGGGCGCCCTAAGTACTTGAAAGTTGTCGCTTGATTATCCAGGCCCGCGCGAGTTGCAGAGCGGGACGGAAGCAGAATGTAAACCTGGGTTTACATCATGGGGCTGCGGGATCTGCAAGTACTTGAGGCTGTGCTGGGTTCAACGTCGAGGTCCGGGCGGCGCTCCTGCCAGGTGCGGGCCTTGAGGTCGCCGGGCCAGGGCGGGGCGATCGGACGATCCAGGTGCACTTCGGCCAGTCCCAGCGGCTGGTGCGCGTTGGCTTCGGCTAAGACGGCTCCCGTGGGGTCGAGCACCAGGCTCTTCATATCGTAGCTTGATGAGACCAGGAACACGTGGTTCTCGATGGCTCGGGCTCGGGTCAGCGTCTCGTCTCCGCCCCAGATGGGCAAGAGAATCAGTTCGGCTCCGCGCCGGGCCAGGGCGCGCGCGGGCTCTGGGAACTGGATGTCCCAGCAGATCAAGAGACCCACGCGCCCGAAGTCGGTCTCGAACACGGGATACGAATTGCCAGGCGACAGCCCAGCCTCAACTTCCTCGCGCGGCAAATGAGTCTTGCGATATGCGCCCGCGATTTGCCCATCGCGCCCGATCAGCAGGGCGGTGTTGTAGATAGCCGCTCCCTCGCGCTCGTAGATTCCGGCCACGATGTAGCACTTGAGCTTCTTGGCTTCCTCGCCCAGACGCCTGGCTGTCGGCCCGTGCAGAGGCTCGCTGACCTGAGCCACGCTCTTGCCGGTGCCCACCAACGTGATGCCTTCGGGCAGGCAGATGATGTCGGGCCGCAGCCCAGCCGAGGCCTTGATCTTGTGGCAGAACTCCGCCACATTACGCGTCGAGGAATAGGTCTCGCGTGGCCTGTTGTAGATGGTCAGCACGCGCACCACGCGGCTGGCGGGGTGATGGTCTTCGCGCAGCGCGACCTCGCCCCAGCGCACGCTGCCTCCCGCGACCCAGCCAAAGGATAAGCTCAGCCTGGCTCCACAAGCTCGCTGAGGAGCCTGGCCCCTGTATTCGAGCCGAGTCCAGCCGTTATCGCCCGCCGCGGCAGGAACCAGGGAAGCGAAGTCCGGCGGGCGCAGCGACTGGCCCTTGTTATCGAGCCACTCGATCTGGGCGCGCACGTGCTGCTCAGGAAGCGACACGTCACGTACCTGATACAGAGCCTGGAACTTGTAGGCCTGACCCTCGCGCACTCCGGCCACGCGCCTGCGCCACAGGCCCCAATCCAGGGCGTTCCTGGCTTCGATCTCTAATGCGCTCGCCCCGTTTCGCCCCACGCTGCTCAGGCCAAAGCGGGGCGCGATCTCGGGCCGAGGCGCCCAACGCCCCCAGCCCTTCCAACCCTCGCGCAAAGGGAAACGCGCCACAACTCCTGCCTCGCTTGCTGGGCCTTGCTCGGCTGACTGGCTCCCGCTCCCGCTCAAGGTCTGACTCATCGAAGCTCCCCTGTGGAGTGTCTCTCGCGCAGCCAGGGCACGCGCGTGAGCCTGCTGGCCCGAAGCGCCTGGCGACTTGGACTTGCCTGAGATCGTGCTTGAGATCGTGCCTTGGGCCGCCCTGGAGGACACGGCGAGCGCAGGAAGGGTGGCACCCAGGCAGGCCGCAGCAAGTGAGGTGCGAACTGTTGAAGTGCGAACTGTTTGACACAGTGTTCAAGTAAGTTCCATAATGCGAGCCTCGCGGAGTGGCTTGTGGATGAGGTGGGCTCCATGGTTTGAGTGTGGCTCGGGCCGCCAAATCTGGAACCTCGCGCCTGCAGACCTGACACCTGCAAGTACTTGTACGCCACGCCGCGTCTCAGAACTGCAGGAGGTTCAGGCAATGGTTTGCCACACATCCAGCGGCACCTGGCCCTCGAAGGGCTGGTTGGCGAAGGCGCTCTTGAGAGCTTGGAACGCGCCCTGGCCAATGAGATCCAGGCCAAAACGCCCCACGCCCGCGATGTGTGGCAGCAGCAAAACGTTGGGCATTTCCCACAGCGGCGAGTCTGGCGGCAATGGCTCGGGCTCAGAGACATCCAGGGCGGCGGAGATGCGCCCGCTGCGGCACTCTTGCGCTAAAGCCTCGTGATCCAGCACGGCTCCTCGCGCGGTGTTGATGAAGGTGGCTCCCTCGCGCATCCGGCTCAGCAACTCGCGCCCGATCAGGCCGCGCGTCTCGGGCAAGTCCGGCGTGTGCAGGCTCACGATGTCGCACTGAGAAAACACGTCCTCAAGCGAACTCAACTCCACGCCCAGCGAGCGCGCGGCCTCGGGTGAGAGGAAAGGATCGTAGGACAGGATGCGGCACCGGAACGCCTGGAGCAGAGGGATGAGGGCGCGCGCCACTTTGGAAGCCGAGACCAGGCCCACGGTGGCTCCCATCAGAAACGTGGCGTTTCGCGGCGTGGGCGCATCGTCAAGCGAAGAAGCGTTGTGGCCTTCCTGTCCTTCGAGCTGTGAGTGGCGGTAAGCGGCCTCGTGCAGAGGCCAGCGCCGAGCGCTCAGGATCATCATCCCGATAGCGGCCTCAGCCACGTTGTGCGCCATGCCCGAGGCGCCCGAGTACACCGAGATGCCGCGCGGCACCAGCACCTGCTCAACGGTCGCGTCCTCGAACAAGAGGCGAGGCGAACCAGCCGTGTGAGCCACGATCCGCAAATTCGGCGCGGCCTCAAGTACTTGAGGCGTGAAGACGCGCGCGCCCCAGCCGGTCAAGATGGCGTCGCACGTGGGTAACTGGTTCAGCACGTCCTCGGGCTTGAGGTGGCGCTCGCCTGGGTTCTGCCAGAGATCAAACTCGGCCTGCATCCTCTGCCACAACTGAGGGCGGAACATCAAGTTGATGTGGCTCTGCGGCGGCAGCGACAGAACTTTCTTCATGGTACTGTTCTCAGCTCACAATGTAAACCTGGGTTTACATTTGCTCTTCGGTGCCGGCTTGCTGCATCCAGGAGCGCAAGGTCTGAGCATCGAGCGCGGTTTGATCCAAGACTTGCGCACCCGAAAGGTCGCGGAAGGAATCTGGGCCTTGATATTCCGAGTGCAGCGAGGCCGGGCCTCGAAAGCCAAGCGAGCGCAGGCGTGCAAGTACTTGAGTCCAGGGTGTGTTGCCTTCTTGGAGCGGGCACCAGCGGGCGTGGGAGCGTCGTCCTCCTCCGTAGCCGCCGTTTTCATCCCATCGGTAGTCCTTGACGGCGAGCATGACCAGGCGCTCGCTCAGCAAGTCCAGCCCAAGCTCCCAGCCCGAGGAGCCGCCTTCGATGTGGGCGTGGGCGCCATCGAAATAGAGGCCGATGCTGGGCTCTGCGCTCTGGAGGATGAAGTCGATGTCGCCCGGGGAAGCGCCTATGTAATCGTGCGAGTGGTTGTGGAAGCCGCCCCGAATGCCGATGTGGGCGCACATCTGAGACAGGTGGCGCACTTGAGAGCGTGCCTCCTCGCGCGCCTTGCGCAGCGAGCCGAAGCCCTCATAAGCGAAGTAGCCCAGCTTGAAGAACTCGATGTTCAGGCTGGCCGCCACTTCCAGAACGCGCTGGGCTTGAGCATCCGGCTGGGTAATCTCGGTTGTGATCATGCCGATGCTCACGCCGTGCTCCCCAAGGACCTGAGCGGCTTGTGGCAGTTCATCCACCACGCGCTCGGGCTCGACGTGGCCCTCTCGACGCACCGTCAAATCAATGGCGCTGATGTTCATGGCGCGCAGGCGAGGCGCCACTTTTTGCAGAGGCAGCTCGGCCAGGTGCTTGGAGAAGACCATCAGGCGCAGCTGGGAGAGAGGCTGTGGGCGTTCGGGAATCATCTCTTGATGATGAGCAGAAGCGGTCAAGTACTTGGGGCCTGGCCTTTACCTGTGCTCGCCTGATGGGACGGGGATGTCGGTGCCAAGCGAGAATGGCAAACCCAGGTCGGGCAGGCCTTCGGGCGTCCAGGTGATTTTTTGGGCGCGCGTGGAGCGATCGGCGTAGGAGTTGGCCACGCCCGACTTGGCGTGGTAGGCGATCCAGTCCTCGCGCCCGTCGGGCGACTTGAAGAACGAGTTGTGGCCCGGCCCGAACACACCGCGCTGATCCACGCGCGCGAACATCATCCTGGGATACTGCTGCCACGAGGCTGCCTGGGTTAAGTCCGAGCCCGCGTCCGCGATGAGCATCCCGAGCTTGTAATCGGGAGTGTCGGCTGGGCTGGACGAGTAGAACAGGAACACCTTGTTCCCGTGCTGCAAGATCTCGGGCCCTTCGCGCACCGCCTGAGAGCCAAAGCCATCGGCTGGAATGTAAGTGCGCGCGCCCTCCACTGTCCAGGGGTTGGCCAGGCGCGCGACGTAGAGGCCCTGACCGTTGGGGCTGGGGCGCCCGCACCACGCCAGATACATCTTGCCGTTGGCTTGCCTGAGCACGGTGGGGTCAATGGCGTATTGCGCGTTGTCGGGGTCCGTCTGCAACTGGGCCTTGAAGGTGTAGGGGCTCAGGATGTCGCTGCTGGCGCTCTCGGCCACATAGACGCGGTGATGCGCGTCGTCCTGGCCGTCCGAAGCCGTGTAGTAGAGGTACCAGCGCAGGCCCTGGCCGCTGTCGAGCAGGAAGAACTCCGAGGCCCACACATCGCGGTTGCGTGTGGGCGTGTCGTCTTTCCACACCACTTGATCGGGTGCGTTCCTCAAATCACCGATGCGGCGGGCGCGGCGCAGCTTCACGTCCACGGCTGTCGTGGTCGCGAGGTAATAGAAACCGTTGTAGTAGCCCAGCCAGGGATCGGCTCCATCCAGCTTCAAGGGGTTGCGAAAAGTGTCCGCGCGAACGGCGGCTTCCACCAGAGCGCCAGCGGAGGCCTGGGGCGTGGGCCTGCTCTGAGCGGTGCACGAAGATGTCAGCGGAGCCGCCAGCACGAGCGGCAGCAGGAGAGGCAGCGAACGGAGCAGAGGAGCACGGAGCATAAGGTGCCTTTTTGTCAAGATGGCTCTAAGTGGCTCACAAGAAGGCTGTGGGTGCAAGTACTTGTGCCCTGAAACACGACCACAAACAGAATGACCTCGCGCCCGGAGGCACGAGGTCATTCTGCTTGTGGCCAGTTCGATTCAGATCTCGCTCACGCCCGATTACAGGCGTGTGACGATGATTAGGAGCGGCGGCTCATGCGACGATGGTGACGCATCATGCGGTGGTGGCGACGCATCATGCGGTGGTGGCGACGCATCATGCGGTGGTGGCGACGCATCATGCGGTGGTGGCGACGCATCATGCGGTGGTCGCGACGCATCATGCGGTGGTCGCGACGCATCATGCGGTGGTCGCGACGCATCATGCGGTGGTGACGCATCATGCGAGGATGACGCCTCATCGTCTTGTGGCCGCTCATTTTGGAGCCGCTCATCGTGGAGCCGCCGGTCTTGTGGCCGCTCATCTTGGAGCTGCTCATCGTGGAGCCGCCGGTCTCGTTGGCCTGAGCAAAGGACGGGGCAGCGGAAGCAGCCAGGACGGTGGCAGCGGCCACCAGGGTGGCGAGGGTGAGGCGTGCGTACTTCTTGAGTTGCATACTCTTCTCCTAAATCGTGAAGCGCAAGGCTGAACAAGACCTTCGCTTCGTGCCCCAGCCAAATAAAGGCTGGGAGTTGGTCGTTGCGACGCGGTTTATCCTATTGGAGATCCGCAAGCTCGGCACGGAAATTACACCGTTCGACCATTTGTAACGGGTGATTGCATCATCTATCTCGCGGCTGAGGGAAATAATTCCACATTTTCATTGCCATCACTTCAGTGACCCGCGTAATAGTCGTAGCCCAGCTCCGCCCAGTAATCTGCAGGCCTATGGTTGGTGTAGGCAATGGTTCCTATGCGCTTGATGTTTTTGACTCCGTACTTAACTGGTATGGCCAGGCGCAACGGAGCTCCGTGCTCGGGCTTGAGCGGGGCTCCGTTCATCTCGTAGCACAGCAGGGTCTGGGGATGCAGAGCCGCTTCCATTTCCAGGCCCACGTAATAGGCGCCATCGGGCGTGGTCATGCCCACGAAGGCGGGCAGATCCTGCGGCTTGGATAGATCGAGCTTGGCTCCGCTCTGGGTGGCAGGAGGAAACTTCTGCATAAAGTCGCTCATGCGAGCGCCGGCCCACTGCACGATGGTGGCCCAGCCCTCGATGCACCTGAGCTCGCTAATCATTTCGACGCGTGGCAGGGCCTTGATCTGAGCCAGCGTAATTTCTTTTGTGGGCGATTTCTCATCGGCCAGCCCTTCGACCGAGAGCTTCCACGTGGAAGCGTCGAAGTCTTCGTCCAGGCCTATGTCTCCGTTTAAGCGCAGAGGACGCACCTGAGCCGAGGTGAAGGTGGGAGCCAGGCGAGCCGGGCTGAAGAAGTCGCGGCCGACTTCCTCGTTCACCTGCAGCGCGCGGCGCAGAGGCCAGGGAATGCCCTCGTCCATGCGCCTCGAATCAAGCCAGCGCAGCCCTCCGTAGCCCGAGCCCACCGCCAGGGCCGCCCACAAAAACGAGCGCCTCGACATCTTGCGCATCTTGGCCTCGGCCTCCGCTTCGGCCTGAGCAATGGGCTGGAAGGGCGGCTGAGTTTCCTCAAGTACTTGAGGAGGCGCTGTGGGCTCAGGCTGGGGATTGGGATTCATTTTGAGAAGCGTGGATGGGCGAGGCGAGCGAATCTTGCTGCGCGTTGGGCTCGGGCCGGGGCGGGGCGGAATCGGAGCGCGTGGGGCTGGAGGCTGCGGGCAAGTCGTCGGGGTAGGTGAGTTCGTAGCCTGTAATCATGGCCCTGAAGTTGTTCCAGCCCGCCAGAGCGACCTGCGATACGTGAACCAGGAAGAAGGCGCAAAAGCCCATGGTGAGCCAGAAGTGCACCCAGCGCGCGACCTCGTAGCCCGTGGCGTTCAGGCCCGCTACCTGGGACGCGCGTCCCAGGGGCGAGGAGATCCAGGCCAGCTGAATGGGCTTATAGATGGCCAGGCCCGTGAGCAAAGAGCCCAGCCCCATGAGCACAACTCCGGTGTAAGCGATGCGCTGAGCTCCGTTGAACTTGGCCCGAGGCAGGGGAGCGCGCCGGATCCTGAGATCGTGCAGCACGACCTGGAGGGCCTCGCCCAAGGTCTTGCGATTGGGCAGCAGGTGCCTCCACTCGCCCGAGAAGGCGACATAAAGCACATAAGCCAGCCCGTTCAGCGCGAAGAGCCACATGAAGGTGAAATGCCAGGCCATGCCCTCGGCCAGCCTCTGCCCGAAACCCAGGCGCTCATAGAACTTCTCGGGGAAGAAGTGGAACAGGGTGCGGCGGCCCAGGTTCACGCTGAAGGCATCGTTGGCCCAGTAGATCAGCATCCCGCTCCAGATCATCAGGAACAGAACGGGGAAGTTGATCCAGTGAAACCAGCGTATCGCCAGGGGATGCTTGGCCTTGAGCTGCCTGGGCTGTGTAATCCCTGTCGCGCTCTGAGTACTTGCGGCAGGCGCTGCGGGTGCTGAGTTGGCCTTGAGCTGGGAGTTCATGGAGCTTGGACGGAGAACTTGGCTGAGCCAGTGTTCAATTGGCTTAGAGCGGTTCGCCCGCACTGTGCATCATGGCCACAGCAGGGCTTGCGCCCTCTTCCAATTTCCCGTTGCAACAGGAATTGGAAGAGGGCGCAAGCCCCCTTGGGTGACCACCCTCTTCTTGGTGCATCACTCTTGCGCTAAGTTGAGGCTTACTTGGGTGCGTCCTTCTGGAACTTCATGGCGACCGAGTTCATGCAGTAGCGCAGGCCCGTGGGCTGAGGGCCATCATCGAAGACGTGGCCCAGGTGCCCGCCGCAGCGCGCGCAAGTGATTTCGTCACGCTCGCCGTCGCCGTCCTTGCGCTGTTGTACGTGGCCCCCGATGGGCTGCCAGAACGAAGGCCAGCCCGTGCCCGAGTCGAACATAGTGCCCGAACGGAACAGCTCCAGACCACAGCCCGCGCACTTCCAGACCCCTGCTTCCTTCTTGGGGTGATAGTCTCCGCTGAAGGGCGGCTCGGTTCCCTGCTGGCGCAGCACATCATACTGAGCCGGCGTCAGGATCTTCTTCCACTCGGCATCGGTCTTGACCACGCGGCCCACGCTCTTATCGACGGCCTGGCCCTTATCACTCGTCTGGCTCTTAGCCTCAGCCAAAGCAGGCCGGCTCATGTGGCTGGCGGCTCCAACCAGAGCCATGGCTCCCATGAAGGACAGGGCGCCCACAGCCGCTGCCTTTGCCCAGCCATTACGTGTGCTTGATGTTGTGTTCATGATTTGTTCCCTGAGCGCCTCTTCTGTCTGTGGATCTGTTGGGATCTCTGGACGCTGATCTTCATAAGCCCAACGCCACCTCCAAGTTCCCCAAGACCGAATTTTTCCTCACTGCCCACGCTGCAAGTACTTGCAGGTCGCACGGCCTCAAGTGCTAAGCGCCTCCCTCGCTGCTGTGGCCCGCGCCCTGGCCTGGAGGCCGACGGATGGCCGCTGAGATTCTGGCGGCCAGATCGGGAGAGGGAAGCGAATCGTGAAGCCCGAACTGGCTTTGGCCCAGGCCTCTGCTCTCGCTGAGGTGAGAGTCGAGCTGGTCCAATTTCTCGCGCAGAGCGAGTGTGAACTGGATCTCGAAGGCGAATCTCTGGGCGCAGGCGTGGCACAGGGCCAGGTGAGCGCGCACCCAGCGAGCTTCTCTCAGGCTGGCCTCGCGCTCCTTGGAGCCGTCCGTGCTGGAGCCGTCCGTGCTGGCGGCATCCACGAGCACGAGTTGCAACTGAGCCCCGCCGGATCTGTATTCGGCAACCTCGCGGTCGATGTAGTCATCCATGCGCTGGAGCGCCTGCCTGCACGAGAGCAGAATAAGCAGATTCATGGCCTTCGAGCCTCACCCCTTCTAATCCCTTTGTAACCCAGAAGTTCCCGGCGCGCGAAAAGGAGGCCTCAAGTCCTTGAGGCTCTAAGTACTTGAGGCTTTGAATTAGCGCTTGGACTTGGGGCTTCGGGGAGCGACGCCTTGTTCCTGAGCGACTTGCCACAGCTCGCGCTGCAGCAGCTTGCGCGCGCGGTGCAAGCGCGAGCGAACCGTTCCCACGGGGCAGCTCATGATGCCCGCGATTTCCTGGTAGGAAAAATACTCCATGAAATAGAGCATTGCGACCACGCGGAACTCTTCGGGCAGGCGCTCGAAGGCCGCGTTTATGGATTGAGCATTCAGCTTGGACAGCAGCAGGGCGGCGGGGTCGTCCTGGGCTCTGGCCATCCCGGACTTCTTGAGCTGAGCATAGAGCGACCACTCGGGCAGCTCGTCGATGTCCGTGGTCTGTGGCAGGCGCCCGCTGTCTCGCTTGTGGTGCAAAAACCCGTTGAACAAGATGCGGAAGAACCAGGCGCGAAAGTTTGTGTTCCTCTCGAAGCGCCCGAACGCTCCAAAGGCACGCACAGCCGCCGCCTGCACCAGATCCTCGGCGTCCTCGCGCTGCTGAGTCAGGGAAAACGCCAGGCTAAACGCAGGCCCCAGCACGGCAGACAGCAGAGCCTCGAACTCAGCTACTTCCTGCTCCTGCCCGAGCGCGGACGGCTCGCCAGATGAGAAAGGCGTGGGCATAGAAATCTCGGCGCAAACTTAAGCACGCGTTCTCCAACAAGCACTCCACGCACAGTGATGCACAACACCTCAACTCGCTTCACATTCAAATCCAAAATTCGTCCCCTTGCTTTAGTAAGGAAACGAATTTTGGAACCAGCCGCTTCCTGGACTGCCCAACATGGAAGAAACGAAGCTGATCGCCCAACTCCGGCCCACGGAAGAGCAGGCCCTCTCTCTCAAGAAGACTCTTGAGGTGGCGAACGCGGCGTGCGATTCCCTGTCGGGCCCGGCGTGGGACAACCAGCAGTTCGGCAAGTTCGCGCTGCAAAAGTTGGGCTCTCATAGCGCGGCACAGGTTTGACTTGACGGCACAGGTGGTGATTCGCTGCATATCCAAAATGGCCGATGCCAAATTCTAACTGCGTAAGTCCTATCGTAAGCCCAATACTTGCAGCTCTTGGAACTCAAGCTGCTGCTTCAGGGTTCACGGGTTCTTGTCTTTTCTTCCCTCGGGCCACGAAACCGGAGCTGCCTGGTCAAGGTTCGGGCGCGTCGCCAGGGATCGAGGGGGCAGTGCGTTGAAGACACATCCGCCGCGGATTGGAGCACACTGTTTGGTTGTGGAGCGGAACGAAGTGTGCCGGCCAGAAGCAGCGGGGCGTGGGCAGCCGTTGCTTCGGGGCCGACTCAGAAGTCGGCGCGCTGAATTGGGGCCAGGTGATTGTGGACGATTATGACTTTTCAGATCACAGTGGAGGGGCAGGCATCCAAGTACTTGACGGCGCCCACTTACACGTTGGGGCGTGCTGCCGAGTGCGATGTGCGGCTGCCCGAGAACGACCGCCTGGTATCGCGCGAGCACGCACGGCTGGAGCGCGATGAGGGCGGGGAGTGGTGGCTCGTGGACCTGAGCACCAACGGCACCTTCGTCAACGGCGAGAGGATGTCCGGGCGCCGCGCACTCCGCGAGGGCGACCAGATCAGCATCGGGCGCACCCAGATCTCCTTCGCCTCGCTCTCGCTCACGCCCGCGCCTCCAGAGCAGGCCCCGGCCCGCACCCTCTCGATCACTGTGGGTGAGTTGCGCGCGGGCATTAGAGAAATTGCCTCACGATCGCCGGTTGCACATTCGGCTCTGCAAGCGGCTCCGCAAAGTGAGGCGTCGTCTCTGGAGCCACCTCCAGCGTCCGCGCACCTGGAGGCGCCGCCCGCGCCGCCCGCAGCTTCAAGTTCCGCGTCTGGGCTTGCCGCGGTGCCCGCTCCACTCGCGGCCTTGGCCCCGCGCCAATCCGAGATTGAGGCGCCCACGCTGGTGCCTTTGGCGCCGGGAGAAGCTGCAGCCGCGCCCACAGCTTCGGAGTTGCTTCGGGAGTCGCTGGGGGCGAACTCGGCCAGCAACGGAACTCCAGCGGCGATGCAAGGGGAGACGTCGACTGGGCTATCTGGGTCTGAGGACGGCTCGTCTCAGGACGGCGAGCGGATGAAGCAGTGCACGGGCTGCGGCCATCAGTATGCTCTGGAGCAGAACAAATGCCCGGCCTGCGGGGACTCCAGCTTCCGAATCAGAGGCAGCGCACCCGCGATTGTACTGGTGACCGCCCCAGTGACTGTCCCTGCGTCAGAGATCGCTCCAGCGCCAGAAAACGCCCCTGCGCCAGATCTGCTGGCCACCCGGTTGCCGGTGCAGGCGCTTGGGCAGCCGCTCGCGCAGTCGCTTGTGGCAGAGGCCACGCCCTTTGACCGCACGGTTAACAGTGTGGAGCCTGTCGCTGCGGCTCTTCCAGTGGCTCCAGGTGGTGTGGCTTCCGGGCTTGGGCAGCCCGTCGGGATGCCCAAGCCCGTTGTTCCGCCGACTCTAGCGGATTGGCCGCCAGTCAACCTGGACGACGTGACGTTCGGGCGTCCAGACGAGCCGAGCCCCCGGCCTGGCCTGAGCCTGGCCGGGCTGGGATGTGGCTCGGCGATGCTGCTCTCGCTCTTCTTGCCGTGGGCTCTGTCCACGCTCGGCAGCATTTCCTACATCGCGCTTTGCCAGGCCTCGATAGGCGGGGCCTCGCGAGCTGGGCGCGGCGAGAGGGCGTCCACTCTCCTCACCCCTCTCAGTCCTCTGAGTCCCCTCAGCCCGTCGGCTGGTGCCGTAACTTCCGAGCCCCGCCTGCTGTTGCTCCCGGCCCTGGCAACCGTGGTGACCTTGGGCGCGGCGATCTGGATGCTGACTTCGCAACACTCCAGGGCGCGCGGCTCTGCGCTGGCCCTGGTCTGCGGCGGCACGCTGGGCCTGATGGGAGCCGGAGTCCTGCACGCCAGCTTCGCGGGGCCGGGCCGCTGGATCTTCGCCGCGGCCTCGGTGGGCGCCATGGTGGCCGGACTGGGCCGGTTCGCCGCGCTGCGTTCTTCACGATAGGCAGCACGCCTGGGCGGTGAGGCCTTGAATCGAGCACCGCGAGACCACCATGGAGATCGGCAGCCGCATTGGGCCCTACGAAATCCGCCAGCCTCTGGGAGAGGGCGGCATGGCGCAGGTGTGGAAGGCGTGGCACCTCTCCCTACACCGCTTCGAGGCGCTTAAGATCCCCACGCCGCACATGGCCGGGGGCGAAGGCAAGGGCCCGTGGCCGGGAGACGAGCGGGCGTTCATCGCGCGATTCCTGCACGAGGCTCGCATCGCGGCGGGCCTGCGCCACCCGCACATCGCCACCATCTACGGCGTGAGCGAGGCCGACGCGCCACAGCCCTTCTTCGCCATGGAACTGGTCGAGGGCGGCGACCTGGCCGTCCTGCTGCGAGCACATGGGCGCATGAGCCTGGAGTACGCGCTGCCCATTCTCGAAGCCATTGCCTCGGCCCTGGACTACGCGCACGGGCAGGGCGTCATCCACCGCGACATCAAGCCCGCCAACATCCTCCTCGAAGCCACGCCCCATGGCTGGAGCCCCAAGGTCGTGGACTTCGGCATCGCTCACGCCCGACACGCCCAGGCCGAACACGCCCAGGCCGAACGCGCTGAGGAGAACGCCCAGAGCGCGCGCGCCCCGGTCGAGGAAGAGGTGCTTCTGCCCCTGGATGCCGATGGCGGCATCGTGGGCACGCCCGAGTACATGAGCCCCGAGCAGGCCGGAAGCGGTGAGGAGGTTGGCCCGCGCTCGGACATCTACTCGCTGGGCGTGGTCGCCTTTGAGATGCTGTGCGGGCGCCCGCCCTTCGCCGCACAGGGCGACGCCAGCCCAGTCTCAATTCTTGCCCAGCACCTGAGCGCCCCCCCGCCGCGCCCTTCAGCCTGGCACCCCGAGCTGCCTTCGGCGCTCGACGAGGCTCTGAGCCGAGCGCTGGCCAAGTCACCCGACGAACGCCCGGCCTCGGGCGGTGAGTTCGTGCAGGCCCTGCGCTCTGCCCAGGGCCCACGCCTGACCTCGGAAGCGCCCGCAAGAACTTGGGGCCAAGATGACGCGTCGCTGGCCGTCGCAACACTTTCAACGGCAGGCTCCGAGCCTGCTGCAAGTACTTACACGGGGCTTGTCTCACCCACTCTGGTCCAGGCGAGCGGCGCAAGGCCCTTGATGCGAAAGAAGTCGGCTCCGCGCTGGCTGACTCCTGTTTCAGCGGTGGGAGTCCTCTGCCTGGGAGCGGCCCTGCTGGGAGCGCGCTTAAGCCGCACTCCGCCCATCGCCTCGCCTGTAAGTACTTCAGCGCCTGTCGTGGTCGAGGAGACGGCGCCAACCTTGGTGCCCACCGAACGGCCCACAGCGTTGCCCAGGGAACTGCCCACAACTGGCGCCACGTCGACAACTGGCGCCACGGCGTTGCCCGAGAAGACTGGTGCGCGGGCGGGCGACGCGGAGCGTCTGGCGCGGGCGGAGAACACGGCTCAGCGGGCGCGCAGGGTCAAGCTCAACGTGATCGAGAGCCTGCTGCTGCTGCGCAAGAGGCAGGAGCAAGCTCTGCTGCGGCCCTCAGAGGCAGAGACCTCGCGGCGCGAGCTGGCGGCGCGGCTGCAGCAGGCGCTTTCTCTGTGCGAGCAGGCGCTGAAACTGGATCCAGACAACGAGACCGCCTGGGAGCAGAAGGCCGCCCTGCTGTTCCTGCTGGGCCGCTTCGAGGAGGCCCTGGCTGTGGCCAAGCAAGGCCTCCAGAAGTTCCCCGACAACCGCGACCTGCAGGACGCCAGGGACAAAGCCGCAGGCAGGCTCAACCGTCCGCCCCAGAACAGAGCTTGAAGCGCGGGAAGCCAGAGGCAGCCTCCACGGTCCGCTTTTGAAGAATCTTTTGAAGTTGAAGTACTTGCCGAACCCCATGAACCCACCAAGTGCCAGTCCGCCCGCGCGCCGGCTCACGAGCCGGATCGTTACCTTGCGCCGCTGGGCCGCCACGCTCGGCTGCCTGCTGCTGCTGATGATGGTCAGCAACGCCGATGATCTGTATGACTTCACGACCACTGACCTGCGCGGCACGCCCGCCCAGGTCAACTTCCGCACGGGCCGCCGCTCCGTCACACGCTCCCGGCGTCGGCAGAGCCAGAGGCGACAGCAGCGCCAGGCCCGCACCGTCACCCTGCGCCGCGAGCGCCGCCGCTACGTGAGCACGCGCCCTCGCCTGCGCCTCGCAGCGCGCCCTCGCGAACCAAGGCGCACCCGCGTTACGCCCAGGAGCAACGTCTCCAGGATGCCCGCCACCGCCCAATCTACGCCCCGAGTTGCCACTGGCAAACCGGCCAGAGCCGGGAGCCAGGCGCGCGGAGGCCGCAACACAACTCCGACTCGCCCTATCCCTCCCGTTCTGGCGCGGGTGCCTGGACGGGTGCGCGATCAGGTGGCTGAAAAGGAGCAGAGCGGTGGTGGCGAAGAGGTGCGCCAGAACCTCTCGCTGGCCTTCGTGACACCGAGCGACGCTCCCGCCGTGGGCGTGCAGCTGGTGGCTCACGTGACGCCTGCCGGGGGCGAGGAAGCGACCTTCGCCGATCTCACGACAGACAGCCAGGGGCGCGTCAAGCTGCAGAACATCGCTCTGCCAGCGGCCATCGACCTTGACTTTCCCAGCCCCAAGCCCGCCGCGAACAAAGCCGAAGCAGCCCCGGACGCTCCGCCCGAGTGGGACTTCTCCGACGCCGACAAGTCGACGCTGCTGCTGAAGGCTCCCCTGGGACCGGGCCGCGACGCCCTGGTTCCTGAGCGCTTGACTCCAGGTGCCCGCGCCCAGGGTACCCGCCCAGCCTCCACGACGGCGACGCGGCGGGTGCGCCTTTTCGAGGGCTCGCTCGCTCCCATCGTGCTGGAGCGACAAGTCGTGGACATCGAGATCGCCGCCCCAGCCGGCAGCAGGCTTTCCTCGCCCGCCCTCGAAGAGGCGCCGCAGGCCGATTCCTCGGCCAGCCCCACGCTGACGGTTCCTCCAAGCGGGCGGCTCGGTCTGAGGCTGCCACGCGAGGTGCTGGACGAAGGGCCCATCCCGATACGCGTCGCCCATGAGCTGGCCGGAGGCGAGGCCGAGGCGCTCATCGAGACTTACTCAACCGACTCTTACAAGACCAACGTGGTGCAGTCGCCGCCTCTGCGCCTGGCACGCTTGTCGGGGCTGGAGATGGCCGGGCGCGTCGGCGTGATGGGCACGCGAGCCAACATCGCCCGGCACCTGGGCGACCTCAAGGGCTCGGCCAACAGGCAGAACGCGCTGGGACAGGTCAGGCCCCTGGCCGACGGCAGCGAGTGGTGGAGCTACCCCGAGGCGGGCATCGCCTTCAAGATGCGCCTGGCCCCCGACGCCCACCTCGAAGACAAGAGCCCCACGATGCTCGTCGAGCGCGTGCGCCTTTACAGCGCCAACGCGGGCTCGTTTGGAACCGTCGCGGTCGGCAGCACCGTACAGCAAATGCGCGACGCCCTGGGAGATCCTCAGACCGAAGACGACAGGCGCACGCTTGGGGACGCCCTGAGCGCGAGGGGCCAGATCGACACCTGGCTCGACGGTGGCCTGCGCGTGTGCCACGACCAGAGCCAGGTGCTCTGGCTCGAATCCGCTCGACCTAATTCCCTGCTCACGGGAGGCACCACGGCCTTCGTGCGGCGCAACAAGGCGAGGCTGTTCGTCGAGAGCTTTGCGGGAGACGCCAGGATCAACCTGCGTGACGCCGCCGACCTGCGCAAGTACTTGGGGCGCGAGCCGTCGATTGCGCTGGCCCGCTCGCCCGAGGAAGCGGACTTCGTGCTCCAGGGGCGAGTCTCCAAGCTCAAGGAGGAAACCGACGCGGCCTCCGGTCGCCGCACCTTCGTGACGAGCCTGCAGTATTCGCTCTTCGACACCGCCCTGGGCCGCTTCGTGGCCCAGGGCAAGCAGGCTCAGGGCACAGCAACCGTGGACGCGGCCAGGGGAGCGCCTGTTCCGCGTGCTTCTCGCCCCAAACAGAACCGACAGAATGAGCCGGGCCAGCAGAACCGCGCGCGCGCTCAGAGCGGGGCCAGTGCTGTGAGCGCTCTGGTGAGCGAGGTGAACCGGGCCTCAGACTTCTCGCTGCGCGTGACAGCCATCGACTACGCCGCGGGCACGTTGCGCTTGAACGCGGGCCGTACCCAGGGGCTGCGCATCTCGCGCACCGACCCCGACGACTTCCAGATCACGGTGGCGGGCACTCCCTTGCCCGAGCAGGAGACGACGCGCTCGTTGCAGGTCTACACCGCGCGCGTCGTCGCTGTGGGCCAGGACTGGGCCGAGTGCCGCCTCCTGCGCGTCACCCAGTCCCAGAAGATGGGCCTCCCGGCCTTCACCGAAGAGCCCGCGCCCGACATGGTGCGCCGCCTGCCCGACCCGGCTACGGGCCAGGTCGGGGCCCGCTCGTGGATGCCCTTCCCCTCAGACGTCCCGCTCTCCAACCCCGGCATCGAGCAGCCCAGGCAGCCCGCAAGCACCGTTGCGCCTGGTGTGCCGTTAGCCGTATTGCCCAGGCGTTCTGGAAGTACTTGAACGCTCGGTGTGAACTGGGTGTACAAGACACTCCCGCTCCCCTCAGAGCGTAAATAAAGCAAGCGTCCTCCACTCGCCTAGCCAAACTCTCCAGTTCACAAGTGCCCGATTATTCTAATACAGACAATTTATGAAGAAAAAGCACTTCAAACTCCAAAACAGGAGATAATTATCACGGGCAGGCTTAATGGGGCTCAATTGTAAAAGCCTTGTAGAGCAGCCCCCAGTTGTTGTTTTTGTTGGTGTTGGGAGTGCCATCCTCGTTGAGCAGAGCCGTGACATCAGTCGCGTCATGCTTCCACAACCAAGCGCAGACCGTGCTTCCTGTGCAGCGCGCAGCCTCCAAAAAAGCCGCCGGATTCATCAAACTACCCTCACCGTTGCGTGGGGCAATCTCGCCGAACAACATGGCGCAGCCCCGATTTTGTACCCGCTGAACACGGGTAACAACTGAGGCCTGATTTTCACCCAGCCACTTCTCGTAGGCGTGGACATCAAAGCCAACAGTGGAGCAGCCTCTGAGTAGCGCAGGCCCATATTTGAGGATCACTCTCTCGTCCTGGCCCATTTCCGCGCCCGGCACCAGAACAATGTTTTGCGCGCCGGTGCTGCGGATGTTGTCAACCATCGCCCGCATATCCATGAGCCAGAGCTCATCCGAGTAGCCACGGGAGCGATCCCACCAAAAAGGCTCGTTCCAAACTTCCAGCCAGACATCTGGCTGGTTCTTAAACTGGCGCGCGATCTCACGGTAGCGCACTTTGTAGTCTTGCCACCACGGGGTTTGAGAAGGGTTGCGCCCCAAGAATTTAGTGGCATCGGTGCCGTCCCATCCAAAAGGACATAAAATCGTGACGAGGCCGTTGGCGCGGTTGTCACTGACGATTTTTTGTAGTGGGTGCAGCCACTGGCCATTTACCGGAAGGCCTCCCTCACCGGTGATGGGGTTGTCACGCATATTGGTGATGACCTCGCGCGCGATGTCCATGCCCCAGCTACTCATGTCGTCGCTGCTGCCTCCAAACGTGAACATAGTGTCCGCGCCGCGCCAGGTGCGCCGGCTCTTGTTCTTGACGAAGTAGCCGCCCACAACAGCAAAGGTGTCAGCAGACTTGGCTGCTGCAGGCAGCGGAGCCGCCAGAAAAGGTGTCAGCAGACTTGGCTGCTGCAGGCAGCGGAGCCGCCAGAAGAGGAGTTGAGAGAACAAAAGTCCCCCAAGTCAGCAGTAATGTTCGACACGAGTTAGAGAGAGAGAAAAGTCGCATCAATGACGTTCCTGATACCGCCTGCCCGAGCGCAACAGGCTCGGTTCGACCACAAGTATGAGCATGAAATTCTGCTCAAGCCAAATCATAAACAAAGACTTCCACATCACGCTGAGACAAGTTCTTGATGATAAGAGGCTCGATCTTCTCCCACTCGCCACCAGCCAGACCGCATCCAATGCGCGGCATATGAACCGAGGCCTGCAGCTCCAAGGCCTTCTCTCCAACTTTGGCCAGAGCCTGCTCGATCGCGTGATAACGAACGGGCGCAGGGCCTTCGTCGTCCTCCAGCCTGACCTTATGCTGGCCAATCATATTGGCCACACACAGGTCTATTTCAAGCTGGACGAACTGAACCGAGCCAAGCGCATAGTCATTCTCCTCGCGCCCGGCGAACCAGCGAAGGAACGCTCGCTCAGGTTCAGGCGAGCGCCTGGACAAAGCCAGCACGAACCCCTTGCCCCACCGACCAATGTCGTTGCAAACATGAGCGATGATCTTGCTGCCCTCACCCTGGGGGCGAGTCGCGTCGCCCTGGACATAGCAAATATTCTTCATCGTAGCCGTGTTCCGCGTAGCTATGTTCCGCTCCCTCAAGAGTGCTTCAAGACCTCAATCGACTGACTTCAGCATTCCTCTGATTTTGTGTGCACTTAAAAGAGCCGTTTGTATTTTATAGGGCGAGGAAAGAGGAAACTTAGCTCGCTCCATAGAATACAAACGGCTCTGACTTGCTCAGTCTGGCTTGCTCAGCGCGCGCCCAGGCGGATGACGGTCACTGAGTTGGGCGGGAACTGGTGGCTGAAGGTGCGGCCTGTGTTGGGGATGATCAGGCCCCTTGGGGCGACCTTGAGCGGCTCCTGCACCGAGTTCACGTCACCTAGCTGGCCCTCAAGTACTTGGGCGCGTGCTGTGCGAGCGACCAGGCGCGCTCCAGCCAGGTCGATTTGCAGGGGCTGAGGGGCGTTGGAAAAGTTGACGACCTTTAAGATGACCTCGCCGCTTCTGGTGTCGCGGCTGGCGGCGGCGTAGATGGGGCTGGGCGGCGCGTCCATGGCCTCGTTGACCAGGGCGTTGTCCAGGAAGCAGCGAATGGAGCGCCCTTTGACCTCGATGCGCACGTCATACCAGCGGCCAGTTTCCACCGTGACTGGCGAGTTGCGGCTGATCTGGGTGCTGGCGCCTCCGGCTACGCGCTCGATGGCGCTGCGCTTGTTGCCCCAGCCTCCTATGTTCCACCACAGGTGATTCTGCGCGTCGCGCCAGTGGAAGGGAATCAAAAACCCTTCGGCTCCGCTGATCTTGCGCGCCTTGAGGCTGAGCGTGTAGTCCGTCCAACTCACCTCGCCCAGAGTGGCGACAGCCGCCGTCGCGTTGCTGCTCTGGCGCAGGGCGCCGTCCTGAGCCGTCCACTGGCCGCCTTCCAGAGCCACGCCCTCGGCGGCGTTGGCTCCGGCCAGGTCACGCTGCAGAAGTACTTGGCCGTTGGCGCCCGTCACGCGCAGATCCTTGAACTCGGCCTGCGTGTTCCAGGTCGCCACCCCGACCTTGCCCGAGGGCAGAGCGCTCCCAGCAGCCTGGGCAGCCGTAACCTCGACGGGCAAGACGGTGTCTCCTGTGTTCTGGCCAAACATGGCCTGAACGTAATAGGAAGGCGAGCCGAAGGCGTTGAGGGCATCGTAGCCTATCAGGTTGGTGCCCCACTGCCGCGCGCCCTCATTGACGTTGACCAGGAGAGGCGCGTAGCACTGCATCGCCACGACATCCGAGTTGCGCTCCAGGCCCGTGAGCCAGGCCGCGTCGCCCAGAGCCGCCTGCAGCGTGGGAGTTGGGCTGCCTTCAGTCGAGGCCCACTCGCCCACAAAGATCTTGGGGCCTTGGCGATTGTAGCCGTCGTAGTGCCCCGCGTCGTCGGCCATGGCGCGGGCCGAGCGGTAGTAGTGGTCGTCGATGAGATCAGGCACGCGGCTCTTGACGGGCATCGTAGCGATGAGGTGCAGCCTGGGGTGACGGGCCTTGATCGCGTCGTGGAACTGAGCGTAGCGCCCGTCATAGGAGCCCGACTTGTCGAACCAATCCTCGTTGCCGATCTCGACGGTGCGCAGGGGAAAGGGAGCCGGATGCCCATCGCGAGCGCGGCGCGCGCCCCAAGTACTTGTCACAGGCCCCGAGACATACTCGATCTCATCCAGAGCATCCTGCACAAAGGGCTGCAAGGCAGGCCCAGGCTCCACGTGCGCGCCCTGAAGGGCGTAGCCCGCGAAGACCGCCAGCAGGGGCTCGACCTTGAGATCCTCGCACCAAGTCAAGAACTCCAGCAACCCCATTCCATCCGTTGAGCGGTAGCCCCAAGGTCCCTGGTGCCCAGGCCTGCCCTCGATTGGCCCCAGAGTCTTCTTCCAATCAAAGCGCTCCTCGATGGTGTTGCCCTCCAGGTAGTTGCCTCCGGGCAGGCGCAGGAACGAGGGCTTCATGGCGCCCATCAGCTGCATCAAGTCGGGTCTCAAGCCGTTGGCCCTGTTGTTGAAGGTCGGGGGCATCAGCGACACCTGAGTCATCCAGATCGAACCCGTCCCGCTCGCGCGAATCGCAAAACGGTTGTCCTGAGAAGCTCCCACGCCACGAGGAAACGGGCCAATTCTGTTCTCGCTAACAAAGGGAGTACCAAACGGAGGCGAGACAAAGGCGCCTGCGTTCAGGGCCACCGAGTATTTCTTCCACTGCTCCGAGAGGGCGGGCACGCGAGCCGAGGCCAGGGTACGCGAGCCGTCATTGCTCTCAATGGAAAGCGTCAAGGGGCCCGAAAAGCCTGGGCTCGACTTGGCCCAGAACGAGGCCTGGTAGCGCGTGTTGGCACGCACCGGGATGCCCCAGTAGCCCTCGTTGGCCACGCCCGCGCCGGGCTTGGTCACATCGAGGCGCAGGCTGTTGGAAAGCTCGGCGCCTGGCACGGGCTGCGAGGTGTCCAGAGCGATAGTAGCCGCTCCCTGTCCGGGCACAACGGACCAGAAGGCCGGGCCGCGCGCGTCGTCCTTGAGCACGCGGTTGCGTATCAACTCGGCGTACAGGCCGCCGTCGTAGGAGTGGTTGATCTCCTCGGTCATCAGCCCGTAGAACTGGGGGCTGATCTTGACGCCTGGCCTGTCCAGGCGCACCGTCAGATGGCCGGGCTCAGGCGCAGCAGCCTGAGTCAGGGGAGACTGGACAGCCTGCTGAGCCCACGCGCACGAGGCCAGGCCGAGCAGAGTGGGCAGCGAGCCCGACAGAAAAAGCAGATGCGAAAGGCGAGGCCTGCGAGCCTGGAAAATCATAATGGTTCTTGAAATGTTCTGTGCCCGAAACGTCTCGCGTGCAAGAAGTTCAAAGGCTCCCTGAGCAACAGGGCAAGCAAAGCGTGCCCCCCACAGCCCCCGATCTAACATCAAAGGCCCGCCGGGCTCGCCGCAGCAGGCGCAAGTACCTGCGATTCTTCGCAGCAGCCTCACAAGCGGGTGCATCGCGCAAGCGGTACATTCATCCTGACCAAACCATGTCCCCGCATCAAATCGGCCTCAAGGCCCGCCTCAAACCCTTCGCCGCGCAGCAAGTACTTGTGGCCCTTGCCCTGCTTCCCTCTGTGGCTCACGCTGAGCCGCGAGCCGAGCCCTTAACTCAGCAGCAGGCACAGCGTCAGGAGGCGAAGATGTGGAGGTTCGGCTTTGGGCCTGGGCGCATCAGCGCGGATGGACGGAGGTGCGGCCCGACACCCTGTTCTCGGCTGAGCGGGGCTACGGGTTTGAGCCCGGAAGCGCCATCGTGGGCCTTGAAGCGGCTGGCGCGGTCGGAACTGGGGGCGAGGATGCTGTGCGGGGCCACTCTTGCTCCAGCAGCACGCCTTTTTCGTTTTCGGTGGCTCTGCCCGAAGGCAATTATTTGGTCAGGCTGACTCTGGGCGAGGCTCAAGGGGCTTCGGACACCACGGTCAAGGTCGAGGCTCGGCGGCTGATGCGGCTTGGCGTGCGCACTGCGCCCTCAAAATTAGAGCAGAGGAGCTTCACGGTGAACGCGCGTCGCCCGTCTCTGCTGTCAGGGCAGAGCGTGCGCTTGAAGGGGCTTGAGGCCGACTCTCTAAGCTGGGACAACAAGCTCACGCTGGAGTTCAACGGCTCCAGGCCAAGCGTGAGCGCCCTGCAAATCGAGCGCGATGACAAGTCGCTCACACTCTTCATCACTGGAGACTCGACCGTAACGGATCAGGACGCCGAGCCCTGGGCCGCCTGGGGCCAGATGCTGCCCCTGTTCCTCAAGCCGGGCATCGCGGTGTGCAAACGGGCTGCGACAAAGCGACACCCAACTCAAGAACTTCCTGCTCGAAGCCGCGCCCTTCGATCCCGCGCACCCCGATTCGGTAGCCTCGGTCGCAATCCCGCCCAGCACAGCCAAATCCGCAGCCAAACCCGAGGGGAGCTGAGCGAATCGATACGAAGAGAGCGCTTAACAAATGTTTACAAGTATTTGGCACGGCCTCCGTTAAAATTGCGGAGGAGTCGAAACAGACTCTGCCATAGCCCCAAGTACTTACAGATCGCGACCAGCCACCACCATGAACTACAACGACAACGCACCTCAGCCCGAGCCTTCTCACGAGACAAAGAACACGCTTAAAAGCACGGACCAGAGCATCCAGTGCAATGGGCGGCGCGACTTCCTGGTGCGAGCCGGAGCCGTGGCGGGCACGCTTGTGCTGGGCCTGGCCAGCAATGGCTGCGCCCAGGCCCAGGACGCTCAAGCCCAGGCCAAGCCGGACGCGCCCGTGGGAAACGCACCCAAAGCTCCTGATGCCGGGGCTCAGACCTCAACGGGAGTGGGAGCCGATGAAGTCGTGCTCAAGCTGGATGAGGCGAGCCCTCTGACCAAGGTTGGTGGCTCGCAAACCATAAAAACCGCAGAAGGGCCGGTCATCGTGGCCCACACGGGCGAGAACACCTTCGCCGCCTGCTCCGCGATCTGTCCGCACAAGGGCGGCCCCATCAAATACGACGACAAAGCCGGCGAGTTCTTCTGCCCCTGGCACGGCTCGCGCTTCGACAAGAGCGGCAAGGTGCTGCGCCCGCCCGCTCGCCAGCCCCTGAAATCCTACACCTCCCAGAACGCTGTAGCCGTTAACCTCAAAAAATAGGTGGTCACATCCATCAAAACAGCTCGCGCCACGTTTGGCGCGAGCTGTTTTGGCTGATGCAAGATGCTCTTTTCCTAACACCTCGATATAGTAAACGTTGCCTTGAGCTGGAAATACACACCTTTTTGCAGACAGCAAATTGGTGTGGCAAGCCCTCCGGCGCCCACCTGCTCTTGCGTGGGCTGCAGTGGGAAGACAGCATAGGTGGGCGTTGTTGCATGAATGGTCGCGGCTGGGCAAAGCGTCTACCCTTCGATGTATGACAAAGAAACAGAAGGCGCAATACCGCCCGCCCAGGGGGCACCCGGCAACTGGCGCGAGTATAATCAGGCTCTTGTGCAGCGAGGCTCGTTGACGCTGTGGGTGGATGAAGCGGCTCTCTCGGGCTGGCAGAACCAGCAGAAGAG